>Ga0114958_10002185_pt1 | contig 14792 bp, 14 predicted proteins | sample C_130208_EF_Meta_FD_89577 | JGI IMG/M metagenome (GOLD analysis project Ga0114958, IMG submission 89577) | Freshwater microbial communities from Lake Croche, Canada to study carbon cycling - C_130208_EF_MetaG | ecosystem: Environmental > Aquatic > Freshwater > Lake | place: Lake Croche, Canada... | reverse complement strand
CCTCATCATGGGCCATGCGCATGCCACGTCCGCCACCGCCGGCCACCGCCTTGATCATCACAGGATAGCCGATCTGCAGGGCAACCTTGATTGCATCCTTCTCCTCCGGGACGATGCCGTCGCTACCGGGGGAAATGGGGACCCCCGCCTTCTTGGCACATTCGCGGGCGCTGTTCTTGTCGCCCATGAGTCGGATGGACTCGGGGGAGGGACCGACGAAAGCGATGTTCGCCGAGGTGCAGATCTCCGCGAAATGGGCATTCTCGGCCAGAAATCCGTAACCCGGATGGATGGCATCGACATCGGCGATCTCCGCCGCGCTGATGATCCGGTCGATCCTCAGGTAGCTCTCGCTTCCAGCTGCCGGACCGATGCAGATGGCCTCGTCGGCTAGCTGCACGTGCAGGGAATGAATGTCTGGTTCGGAATAGACCGCCACGGTGCTGATACCCAGCTCCTTGCAGGCGCGGATGATCCGCAGGGCGATTTCCCCACGGTTGGCAATCAGGACTTTCTTGAACATGGGTTCGGTGATCAGGTGTTCCGGTTACCTTAGCTGACCCGGAAGAGAACCTGGCCGAACTGGACCGGCTTGCCGTTCTCGGCAACGATCTCAACAATCTTGCCGTCGAGTTCCGCTTTGATCTCATTCATGACCTTCATCGCCTCGATGATGCAGACGACAGATTCGGAGTTGATGGTCTTATCGACCTCAACGAATGGCGGTGAATCGGTGGACGGACAGGCGTAGAAGGTGCCGACCATCGGGGAGGTGATCTCCTTGTAGTTGCTCTTGGCGGGTTCTGCGGAAGCTGGCTTCTCGGAGGAGGGGGCGGCTGCCGCAGCGACTGGCGCAGCATGACCATGAGCTTGGTGCCCCTGAAAGATAGCTGCACCCCCGGAGGCTCCGGCAGGTGTCTTCAAGGTGATCTTGAAGTCCCCCTTTTCGAATTCCAGAACGGCCAGATCGTTTTTCTTCAGCAGGTCGATCAGTGTCCGGACCTCCTGGAAGTCGCCACTACTTTTCCCTTGGAAGACGGCAGGCTTGGCTGCGGCGGTGGCCTTGGTCATTGGTTTAACGAAAGGCTTTTTGGAGGTCTTGGTATTAAGTGCCATGCGATATTGAATTGAAACGTGAATTGTGGGTCGATTACTCCTCTTAGGTCAAGCAAGTGATCCGGCTTTACAGCGGAAGTTCTTCCGGTTTTATTTAACGTCTATGTGGCTCCTCATGCCTTTTCTTTTAACCATTCTCGTGATCGTCTGTTTCCTGATGATCCTCACGATCCTCATGCAGCGTCCGAAGAGCGAAGGCCTCGGTGCCGCCTTCGGGGGAGGACTCACGGATAATCTCTTCGGTGCCCAGACGACCACAGTCCTGACCAAGTTTACGGTTTGGCTCGGCGGACTCTTCTTCTTCCTGACGCTGCTGATTTCCGTCCTGCATGTGAAATCATCCGCTGGTCCCACGGCCATTCAGAAGCAGCTGATGAAGGCCCCCGCTCCAGTCTCCTCGCCAGCCAAGTAATTCCCTGTGAGAACGGCCGCCTTGATCGGCCCCGTGACGGCATGGCGGAGTAGAGCGCAATCTCCCGTTATCTTTGTTCCCACCATGGGGGCCCTGCATGAGGGGCATGGCTCACTGATCCGTCGCGCGAGACGACTGGCCGATGCCAGTGGTAAAAACGGCAATGTTGTTGTCTCGATTTTTGTGAATCCGAAGCAGTTCGGCCCCAAGGAGGATCTTTCTCTCTATCCGCGTCCCTTTGCCGAAGACCGCGCACTCTGCAAGAGGGAGGGGGTGGACCTGCTCTTTCATCCCTCTCCCGGGGAGATGTACGCGGAGGATGCCTCCGTTATGGTCACCGAGTCCTCCCTCTCTTCGGGTCTCTGCGGCGGCTCACGACCAGGTCATTTCGACGGGGTTTGCACTGTGGTGGCGATGCTCTTCACTATCGTCAGACCCAATATCGCCATCTTCGGAGAGAAGGATTGGCAGCAGCTTGCCGTGATTCGACGGATGGTCCGGGACTTGAAGATCCCCGTGAAGATTATCGGGCACCCCACTATGCGCGAGGATGATGGGTTGGCCCTCAGTTCGCGGAACCGCCTACTCACATCCGACGCCCGCCGCGTCGCCCCGAGAATTTACCAAGCCTTACTCGCCTCGGCCATGAAAGCCGAGAATGAGACTGGGGAGCATCCCTCTGTGACTCGACTCCGACGGGGATTGAAGAAGGATTTGACCGCCATACCCGGCGCTGAGATCGATTATGTGGAGATCGTGGATGAGTCAACTCTGGCACCGCTGAAAAAGTTCACCACTCAGGTGAAAGCTCGCGCATTAGTCGCCGTTCGGTTTGGCTCTGTAGGAACTGCCTCCGTGAGACTGATCGATAACATTTCACTCCCTTTCCGTTCATGAAATCCTTTGACTACATCGTTATAGGTAGTGGCATTGCCGGCCTCACTTTTGCCCTCAAGGCTTCTGAGAAGGGATCCGTCGCCATCGTCACCAAGAAGTCGCGCGCCGATTCCAACACTGCCTGGGCCCAGGGAGGCATCGCTTGCGTCACCAGCAATGAGGACTCCGTCGCCCTCCATGTGCACGATACCATCATCGCTGGAGATGGTCTTTGCAACGAAGAAGTCGTGCGCAGCATTGTGAGTGAGGGGCCCGAGCGCATCGCTGAGTTGGTGACTCTAGGCATGCACTTTGACGAGCGCATCAATCTTGAGGGCATCAAGGAACCCGACCTTGGTCGTGAGGGAGGCCATTCCAAGCGCCGGATCCTTCATGCCAAGGACGCGACTGGATTCGAGATCGAGAGGACCCTGCTTGCCGCCGTTGCGGCTCATTCGAATATCACCGTGCTCGAGAACCACATGGCCGTGGATCTCATCACCACGGGTAAGCTTGGCTACGCCATGCAGGATAGTTGCGTCGGCCTCTATGTGCTGAACGAGGCCACGGGCGAAGTGGAGACGCTCCGCACCGATGTGACCATCCTGGCTACCGGAGGCTGCGGTCGCGTCTATCTCTACACGACCAATCCTGACATCGCCACCGGTGACGGCGTCGCTATGGCTTGGCGTGCGGGCGCGGCTATTACGAACATGGAGTTCATGCAGTTTCACCCGACCTGCCTCTATCATCCCAAGGCCAAGTCCTTCCTGATCACTGAGGCAGTCCGTGGGGAGGGAGGAATCCTGACGAATGACAACGGACGCCGCTTCATGGAGAAATATGACGAGCGTCTCGAGTTGGCACCCCGCGATATCGTAGCACGGGCTATCGACGCCGAGATGAAGCGGACTGGCAAGCCTTGCGTCTACCTCGACATTTCCCACAAGCCCGCAGACTTCATCCGGGAGCGTTTTCCCACCATTTACGAGACCTGCCTTGGCCTCGGAATTGACATCACGAGTCAGCCGATCCCAGTCGTGCCTGCAGCCCATTACCAGTGCGGAGGAGTGAAAACCGACATGAACGGCGAGACCACGTTGCGGGGGCTCTATGCCGTGGGTGAGGCTGCAAGTACGGGCCTTCATGGTGCCAATCGTCTGGCCAGCAACTCCCTACTGGAGGCTCTTGTCATGGCCCATCGCGCCGAGGCTAAAGCCAGCCGTAATCACCACCATCAGGGGACCGAGATCAGCCTCCCCGAGTGGCGTCCTGGGAAGGTTCAGGACGTCGACGAACTCGTGGTGATTTATCATAACTGGGACGAGATACGACGCCTCATGTGGGATTACGTCGGTATCGTCCGCACCGATAAGCGGCTCCAACGCGCGGCTACCCGCCTTCGCAATCTGCAGACCGAAATTCAGGAGTTCTACTGGAACTTTAAGATCACAGCCGATCTCCTCGAACTCCGCAATCTGGCTACGGCGGCATCCCTTATCGTTGACTGCGCCATCAGCAGGAAAGAGAGCCGCGGGCTTCACTACACGCTCGACTATCCGGGGCATGATGATGCGAAGTTTTTTCACGATACCGTGATCCGTCGGATCTAACCGCTCGATATCCCTTTCAAAGGTACTTTTGAATCAGGCTAAGGTTTTCACTGTTTCCTCGGGTTTGCCATCTAACGGCGATAAGTCGACCAGAGAAAAAGACCGGTGAGGGAGGGATTCGAACCCTCGGTACCCTTTTGGAGTACGGCGCTTTAGCAAAGCGCTGCTTTCGACCACTCAGCCACCTCACCTGATAAATTAGCTTTCTAGATTGATGGAGCCGCGCTCGCTGGTCAACCGGAAAGCTTTCTCCCCGAGAGAAGGTAGAGAAGGGTCACAGATGATTTTTAAAGACAAGGACAGCGACGGCAACGGAGATCAGGGCGGTGATGAGCACGCCGCCGGCAGCGACATCCTTAGCCTTGCCGATCCGATCTCTTTTTTCTAGGGAGACCTCGTCCGCCAAGAACTCTATTGCGGTATTTAGGGCCTCCGCCATCCAGACCATGCCGATGCAGACTAAGATGGCCACCCATTCCCAACGACGAAGGTGAAAAATTTTTCCGAGAACGAGGACCGCAATGCTTGCCAAGGCGTGAAGCTTGGCGTGAGGCTGTGTCAGCAAGAGAACCTTCAGACCGTTGAACGCATAGCCAAAGCTTTTGACTCGGGCTTGGAAATATCGGGCAATCATTAGGAGGAGGTGTGATGATCCTAGCTTTCTTCTAGGGTTTCCTCTTCCATGACAGGAAGTGAAGCCGAGAGTGCCTCCCACTCCTCCATCACCGAGCTGAGACGTTCCTGAACCTCTGCCAGTTCGCGGTTTAGCGCAAAGGCTTTTCCTCCCGAGTTTTCAAGTTCCAAGACCAGTTCCCGCTGCCGGGCTTCCAGTCTGGTGATGTTCTCTTCGGCGGTTTTAAGACGTGCCTGTTTCTCCCGGATGATTTTATTGGCCGCTTTTCTGGCCTCGGCTTCGGCGCGACGCTGTTCCTTGATCTCCTTGAGTCCCATCTTCACACGTGGTGCAGTTTCCAGGGTTCCGGAAGTCTCTGGACGATAATCCCCCGGAGCGACAAGTGCCGCCCTCTCGGAGAGAGCCCCTGATTTTTCGAGGTAGTACTGATAATCACCCGAATAGGAGGTGAGCTTACCCGCGCTGATATGCAGGACCGTGGTGGCCAGGGCCCTGATGAAGTGCACGTCGTGGCTGACAAAGAGGAGGGTTCCCTCGTACTGGCTCAGGGCGCCGATCAGGGCGTCGATGCTAGGCATATCGAGGTGGGTCGTCGGCTCGTCCAAGAGCAGAAGATTGGGCGGGTTAAGCAGCAGCTTCACCAGAGCCAGACGGCTCTTTTCTCCTCCGCTGAGCACTCCTACCGGCTTGAAGACATCATCCCCACGGAACAGGAAGGATCCCAGAATGGTACGGACTGTCTGTTCCGGAACCGGAGTCTGGGTCTCCATCGCCTCGGCAAGAACGGTCCTCTTCACATCCAGCATCTCGGTGCGGTGCTGGGCAAAGTAGCCGATCGAGAGGTTGTGGCCAGGAGTGACTGTGCCGGCTTCCAGTGGGAGCATCCCCGCCAGGATCTTGAGCATGGTGGATTTTCCGGCGCCGTTCGGTCCCACGAGAACGGTCCGCTGACCCTTCTCGACTTCGTGGTCGAGGTGGGAATAGACGACATGAGAGCCGTAGGCCTGTTTGACACCTTCCAGTGTGATCACCCGCTGGCCACTCCGCTTTGGCTGAGGGAAAGAGAAGGAGACCGTCGCATCGTCGCGCTCCGGAGCATCGGTTTTTTCCATACGCGCTAGCTGCTTGATTCGGTCTTGGGCCTGGGAAGCCTTGCTCGCCTTAGCTCGGAAGCGGTCGATGAAGCGCTGGAGTTCTGCGATCTCACGCTGCTGGTTCTTATAGGCGGCCAAGAGCTGCTCTTCACGGGCGGCCTTCTGGGCCAGGTAGTCATCGTAGTTCCCCCGGTAACGGTTAAGCTTGCGATTGCGGATTTCGAGGATGCCCACGCAGATCTCATTCAGGAACTCACGGTCGTGTGAGATCGCTAGGATGGCACCGGAATATTTCGAGAGATAGCTCTGGAACCACCCGAGTGACTCAAGATCGAGGTGGTTTGTCGGCTCATCGAGCATCAGGATATCGGGCTCCATCACAAGAAGACGGGCCAGATGGGCGCGCATAATCCAGCCGCCACTGAGTGTGCGTGCCGGTTTGTTGACATCCCTTTCGCGAAAGGCGAGACCGCTAAGAATCCGCCTTGCCTTCACCTGAAGTGAGTGGCCGTCGAGTTCTACGAAACGTCCTGCTCCCTCATGATGAAGGGGGTCCTCCTCGGTGCGCTCCCTCATCTGTCGCTGGGCCTCTTCCATGTCGGCAGAAATATTGGTAGCAAGTTCCAGGATGGTCTCATCTCCCGATGGAGCACTCTCCTGCGGCAGGAATCCGATCGTGACGTTCCTCTCCAAAGCCACGGTTCCGGAGTCCGGGGCGGACTCTTTGAGAATCAGCGAGAAAAGCGTCGATTTGCCCGCTCCATTGGCCCCGATGAGTCCAACACGGTCTCCTCGGTTAATCTGCAGGGAGGCCTCCTCAAAGAGGGCTCGTCCGCCATAGGATTTGGAAAGACCGGAAGCTGTCAGCATGATGGAATGAAATAGAGGGCGAAAACGATGGCCTTAGAGGCTATCCTCTTCGAGGAGCTCCAGCAAAAGAAGATTTCTCACCTCATTGCTGGCTCGGATATCGGATCGCCATCTCTCCGGGTTTTCTGCCATTGTTTTCTGATGCCTTGGATCGAACTGATTTCTCTGCTGGCTGCTGCCTGCGTTGCGGGAGTGATCAACGCTGTTGCCGGAGGAGGCACCCTCATTACTTTCCCAGTTCTGATCCTCTTCGGCATGAATCCCGTGGAGGCAAACGCCACGAGCACCCTCTCGCTTGTAATCGGCACTTCAGGCAGTATCTACGGCTTCAGACAGCATCTCTCTGAGATCAGGCCCTGGCTTGCCTCCTTTATCCCAGTAAGTATTGTCGGTGGCTTACTCGGCAGTTTCCTGCTGACTCATGGAAGCGAAAGCTCTTTTGCCCGTTTGGTTCCCTATCTGTTACTCTTCGCAACAGTGCTCTTTATGATCCAAGGAGTGGTGAGGAGATGGGTTGCCCATCAACTCGTTATGGAGGCGCCGCAATCCCAGCCTCTTCCATCAGGAAGAAGACATCTGATTGCTGGCATGACCTTCCATTTTCTGGTCTCGGTCTATGGAGGATACTTCGGGGCAGGGATCGGAATTCTGATGTTGGCGACACTTGGCTTCCTCGGTTTTTCCAATATTCATCAGATGAACACGCTGAAGAATCTCCTCGGTTCCCTGATCAATCTGATCGCCGCGATCTGGTTTACGGTGCATGGGCTGATTGACTGGCCACGTATGGCCGTGATGACCGTGGGTGCTGTGGCCGGATATTACATCGGCGCCACCTATTCCCAGCGCCTTTCGCAAGAGAAGGTGCGTTATCTCATCACGGTAACCGGCTTGATCATCACGGTCGCGATGTTTTGGAAGCTGCGTTAAGAAGCCAAAGGGGCTATATCTCGTGCAAGCAGTCTGGCGATAAGAACATTAACAGTCTTGATCAGGTAGAAGACGACGAGGACCGCCAGAAAAAATAATAGGATTATCTCTTCCGGTTTAGGATTCATGGCGTCACGGAGAGCCTGATTCATGAGGTGCTCGGGATCGGTGACCACATCCCAGCTACTGAGTCTGTCGATGCGCCCCAGGTAGATTCCGAAAGCACTGAGAGATATCATCAGGATTTCGAACGGTAAAATAAGCCATCCCCAGTGATGCCTCCGAAGCGTTCTGCCCCAGAGCATCATCGGAATCACAAAGCACTCCATCCCGATCAGAAAATAGAAAAAATATTCCACCAGAAGGAGACTCATTGCCCAGATCGGCAGCGGTGGAGTGACACGGACCTTGGCGACGAAGTGAATGACATCCGTGAGGACATAGGGGGCATTGGGCAGGAATAGGACCATGATGGCGAGTAGTGGCCACCAGAGAATCCCCGGGATGCTGCTTTTCTTTCGAAAAATAAGGAGTGCGATCACAAAGGGAGTGAACGCCAGGAAGAGATCAAGACCCATGTGGAAGTCGGGTCGGATGATGGTAACGGCCTGCTCGAATGTTTGCTGGAGAAGGGCATGTGCCTCGTGGAGTGGCAGGGGGAGGGTTACTGGTGGCATGGTTAAAAAATAACAGGGTTGATGCTCAGAGATCCAGGGATTCGACAAAAGCTTTGGGCTTCTGCTCATAGAAAGACAGAGCCGCAGTCAGGGTGGCTCTTCTCAATTTGGGAAGTTCCTCGTCTAGCATCCCGATCACATGGTGAGCAGCCTTGTTTGCTGGGCCTTGGCGGAGGGTCTTCGCTAGCAACGTGAAATCGCGTTCCTTGCCGGCGAGTTCCCCGATGAGACCGAGTTCATGGATAAGATCGGCAGCTTGTTCCGGCCAAAACCTGGAGGTGATACGGATTGAGTGCCAGAGCTGTTTCACTGTTTTGCGGAAGGAATGGAAAGTTTCCGGATCGTCATTGACCTGGCAGAGGTCGAGCAGGGATCGTCCCCTTCGGTAGCTGCGGCGGACACGCCGACTCACATCTTTTCCCTGCAGCGGGTCGAGTAGCCATTTGTTCACGCATCGGAGCGCTTTTTCCAAGGATTCGAGCACTCTTGGGATCTGGCGGATATCGTTTACGCGCCGCTGTTTGGCTATATCGGCAAGCCCCGCTCTGACAGAGGAGAAATCTTCCGGCATCAGATTTTCCGTTTCCAGTAGGAGATCCAGAGCTTGGACCTGCACCTCTGCATCCCTGAGCGGTCCCAGCCTCATCATGGCATCATGCAGCAGTTCAGAGACCAGTTTTCGGTGGATGCTTCCCAGTGCAGGGGAAGCGAGTTGGATGACGGCCCTGACTTTTTTGATGGCTTTCCGAGCCTCATGAACCGGCTCGGGGGAGACCTTGTTCCCAGCAAGTTGGGTGAGTGCCTCTTCAATGTGGAGACGACCGATTATTTGGAGCTCCTCTCCAATCGGTTTGCCAAGTCTGAGATTAAAGCGTGGTTTTTTCTTTAGTATCGGTGCTTTGCGCCCTCGTCCTGAAATAGGTTTTTTCCGAACGCTCATCGTGATCAGGTTTCTCTTTCCTGCCATATCCCGAAGGGATGGTCGGCCAGGCTTGAGTTGTAATAGCGGCGATCACCGGTAACTTCCTTGCCCACCCATTCGGGCATCGGAACCTCCTGCGTCTCTTTCTCAAGTTCGATTTCCGCAATAATCAATCCCTCGTTCTTGCCGTGGAAGATATCGACCTCCCAGACATGCCCCTCGTGGGGAATGAGGTGCCGTGTTTTATCGATCAGCGGGCCGTCGCAGAGAGTTAGCATCGCACGCGCATCTTCGACGGGAATCGGATATTCGAATTCCGCCCTGGAAATCCCCTGCACCTCTCCCTTGATCGTCAAATAGGCCTTATCCCCAGCGATCCTGACACGGACTGTGCGGCCCCGTTCCCTGGAGAGGTATCCCTGAACATACGGAATGCCATGGGCTTCCCTAAGCCAGCGGTCATCTGCATCTTCGCGGATGAGGAATTTACGTTCGATTTCAACTCCCATATCGCTAACATTGCGCCGATTTCAGTTAAAGGCAAGGGGCTGGAGAAGGCGTCCCAGTTCCCGTTTGAGGAATCGGCTGATCAGTGTCATATTCTCACCCCTATGTGGATCTTATACGCCACCGCCGCCTCCGTCTGTTGGGGAATAAGTTATGCAGCCAGCGGACCGCTTCTCAAGCAAGGGCTCAACCCCTTGGTTTTCTTTTTCGGATACTCCCTCTTTGGTTTTCTTGGAGCCCTGATCACCCTCCTATCTACGGGGCGTCTATCCTCTGCCCTTGCCATCGCCTCGCTATCGCGTGGTGATCTCGGATTGTTTCTCTTCTCCATCGGTGGTTCGGCGCTCGGTGCCTATTTGACCTACGCCGCGATGTCCGCTAAGAATCCCACGCTCGTCTCCCTTATCGAGATCTCTTACCCACTCTTTGTTATTCTCTTTGCCTGGGTATTTTTCCGTGAAATGCAGTTGAACATGATAACAATGCTCGGAGGCATTCTGGTACTTGCGGGAGTGGTAGTCATCACTCTCGGGGAACGCTGAGCATTCAGATAATTAAACCATAATAGTTGCTCCGAACACTTCGCTTTCTCATTTCTAGCTACTTGATTGAATCCTGATCCCATTATGTCTGCCAACGAACCCCTTCCAGCCTGGAGTCGTCGTGAATTTGTCACGGGTCTTGGGGCGTTCTTTGCCTCCCAGCTTCTGCTGCCGAGGGTTCTGGGAGGAGTCGAGCTTCCGGCGGGCTTAAAGCCGGTCCGCCTCGGTTTTCTTACCGACTGCCATGCCATGGATGAGCATGACGCCCCGGCATGGCTGGACCACACCGCCGAACTCATGAACTCCCTCAAGCCAGATCTCATCATCGGGGGAGGGGATTTCGTCCATGGGGGATTCCACTCACCGGGCAGGGTCATGGAACATCGCTGGGGGCAGGCTGATATCTTCCTTAAGAAACTCAAGACAAGGCTCGAACCGATCATCGGCAACCATGACTGCTACGAACCGCTCCAGGCTGATGGCACGCCTTCCCAGGGAGATCCTCGCTGGCGCTGGCGTAAGTATTTTGGCTTGGAGCATACCTATCGCTCTTTTCACTGGCACGGATACCGGTTCCTAATGCTCGACTCCATCAAGGTAGTGGGTGGTCAGGATCCCTACCGGGGATGGATCGATGCCGCGCAGTTGGCCTGGCTGGACCGTGAGCTCTCCACCATTCCTCCCAATGAGCCGATCATCCTTTGCACACATATTCCTTTCCGTACTACGGTCGCTGGGTCCTTCGGACCGCTGGTCGGTCCCTCACCGGGACGAGTCCGTGTCCTGAATGCAAGACTCGTAATGGAAAAACTCCAAAACCGTCCCGTAGTGGCAATTCTTCAAGGACATGTTCACCTTAATGAACGCCTTGAGTTGAATGGTATTCCATGCATCACCGGAGGAGCGGTTTGTGGAAAATGGTGGCAGGGTCCGAATATGGGAACCTATCCGGGAGTCGGCATGATTGAGATCATGCCTCAGGGATCTCAAAAGTTGGATATCAAGAAAAAAGTCGCGTGGAACTACACCAATACCCCGGATCCGATGAATGGCAACGCCAAGGTTACCGATGATTTTAAGATCAATTCTTACATTTAGAATCTGCTATCTACTCAGGCTGTGTGGTGCAGGAGAGCGATTGCGATCTCGATCACGATCAATACGACGATCGCCACCTCGAGCAGTTCTCCTCGTGAACCGGAGGCCTCGGCATAGAGGGCAGCATAGGTATCCCTGACGATGGAGAGTTTCCGGTCGACTGCAGCGCTGACCGTCGGCACACGGAAGATCTCCAGCGCGGTCAAGTAGATGCGGGCCAGATAGACATCCTCAGTCACCTGGAGAACGTTGTCGGCCTTTTCGGTGAGTTCCGTCACCTCGGCAACCAGCGTGTAGAGCTTGCGAGCAAGGTCTGCGAAGCGTCTGGGCGCCAGGAGATTCGTCGCCCGTCGCGCCTGCTTCACGAGCTCGTACATGCGTGGCAGTTCGTCATCGAGCAGTTCGTCGTAGTAGCGGAACTCAAGCAACTGCGCATTCGCCACCTCGAGGATGTCGGAGACATCGGAATCGCTGCGGGGCTCGTAGATGAAGGCCCTGTCCCAAGTGAGCACCACCAGATCGTCCTCATAGTAGGAGAAGCGTTGTTTCAGCAGATCCCTGCGGGCCTTCTCGGAGAGGGGACGGTTCTCGCCGGAGAGGATCGGCACGAGGTCAATTAGTTTCGGAAGCTCGGCCCCGACGACTGGCCTATCCCATTTTTGCACAATGGCGACGAGGTGATCCTCCTCCAGGGTCGAGGCATTGGGTCTTGTCATCGCAGGAGTGAGTGAATCCCTGATCTGTTGCAGGAGATTCTGCCACGGGCCTCCTCCCAAGGCATTTGGTCCGATGCTTTGGTCCACCGCCTCGCAGAGTGTGGAGTATTCTTCCCAACTGAGATCCATCGCGGGCGTGCGGACGGAGAGAGCCACCACTCCGAAGTCATAGAGACGCGCCGAGACCGAGGCCTGATGATTGACTCCTGCGAACTCCAGCATCACGGGAGTCATCGTCAGCAGAACAGGAGGCACATCGAAGGTCAGGGCCTTTGGGGGTGTTGAACTCAGGCGGCTCCGGCTGGTAGATCGATCGCTTCCTTGAGAGCAGAGATCCTCGACCAGTTGCAGATCGATAGAGTAGGCGATGTCAAAAAGCCTTAGTGCGATGACCGCACCGGCTTGGACCTTCAATTTGGGCAACATAAGAGGCGGAGGTACTCTATGGGATAATGCCAAAGCGAACCCTTGTCACAATAACCCCGAATTGGTGATGCGCAACCAGCCGAGTTAGCTGGCACTCAGCGTTTGCCTAGGGCTTGAGGTGATATTCTTGAAGCGATTTCACCGTCAGCGGTGCCTCCGCCATGGACTTGATCGCTGAGGCGCTGGCTGCGGCGGCCCGTAGGGTGGTCATGATCGGGATGCGGTTCGCGACGGCGGTGCTCCGGATCACTACTTCGTCGGCACGGGGTTGTTTGCCGGCCGGGGTGTTGATGATGAAGTGCATTTCTCCGTTTTTGATCATGTCGACGACATTAGGGCGTCCCTGGGCCAGCTTGTTGAGCCGGGTTACGGAGATGCCGGAGGCCTTAAGAAGAGCAGCTGTGCCGTCTGTCGCATGGATCGTGAATCCAAGATCAGCGAAATCTTTCACGATAGGAACGATGGCCTTCTTGTCGGAGTCCTTGACGCTGACAAAGAGGTTCCCCTTGCTGGGGAGCCCCGGAGCGGCGGCCATCTGGGCCTTCGCATAGGCGCGCGGGAAGTCAGTGTCGATGCCCATGACCTCACCGGTGGAGCGCATTTCAGGTCCAAGGGTTATGTCGATACCCGGGAACTTGATGAAGGGGAAGACGGCCTCCTTAACGGAGTAGTGCTTGGGAATGACTTCTTCCATGAAGCCAAGATCCTGGAGCGTTCTGCCTGCCATGATCTTTGCTGCTAGCTTGGCTAGGGGTACGCCGATCGCCTTACTGACAAAGGGTGAGGTGCGGGAAGCACGCGGATTCACTTCGAGCACGTAGACCTCCTCATCCTTGACTGCGTACTGGACGTTCATGAGTCCGCGGACATCGAGCTCCAGTGCCATGGCCTTGGTGGCGGAGCGGATGGTCTCGAGAACCTTCTGAGATAGTGAGACGGATGGAAGCACACAGGCGCTGTCACCGCTATGGATGCCAGCCTCTTCGATATGCTCCATGATACCGCCGATGACGCAATCCGTGCCGTCCGCCAGGCAGTCGACATCGACCTCGGTGGCATCTTCCAGGAAGCGGTCCACTAGGATCGGGCGCTCGGGGCTGACTTCGACAGCGGTGCGGATATAGCGACAGAGATCCTCTTCGGTATAGACAATCTCCATGGCCCGTCCTCCCAGAACGAAGGAGGGGCGCACAAGAACGGGGTAGCCGACCTTATTAGCGACCTCGACGGCTTCCGATTCGTCAATGGCTGTGGCTCCCGTAGTCTGGCGCAGCCCGAGCTTGTCGATCATTGCCGAGAAATGCTTCCTATCCTCAGCCATCTCGATGCTCTTGGGCTGAGTGCCGATAATCGTAACCCCACGGGCCTGAAGCGGGGCGGCAAGGTTCAGCGGAGTCTGGCCGCCGAACTGGACGACAACGGCGTCGCACTTCTCCCTCTCGTAGATATTGAGCACATCCTCAAGGGTGAGGGGCTCGAAGAAGAGCTTGTCGCTGGTGTCGTAGTCGGTGGAGACAGTCTCGGGGTTCGAGTTCACCATGATGGTCTCGAAACCCTCTTCCTTGAGAGCGAAAGCTGCATGCACACAGCAGTAGTCGAACTCGATGCCCTGGCCGATGCGGTTGGGACCGCCGCCAAGGATCATCACCTTTTTCTTGGTTCCCTGACGGGTCTCATCCTCGTCGCCGTAGGTGGAGTAGAAATAAGGGGTCGCGGCTTCAAACTCGGCGGCGCAGGTGTCAACGAGTCGGTAGGTCGGCTCGACCTTCTCGGTCTTGCGCTTTGCTCGGATGGCATCCTCGGTTGTCCCAGCGATTTGGGCCAGCTGGCGATCGGAGAAGCCAAGCTGTTTGGCCCGGCGCAGGTTAATATTGGAGGGATCCTTTCGGAACGAGAGTTCCTCTTCGACGATCTCCTGGATGTTGTCGAGGAACCATGGGTCGATGGCGCTGATCGAGTGGATCTTCTCCGCGCTGAATCCCGCGAGGAAGGCATGACGGACGGCGAAAATGCGCTCGGCATTCGGAATGCGTAGGAGTTTCTCGATCTGTTCGGTGTCCCAGGATCCGTCAGCCTTACGGGGTTCGATGTCCTTGGCATCGCAGCCGAGTCCGAAGCGTCCCGTCTCCAGCGAACGGAGGGCCTTCTGCAGGGCCTGCTTGAAGGTGCGTCCGATGGCCATCGCCTCGCCAACGCTTTTCATCTGACTGGTGAGGGTGGGATCAGCCTTCGGGAACTTCTCGAAGGTGAAGCGGGGGATCTTCACCACGCAGTAGTCGATCGCAGGCTCGAAGCAGGCGGTCGTGGTCTTGGTGATGTCGTTCTTGAGTTCGTCCAGGCGGTAGCCGACAGCAAGTTT
>Ga0114958_10002184_pt1 | contig 14819 bp, 12 predicted proteins | sample C_130208_EF_Meta_FD_89577 | JGI IMG/M metagenome (GOLD analysis project Ga0114958, IMG submission 89577) | Freshwater microbial communities from Lake Croche, Canada to study carbon cycling - C_130208_EF_MetaG | ecosystem: Environmental > Aquatic > Freshwater > Lake | place: Lake Croche, Canada... | reverse complement strand
TTTTCGATTTCTAAGCTGCCTGTGCGGCAGTGAACGGACTGGATAAGGTTATCATCGCGGGGGATAATTTCTAAGCTGCCTGTGCGGCAGTGAACGCTAGCATGGGTAAGGCAAGGTTGATGGGACTTTTCTAAGCTGCCTGTGCGGCAGTGAACGCTATAGAAGAACGGCAGAGTGCAGCTATGACTTTCTAAGCTGCCTGTTCGGCAGTGAACTGGTTTCAATAAGCCTGAAAGCCAGTTGCATAGCAGTATACAGGAGAATTAGTGACTTTTACCCATCCCCAGAACAACACTATACAACCAACTGATTTTTATTAACTTTTAAAGAGCGTAAAAAAATTAGGTTAAAACTCAGGTACAGTAGATAAAGCGCTTAAACCGTAACTACTGAATGACGTACCTGATGGCTCTGCAACCTGAGTTTTTTTAATCCATAAACAAAACGCTTGTTCATTACTTAAGCTTTTTAAGCGAATAAAAGGTGTCGCTATCACTTGATACTGCATTTCGCTATAACGCATTTCTGCTTTATTATCTTCTATGCTCTGAGTTGGTTTTACACTTAAGACGACAGTGCCATTCAAAGCCGTGTCGTAGTCAACACGATGTCTTTTAGCATATCGCCTAGCTAAGCGTTCTGGATTGGTTTTAGGTTGTTGACGTTGATAAATAGCATAACCTTTGATTTTTTCAGGCACCGGACGAATACTAGTGCAATGCACATAATCACTTAATCGTGATAGCCACTTAGCAGTGTTGAATTGGACTAAGGTTGCTTCATCCTTAGCCAATAACCGCAATTTACTACCCAATAGACTGACTTTTTCGCCACTTATATATTCTGGGAATGATAAGCCTATCGGTACCTGCCTCTGATCATCTTGTATTTCAACTAAGCCTAGATGGATTTGTTGGAATACTTTTGACCAGAGGAAATGGATAGGTATTTCTTCCTGAGGCAATAACAATAGTTCCTGATAATAATTCATCATTTACTCATTACCCCCAAAGACACCCCCACGTATGAGCGTCGCGATAATATAATGCTGTTGTTCCGCAGGGATCTCCTCGTCTTTTAGCCATTTATGAAACAAGGTATAAAAATCATTTTTTGAACCGTTATTTGTAATGCGGTAGGCTTCACCACGTGAGGTGACGGAACCATAGGGTTCAATGGCAATAGCTTTTGCGTTACTGTCGTCGTTGTACCAAGTGTCGATAGTCCGTAAAGCATTACCGATTTTTTCTGAGTGCATGGCGGCACAATTATTTAAAGTAAATAAAATTTTTGATTTTTCTCCTTTGGGAATACCCATAACCATTTCTTGTGAAGGCCAAACATGTTGACCTAACCCGAGTTTGGCGAATGCGGTTATTTCTAAATACTCAAAACCATCACCTTGCAAACCATTTTGAATCACTGCAATCAGTTCGCCGAAAGGATGATTGCTGTCAGCAGATGGACTAAATTCATTGAGCGGGTAATCGTAAGCATCAAATAACCAAGTTTGTTTGCCATGCTGTACTTTAATGCTGATCGATTCAGCACCAACTCTATTGCGCCATAAAAACCGACCATTCACGATATTATTGGCATAACGGGAAGCCAATTCTTTAAACTGATGTTCAACACGATAAACGCTAACAACATGGACTACTTTTTCTTCAAATGCCGGTGCGTTGCAAGCAGTTGGTTCTTCAAGCTGACCCAATATTCTTAAAGTGAATTTGATCCGTAAGGTATCTGCATCATGCGGTAGTGTGGCATCGTCTCCCCAAGAGAGATTAGGTTTTGATTTGTCTTCGTCTTTAGCGCCATATTGGCTGTGGGTGGCACGATTTCTTTTATCATGCAATGTAATCGGTTGCCATTGTTCGGTTTTATCGATGTCAGCCCATATACCCGAGGTCATCAGCGCATCGGAAACTTCAAGTTTACGGCTAAACGCCAGTACCGATGGCAGTGTCAAGGCATTAGTGTTGTTTGGATTTGCAGCCATTGTTTTTTTCCTTAGTTAAGTGAATTCAAAAAATCATCATTAAAATCATCGTCAGCAGTATCTTCTAATTCATCCGCTGCGGGTTCGAGTTGTGCCTGTTCGCCTTGCTGGCATAAATACCAATCTTGCTCTTGACGGTAATGCCAGAGCAGATCTGAAACGTTTTGGATACGGTGCAAGCTGCGCCATTCGCCTATGCTATGCACCGCTTCAACAAAACAAACGGGGGTGGTGGAATCGCGAGTATTAGCCACTTCATCGGATGGATAAATGGGGCTTATTGCTTTGTAGCCGTTAATGATAGGTACAAGCCAGCCTTTGGCAGGTTTGTCCATGCGTAACCATTCAGCTTCGGTTTTATCGGTAGCCTCAAGTTCATTTTCTTTAAGTTTGGGTTCGGCTTGATATTTGAGAGCAGAAAAGTCCAGCCAGGCATCCATTAACTCGGCATCGACTTGCTGTTGTTTTAAGGCGTGGTAATGGTTAGCCAATAAATCGGAGCGATCCATCAGCACAAATCCAGGTAGCATTAAACGTTTAAGCTTTTTTGATAATTTCTGCTGATCTAAATTAAGGACATGGACAGCGGCAATGTTCTGAATTGAGCCGCCTGCCAAGCGATGTTGATACGCCAAATTCATGATGGTTTGCGCTAAGGTGTTAATTTCAGCCGTTCGGCTCATATTCAAATCAGGACAGGCCATGACTAAGGAAACCGTCATATTCATTTTTCCTTCTTCGATAATGGGTGGTGTTTCTTTGGCTTTGGCTCTGGTTGTCGGTGGATTTTTGCTTTGGGAAAAAACATAATCACGATATTCTTTGGGCTGATAGGCGTGTACTTGGTGCTGATGGCATATAACCGCACAACCTTGCAAGATCACAGACTTACTAGCAGACAGTTTTCTGGATAAGGCATGACCAAAGCCTAGAAAATGGGTAATAGCCGGAAAACCATAGGTAAATCCGGCAATGCAATTGGCATCTTGGACACTGATACGCTCAAAAATAATGTAGGCATTGCTCATGCTTTCATCTCCATTGTAATGGTTTCTAAATCCGCTTCGGCGAGCGCATTAAATTCGCGTAGCAGGGGCGTAAACAGTTTTTGCCACTGTTTTTCGTGTGCTGTCCCTAGGGTGAGTTGTTTGTGTTTAATGTGTCGATTTATCCATTTGGAAAAATCGATAACTAAATCAGATGACCAATCAAGTGTAGCTTTGGCGGCTTGAAATTCTTCATCCTGCCTTAAAGGGTCTAGCCAATATTGGTGATGGACTGGCAATTGAGATTCTTGCGACCAGTTTGTATGTTGTTTAAGCCCTTGAATCTGAGCGGCATAATCGAACACCACATCAGCAATATCCGTGATATGGCTGCGGATAAGTCGCTTGCGCTGTAAGTTTACACTGAGTTTGTTCGCTTTAATGGCTAACAATAAATTCTTAAGTTCTGTTAACGGCTCTCTGGCCTGAATAGCAAGCTGTCTATTAAATAAAGTTTTTAAATAAATAGGTGGTTTGATTTGGGCTTGCCAATGCGGTGGTATGGCAGGAAATAACATTAATTGTCCAGAACGCTTGCCATTTAAGTTGGAAACATTTTGGTGGTTGGTTTGGGTGGTTTTTAATACCGCGGTTCTATGAAACAAGCTAACTACTTCTGAACTGAAAGCTTTTTCCGCTCTAGCCTTATTTACGGGTGTATCTTTTCTGCGCGCTTCCCAAATACGGTCATAGATGACTTGCGCCAGACTTGATGAAATCAAAGGGGTTAAAAGGTGATAGCCGGTTGCTGAATCCAATGGGAAATAGACTTGCTTAGCTAAAATATGACTGGATTTAGTTTTTTCGTTAAAGGCTAAACTAAATTGTTCTTGCCAAGCCTTTGCTTGTTCATCGTCTTGGGCATAAAGTCTTAGCGCAGCTGTATTTATACATATTTCTTTTCCGATTAACTGTAAAAACTCTGCAATCTGAGCGTACGCTGCTGTGGAATAAGCAAAGTCTTTTTTTAATTCCTTTGAGCAATTAACGGTAACAATTAAGTTTTTTGAAGAGTTTCTGTCATATTCCGTTGCATCTATATTTGAAGCTTTCGTGCTGGAATGAGTCAGTTTAGCAATATGGGTCATACCAACACTAACACCTCCTGCTTTTATAGCGGCCTCGTTAATCCATTTATTCTTTTGAAATTTTTCTTGAGCAGCCACTGTTACCTCTTTTATAGCAATGGATATTTCGGGATCAATCTCAGCCAATCTTTCAAGTAAGCGATTATTTTTTTTAAATTTATCCGATTGAAGCTTCTCTGTTTCAATTTCCTTAAAGATACTTTTATCTTGTTCTGTTAATTGGGATGCATTCACTTTCGTTTTAATAGCTTTAAATTGCGAAACAAGCTTTGTTTTTAAATCATTTGGGTTAGAAATCTCTTGATAGCAATTTATCGCTTCGACAATTAATTCAGATAGTTTTTCATCACTATCAAAGGTCACTGCTAATTTATCGAGTTTATTACGCACCCATTGATTTGATTCAAGAACGTCCTCTTCCTTGGTACATTCTTCTAAATATTCTTTGTGCTTATGGGACTTTTTTTTATTCCTTATAGGTTTAAGTATCTCTTCATAGCCAGTTGAAATTGAATCTTGAATTTTGTAGTTAAAAAAATCTTCAATTGTTTTTTGTGTGTTTTCCATTAAGCACTCCTATCTAATTTCTCTAAAAACCCCAAGCATTGGGGAATAAAACCAATCAGCGGTTTGATCTTCATATTCAGTCAACCGTATTTCACCAAAACAATAGCTAATATATTTCAACGGTCTTTCTAACCGTTCTGCCAAATGCCCGTATTGATTTTGAATATTGAAGACAACCCAAGGTTGATTGCCTTGGGTTGGCGTTAAGTCAATATTCGCAATATCCGTTACTGTTTCATATTCAATGGGATTAACATTTTCGTTTTTAATTTTCCAAACTGGTTCATCATCTTCCTCTTCAATATAAAGGCAGTACGCTTGATCAGGTGAAGAAGCCCTAAAAGGTTGTTTGCGCTGGATTTCTGCGCACCATGCCACCTGTTTTTTCCACCAAATACGGGCATTGTTTTTTTGTTCATTATCGCCTAGCAGTATTTCTCGGTATGCCATGTGCTCCAAAACAACTAAATTATGGAACGGTGGCTTTCTGCTTTCTTTATTTAAAGGTGGGAAAAAAATGCTAGGTATCGCAAGTGGGACTACATACTGTTGGTCATCAAGAATTTCTGCTAAATCATGTTTAATTAGCTTCCGATTTTCTGCTTCAAATCCTGGACATGTGAACGCAATTTTATTGTCGTCATTATTTTTAAGAGCCTTATGGTTTTTAGCTAGAATATAAAAATTCTCTGTTTCGGGTGTTTGCTTACGATGCCGTTGTATACGTCCGGCTATTTGAATGATAGAACGCATGGAGCTAGGCTCGGCAATGGCCCAATCATAATCATGGTCGCGTCCCACTTCGGCCACGGACGTTGCCAACACTACAAATAGCTGGTTTTGCTCTGGATAATGGCTTAAAGCATATTGAATTTCTGGACAATTCCAAATGGCGTCTTGGTCTTTGCGGTTGAGGGCTTGATCTAATTTGCTTTCAATAAATGCCCGTTGCGCCAAGGGATATTGACTGTGATAAACGCAGTAATGGATTCGGAAATTTTCCGGTGCAGGATTGCCATATAGCAGCCTAGCAATTGCGACTAATGGCTTGATATTGGCTATGCGTACCAAGCCGATAGAGATTTTTTTACCGGATGTGTGTTGTTGGTGATGCGTTTTGTGCAAGGCCATTATGCCATGCCGGATTGCTTCACTCATGGCATTGAGTGGAGATAAATCCGTTGTCACGGAAATTTCCAGTAATTTCGCTTTGCGGAAGATCAATTTGTCTTGACTGAGTTTCGCAATGCGTTTTTGGATGAATTCATCATGTGCTTTGATAAAGCTTTGTATATTTTGTTGTTCTGACGTTTGTACACTGAATTCATCAAACCAGGCGCAAACAACTGGTTTTTGTACAGCCGATTGAATAGTGGCCGCATTAAATGCTTTTCGCCCTTCTTGATAAGCTTCAAACAAGGCATAAGCTAATGCGGGTGGCATGGTTGCCGTGGAAAGCAGCACTTTTGCACCCAACATACCCGCCCAATTCACCAAACGTGCGAGTGCAGGCAAATCATTCAAGTCAAATTCGTCCGGTTCATCTAAAACCAGATCCGATGTAAGCAGGCGCAACATAGGCACAATTTGTCTGCCGCCACGCACACCTTCGGTTGCTGGTGTTAAGTGGTCGATAGTGCTGACCAGTATGGGAGCATGTAATAATTTTTTCGCTTTTTTATTATTTTGAAACCACTTTTCTAATTGGCCTTCGTAGAGTTCGGTGTCATAAATCACGTCGAACCCATCATCATCCAAACTTATATCCAAACTTTCGCTACCTCTTGCGGCGAATTGATTCTCATCGATTAGTTTGGCTTGGTTGATTTGGTTAAGTCGTAAAATGGCCTGAGAACCAATGAGCGTGGCAATGTCAGATTTATCGAGTGCCAAGCGGTCTTGCAATGCTTCGCCTGTTTGTAAAGTCAATGTTCGCAAACCCAAGGCAACACTAAAACGACAACCTTCTGATTCCTCAACTAAGCCGTACATAATTCTGGCGTTCGCCAAGGTTTTTCCTTTTCCAGTCGAGGCCATATTGATACCGAAAAAACCTTGCTCTTTTACTTGGCTTTGAATATGTTGTGCCGTTTGATACGCTTTGCTTTGCCAAGGCTCTTTATCTTCTTTTGGGCCTTTGGCTAAGGTTTTATTGGGAGGAAGCGTAGGTAGTTCTTCGCGTAAGCGTTTAAACCTTAAAATAAAATCAAAGGCGTGCTGACTTACGCCGACATTATGCTCATCCAGTCTTTGCTTAAGCTGATGCTGTTTGTCGGTATTGGCGTAAGCCTGATAATTGGCATCTTGCCAGCGGACTTGGACGTCTTGAGCAGAATAATGATGGTCGGCAAGCATCAAGGCCAGGCGGGACAAGTGCATCACGAATGGTTGGCTAAACCAATCAACATTAATTAAATTCTGACAACTTAAAGCCCGTTTTGATAGTTCGCTGGCTTTTTTTTGCCACGTTTTGCTGACCAACGGGGTACCATTTGTAAATGTCCAATTGGCTTTTAAAGTTTCTTCTTTCCATTCGTGATTTAGGCTATTAACCGAATTCCAAGAATCATCAAACGCCGAAAAATTACCATTTAACCATCTTTCTGGATGCTCAATATCTGGTTCTGTTACGCCTTGTTTAGGATAAACAGGTAGTCGATGATGCGAAACCACAAGCCAAGCCACTAATTTTGCGAACGTTGGCAGCGTGTCGAAAGGGTTGTTAAATTCATTTTGCTCAGGTTGGTCGGTGACTATTATTTGCAGAATTTGTGTTTCTACTGCTTCATCAACAGTTGATAATTGCTTAAGCCATTCTTGGTCACTGCTTTTATCAACAAAAGCTTGAAACAATCGCAATGACACCCATTCATGTCGATAAGGCTCGAATCTTTTTCCTTTAATTTCTGGATTCAGTTTATCTTGAAATAAATCATTCGCTTTGCCCAAGTCATGAAATAAACCTGCAATTGCAGAAGCAATGGCGATAATTTCGGTTGTGTGCCAACCTTTTTCCCATTCGCGATGACTAAAATCAATTCGCGTACTATTAACCGGCACAACCCCCTCCGCATTAAACCGCCTACGATTCCCCACCACCCAAACCAAATCACTCCGACTTCTGGAGCGTAACCAATGACAAGACACCGCCGTATTTTTGGTCGCGGTTTTGCGTAACAAAGTTTTAACGGCGATTAAGCCGTCTTCGGTGATGATGGTTTGCCAGGTATTATCGCCGATGCGATTAGCGAAGGCATCGAGTACGCGACGGGTACGGTTAAGGGCTTTTTTCTCGCATTGGCTGACAAAAGTGACCATCATAGCCAGTCATCTCGCATGGCTTGCTGTTTAACTTGGTCGAACATGAAGTCTAGGGCTTTGTGTTCGGTGAATTTTTGTAAGACTTGCTGGCGGAACTCTTGTTCGGTGGCTTTTTCTTTGGCGCTAATAAACGCCCAAGGTAAAACGATGGCGTCTTTGATAAGGTCGGCAATGTCAAACACTAAAGCTCCGCGTCTGGTTTTACCATGCATGACGGCAAAGCCGTGAGGTATGCCTAAAACCCATAAAGTGGTTGCTGCTAGGCCATAGGCTAAATAATTACCATGATTTAAAAAGCCATTGGCAAGGTCGGTGTTTTCTCGCTCTCTGACAAAACCATCTAATTGAGTGGTTTTGGCGGCATAGCGATACAGTTGTTTGGTGAGTAAGGCTTCACGCTGTAATAGATCACCGACTTTGTTGGCGCTTTGAATTTGCTCGCTATAGCCGTTTAAGGCGGTGCTAATTAAGCTATCATCAATCAAGAAGTTTTCGGCTTTTAAGTCGCTATCTTTTGCCCAGATACTTTTTAAATAAGTCACGCGGGTCTCTTGAAAGGCTTTGGCTACGGTGAGTCGTTTATTGTCATCAAACCAGAACTTAAGCCAGCCCTGTACATATTCAGTAGGCCGGTATTCGCTTTGTGGACTTAACCATTCAATTTCACTACCAGAGAACAACGGTGTACTTCCACCGCCACAAAAACCAACTAAGACACCAGCACTGGCTAACATGCGCATGGCCGCTTGAGTTATTGAGGTGCCGGTGCCTAATAAGATTACCGTGGTATTGGCGATGGGGATATTCCAGTAATAGTTTTGATCTTTAGCTTCTGTCAAATACAGTACGCGGCCATCTTTTTGCATCACCCGACATTTCTCTAAATAGTAGATATTGGCTCGTTTGGAATGCAAGATGGCTTTTAAATCGGTTAGTTGTTCCATTTAATCGTTGTCCTAATGTAACGTCACAATATGCCCATGCCTTCGTCAATTTACATGAGCGACATCCATATCGGATCAAAGAAAAAGACCAGAGAATTTAGAATGCCACTGCTGATGGGGTGTTTACCGCTAAACTGATCATGGCCGAAATCATAGCAATACCAAGGAGTCCCAGCGAGAATGACTGTGCCAACTAAGGCTCGTTTACTCATCAGTATGAATAATATTAATGCCAACCAACAAAATAGTTGCTTTAAAATATCCGCCATGTGAAACTCTTTGTCAACCTATTTTTATAACTAGATAAATACTTACATTTAAGTCGGCTTTATCTGATTTAACTACATGTTCGTCTATTAAACTAGGCTTTTAATAGTATTTTTTGACACTTTACAAACAACCTTATCAACACTCAAGGTTTAGCGCTATAACACGATAAGTCAGGTTATAGCTAGCGCTACATTCGGTATTTTGTAATGTTTATCGCGTGTTATTAGGGTGCTGGATCAATACATAGGGTCTAACGGGAATACAGAAGGTATTTAGCGAAAGCGCGCGTTTCCACGCGAAAACACAAGTTAAGTAGTCTTAATTGATGCCACATTTTCATCATAGGCACTATATTAGTGAAGCCTCTTACCCATCTGAAAAATAATTCAAACTCTAGCGAATAAATTAGTTGCTTTAAGTTTTTTCCTATGGGATACTCTTTATCGGCGTAACTAACAGCCTAGATAAAACACGCAGTTTAAACCATTTTCTATCTACTTTACCAAAACATACTGAGCCTATACCTCCTGTTTCGTCGCACTACTGTTATAAACAAGAAACTGAAGCGACACGTAGAGTCTAGCGCAAAAGAAAAAGATGTCCAGTGAAAACATGTGGTTCCACTGGAAAACACATGATGTCCAGTGAAAGCAGGCGTTTCCACTGGAAAACACATGATGTCCAGCGAAAGCAGGCGTTTCCACTGGAAAACACATGATGTCCAGTGAAAGCAGGCGTTTCCACTGGAAAACACATGATGTCCAGTGAAAGCAGTCGTTTCCACTGGAAAACACATGATGTCCAGTGAAAGCAGTCGTTTCCACTGGAAAACACATGATGTCCAGTGAAAGCAGGCGTTTCCACTGGAAAACACATGATGTCCAGTGAAAGCAGTCGTTTCCGCTGGAAAGCTTAGGTAACCGACTCATGCCGATTCCAACAGGATTGGCCTACTAATCAACTTTTACCGCTGCCCGCTATTGGCAGATCATGGATGACGCTTGTCGTTTGTATCCGAAGAAAAGACCGCACAAGTTTGCTAAGTCTTTTTATTTATCCTGACACTTAGAGACTCTATAATGAAAAAATCGAAAGTTACCGTAGATTTTATTAAATACTCGCCAGTCAATAAGGCTAGCCACTATCATACGGTCATTGATCATATGAGCAATAACTCACTGTTCCCTACTCCCGATGCGACCCTAATTGATGCTCAAAAAGTCGTCGATGCTTTAGATAGGGCTATTTTGGCAGCGGCAGATGGTGGTCATCTCGCCATATCTACCATGAATGATGCGGTAGCTGCGGCTGATGCAGTGTTTCGTATTTTAGCCGCTTATGTAGAGCGCATCGCCCTAGGTGATGAAACCAGTATTATAAGTAGTGGCTTTCACTTTTCAAAACAACCGACAGCCAGAATCAAAGAAATCTTAGTCGCTAAAGATGGTTCACATTCTGGCTCAGTACTCTTAGATACACTAAGGGTCGAGAGAGGCGTGGTTTATGTTTGGCAAATGTATAAAGGCAAGCTCCCCGACAATGACACTGATTGGGTTCAAATAGGTATCACTACGCAAACAAGCTTTGAAATCAGTAATCTGGACATTGCCACTAAGTATTATTTTCGCGTGGCAACTGTCACACCGGATGGCCTACAAGACTTTAGTGCGCCGGTCATGAAAGTAGTGCAGTAGTAGGTCTGGGTTGCGATAGCGTAACCCCGACAAGCAATAACATCCTCGGCAATCAATAGGTCGGGTTACGCTGCGCTAACTCGACCTATATTCTTCAATCGATAGTTGCATCGGGTTGCTTTATGGTCGCCCGACATTTCGACATTCATCCTATCTCACTGACCCCTATGTTGACAATACGCAATATTTCCGAGATTCATTTAGCGTGGTGGCTGATTGTCACGCTGGTGGTTATCAATACGCTAGGGCTGATTTATACAGGTATTGCTCTGAAGGTAGATGCTTCACATATAAGTGGCATGGCTATATTTATGATTTTTTGCTTGGGAATGGCATGGCTATACACGACCAAAAGACCGGAACCTAGGCTTACATTACTTGCCCTATTTTCCGCGCAGCTATTCGCTTATTCCTTGGCGGCAGGCATATTGAGTTACCTTATAGCGGCTGCAAACGGACAACCAACCATAGATGCTTGGCTGGTTGCTGCGGACCAAGCCATAGGACTAGATTGGCTAGCGATGTTTCGATGGGAGCAAGAGCATGCTTTATTGCATGCTATTTTAACACTCGCTTACGCTAGTGTTCTTCCGCAACTTATTCTAATGCCTTTCTTCTTGTTAACCAAAAGGCGGTTTGCACGGGTGCGTGAAATGTTTTGGCTATATGTGGCCACAAGTCTAGGGGCTATTATCGTTTCTGCTTTCTTTCCGGCAGAGGGGGCATTTGCCACCTTTAAGGTATCTATGCAAGATCCTTATGTTCAGGAGTTCCTTGCATTGCATAATGGCAGCCTGAGGGTTATTGATATGAATAAGATACAGGGCATCGTGCAATTCCCCTCTTTCCACTTAGAGTTGGCGGTTATATTGGCCTATGCTGCCCGCGGCATACCGATACTCTTCCCGTTTCTTCTGGCATTAAATACGCTGGTAATTGCGGCGACACCTAGTATCGGAGGGCATCATTTTGCCGATCTATGGGGCGGTGCGTTTTTGTGTTTAAGTATTATCACATTAGTAAGGTGGCTAGATAGCCGTGCAGTCGCGTAGATCGGGTTAGCGACAGCGTAACCCGACATTTTCGGTAGACGGTATTTCCATAGCGGGTCGGATTGCCGCCGCAATGCTCATACACATCATTCACAAGCTCCGTGTCACTGCCCTGCTTACCAAGTAGGAACTTGGGAACTAGCACAATCTTGTGCTTGGAGTAAAACAGCTTCAGCTGTTTTAAAACGCTGAGCTGAAGCTCAACATTCAACATAAACTGTTTCTGATTAACTGTGGGCAGTAGGCCGGATGAGCACCGTGCATCCGGCACAATCGGTGGATGAGCGCAGAGTTTGGGAACGATAAAATATGTGTAGGATGGGTAGAGCGGCAGCGAAACCCATCATTGTGCGATGATGGGGTTCACGTTGTTCTACCCATCCTACGAGTCTATATAACTTTAAAAAGTTGTGTATACCGATGAGCGCAGAGCGTGAGAATCATAAAATAAAAACAAATCTATCAGGAATAAGTAGCATGGTTAAAGGTATTAGTGAGCAACGATTATTGGCAGCCTTCTACCTTTCAGGTGTCGCAGCTCTGATTTATCAGGTTGCATGGCAGAGGCTACTGTTTGGAAGCTTTGGCGTAGATATAGATTCCGTCACCATAGTCGTATCCACCTTCATGCTGGGGCTTGGCGTAGGTTCCCTTGTTGGCGGACAAGTGGCAGATATTTTTGGTAAAAACGTCATTATTATTTTTGCCTGTTGCGAAATAGGCATTGGCGTTTTTGGTATCAGTAGTCCCTATCTAATTGCCTTAGTTGGCGATCACTTCGTTAACTACAATTTGTTAGTCATTGGGCTAGTCAATTTTGCACTCATACTCATTCCTACGACGTTTATGGGGGCGACATTACCTATGCTAGTGTCGCATTTGTTTCGAGCTAATTCGAATGTGGGCATATCGATAGGCAGCTTATATTTCTCGAATACCAGAGGAGCGGCTTTTGGCGCATTTGCGACTGGATTACTGCCATTTATGCTGAGTATTGATCAGATGATTTACTTTGCAGCAGCGGCTAATTTCATGGTGGCTATTTTTATTTTCTTTGGGCAAGGACAGCAGTCATGACTATTTATTGGGCAGCTCGACTGCTCGCTTTTTCTACGGGTTTTATTAGTTTAAGCCAAGAAATCCTTTGGGTTAGACTGGTTGGCTTCAGCATCGGCAATATGCCGATAACCTTCAGTCTCGTTCTCGGCCTGTATTTGTTAGGCATAGCAATCGGTGCCAATCTAGGGAAACGCTACTGTACAGAAAACGACAATCTACTCTCAATATCAGGAACATTGCTTTTAATAGCTGGGCTATGCGACATTTTATTCCCCTTTGCCGTTGCTATGGCTTTCTCGGTCAAAAGTGCAATGGCCCCAGCTCTTGGCATCATGGTGATTATCCCTTGCATTATTATCACCGCCCTAATCAAGAGCATGATCTTTCCGATTGCTCATCATCTGGGCGCGGCTACTCAAGAAGATAAGATTGGCTCATCGGTTTCTAAGGTCTATTTTGCCAATATCATGGGCTCTACCCTTGGCCCACTTGTTACCGGTTTTTTCTTACTTAATATGGTCAGCTTGCAAACTGCAATGATGACGATAGCAGCGTTGACCATTTGCCTAGGTTTTTATTATAAATTTCGCGATACACAACTACCCAAAACAACAACCATTAGCACCTGTTTATTAGCATGTTCAGCTTTTTTTATACCACAAAATTTGACCTCTATTATAGCCAGCAATAATCTAAACCCTGGAAATGGCGACAGCAGCGTCAAACAACTACTTGAAAATAGGTATGGGATTATTCATGTACAAGAAAATAAAGAACAGGGTGATTCTGTATGGGGGGGAAATGTGTACGATGGCAGAGTCAATATAGATTTGGCCAAAAACTCTAATTTGATACATCGTGTTTATGGATTGTCTACCCTAAAACCCCGCTATGAGCGCATTCTAGTCATAGGCTTGAGCGCAGGATCATGGGTTAGGGTTTTGCAAGCTTTTCCGGGCGTTAAAAAGATTGATGTTGTGGAATTAAATCCAGCTTATTTGGACGTTATCAAAAAATATCCAGAGCTAAGCCCTTTATTGTCCGATGAACGTACCAGCATCATATTCGATGATGGACGCAGATGGCTTAAACGAAATCCTAGCTTGAAATATGACCTCATCGTCATGAATACCACCTTTCATTGGCGTGCCTATGTGACTTATTTGTTAAGTCTTGAATTCATGCAGCTACTAAAAAGCCATATGAATCCAGATGCCGTTTTAGCCTTCAATACTACAGGCCTATTGGATTGTTTTAGTACCGCCCATCAGGTATTCAAGGATGTGTATCAACTTGCAAATTTTGCAGTCGTCGGTGACACCATCAATATCCCTGATACTGAAATAAGCCTAGCTCGATTATCGGCGTTAAATTTAGATGGACAGCTATTATTTCATGCTGATCAACAGGCCGATAAGGATAGAGCTATGGAGACTATCATAGGAAGATTTATACCTTACGCCCAGTTACAAAAAGAACACCCAAACTGGCCGTTTATGGTCATTACCGATCAAAATTTATTATCAGAATACAGACACAGCGGCAAAATAGTAGGCATTCGAGAGCTTTTAAATATCCCCTAAGCATGTCTAACTTAATGCTGCCTTATGTGTGTAGGTATCTACACAAGTATAAAGCGCATTATCGGTACATTTTACACAGTACGGACAGGTCGCGACCTGTCCCTACATTACGATCGACATCTACTTATAGTCATGTAGGGTGGGCAAACAGCCTTATCGTTTGCCCACCATTTGCTGATATAAACGGTGGGCA
>Ga0114958_10002183_pt1 | contig 14821 bp, 12 predicted proteins | sample C_130208_EF_Meta_FD_89577 | JGI IMG/M metagenome (GOLD analysis project Ga0114958, IMG submission 89577) | Freshwater microbial communities from Lake Croche, Canada to study carbon cycling - C_130208_EF_MetaG | ecosystem: Environmental > Aquatic > Freshwater > Lake | place: Lake Croche, Canada... | reverse complement strand
GATCCATCAAACTGAGTGATCAATAAACTCACATCTTTAGAGGTAGCCACAGGCAAAATATCTGTTAAATCATGTGGGGCAATAATAATTCCAGCCGCATGTATACCCGTTCCTCTTACTGAACCTTCTAAAATCATCGCAGATTCAATGACTCTGGAAGTTAGGCCACCGGCAGATTTTAATTGCCTCAATTGCTTTACTTGCTCTAATTCGTCGGAACTTAAATTTTCACGATCTGCTAAACTACCATCACCTGTTAGAGAAGCATTGAATATACGTTCCAACGTAATTTTAGGCCTTTCTGGAACTAATTTAGCCAAAGCATTTGATTCGGACAATGGAAGATCGAGCACACGAGCGACATCTTTCAAAGACATTTTAGCCGCCATCGTACCATAAGTCGCGATATGAGCCACTTGATTTCGACCGTATTTTTCAACCACGTAATCAATGACCTTTTGTCTTCCTTCATCATCAAAATCGGTATCAATATCGGGAAGTGACTTACGATCGGGATTTAAAAAACGCTCGAATAGTAAATTATATTTGATCGGATCTATATTCGTAATGCCCAAACAATAGGCGACCACAGAACCAGCGGCACTACCTCTTCCAGGACCTACATACACACCTAAATCCTTACCAGCATTGATAAAATCGGCTACTATTAAAAAATAACCTGCAAAACCCATGGTTTTTATCGTGTGTAACTCAAATTTTATTCGCTCCTCAACTTCAACCGAAATATCAACATACCTCTTCTTAGCGCCCATCATAGTCAAATGTTCTAAAAAATCATCTTGACTCAAAAACGTGGACGGAATGGTAAAATTGGGCAATAAAACATCTTTTTTTAATTCCAGAATCTCAACTTTGCCGACAATTTCATTGGTATTGTCAATGGCCTCAGGTAAGTGGGACCAAAGGTCAGTCATTTCCTGAGTGGTTTTAAAATAAAATTGATCATTATAAAAAGCAAAGCGCTTCCCTTTCATATCAAAATCACCTTCTATGTCTTTATAACTAGGAGTAGATTGTTTTTCACCGGTATTAATACACAATAAAATATCATGTGCATTGGCATCTTTTTGATCTAAATAATGACTGTCATTTGAAGCGATCACTTTAACATTATACTTCTTAGCAAAACGCAATAAAACTTCGTTAACGACTTGTTGTTCAGGAATGTGATGGTTTTGAACTTCCACATAGTAATCTTCACCAAACAAATCCAACCACCATTTAAATTCTTTTTCAGCTTCATCTTCCCCCGAACGCAAAATAGCTTGGGGCACACTAGCTCCTAAACAACAGGTAGTTGCAATAAGGCCTTTATGGTATTTCAAAACTAATTCCTTATCTATTCGAGGGTATTTGGAATACATGCCCTCCATAAACCCCAAAGAGCATAATTTAATCAAGTTTTGATATCCTTCTGGATTCTTGGCTAAAAACAGCTGGTGAAATCTTTTGTCTTTTACTTCTTTGGTAAAAGCTTGTTTATGTCGGTCAGAAACCAAATAAAATTCGCAACCTACAATCGGCTTAACTCCATGTTTTCCCGCTTCTGCCACAAATTGAAAAACACCAAACATATTTCCATGATCTGTGATAGCCACAGCAGGCATGTGATCTTCTTTTGCTTTTTTAAACATAGAAGAAATCTTAGACGCACCATCTAATAAAGAAAATTGGGAATGATTGTGTAGGTGGGAAAATTGCATATAAGATTAAACTTTTATAAAAGGTTCTTTGTCAAAAAAGGTAGCATTTAAAAAATCTAAATAGGGTTTAAGCACTTTAGCTTTTCCGACAACCAAATCAACAAAATGAATCGAAGTAACTTCAGCATCCGTAAAATGATGCCAAAAAAACATCGTTTTTACTTTGAGTAAATCTGCATCAGGGTGTAAAGCATCAAATCCCTTAGGTATATTTTTCAAGCTTTCACCTTGTGCCTGCCCATACGTTTCAACAAATAACTTTTGGTTTATAATTTTCCGCAAACCCTGCGCATTATAATCTATTTCTTGTCGGTATTTTGCTATTTGATCCGGACTTGGATTATACATACCACCGCCTAAAAAAGATTTTCCGTTGGGTTCGATATGTAAATAGTAATCCATATACCCAGATTTACGACCTCCTTCAGAAAAACTGGCTGAAAACCATGTTTTATAAGGATCTTTATTTTTTGTGAATCGGACATCCCGATTTATCCGATAGGTACAATTTTTAACTTGAACTCCATCTAAATTTTCAAATTCAGCAAATTCTTCAATTAGTTTTAAAACAAATTCTTCAAAATTTTCCTTCAAATTTGCATATAAAGGTTTATTAATGGCAAACCATTCGCGTGAATTGTTGGATTTCAAATCCAATAAAAAAGCCAAAAGGCTAGGGGAGAGTAACATTAAAATTAGGGGATTTAAAAAACGAATTTAGTGAATTTAGCTTAAATGCCCAAGAAGAATTCGCTTGGAGTTTTGGGCTATTTTACTGATTTTTGTATAAATTATAAGATAAAGATATGCGTATTTTAACAGGCATTCAGGCATCTGGAAAACCTCATTTAGGAAATATTTTAGGTGCGATTATGCCAGCCGTAGAACTTTCCAAGCAGCCTGGCAACGATTCTTTTTTATTCATTGCTGACTTACACACCTTAACATCCTTGAAAGATGGGGAAAGTATTCGAAATAATACCTTGTCTATAGCTGCTGCATGGTTAGCCTTTGGTTTTGATACAGAAAAAAATTATTTCTACCGACAATCCCAATTAGCTCCATTTCATACTGAATTAATGTGGTATTTAAACTGCTTTACCCCGTTCCCTATGTTGGCTAACGCACATAGTTTTAAGGATAAATCGGACAAATTATCAGATGTAAATGCCGGTTTATTTACATATCCCGTATTACAAGCAGCTGATATCATTTTATATGATGCCCAAATTATACCGGTGGGTAAGGATCAAAGGCAGCACATTGAAATGACTCGTGATATTGCCAATTCGGTCAATAAGAAATACAATAAAGCTATTTTTGTACTTCCAGAAGCTCGAATTAATGAAGAGGTGATGACAATTCCAGGCATTGATGGAGCGAAAATGAGCAAATCATTGAATAATTATATAGATATATTTTTACCCGAAAAAGAACTTTTGAAGCAAATTAAAAAAATTATAACTGATACAACGCCTTTGGAGGATCCTAAAGACCCCGAAAACGATATTACATTTAGATTATTTCAATTAATGGCAAACACCTCAGAAATAGCAGAAATGAAAGCTAACTATTTAGCGGGTGGCTATGGCTATGGACATGCAAAACAGGCTTTATATGAGCTGATCTTATTTTATTTTAAGGACGCAAGAGCAAAATTTGATTTTTTTATAGCACACCCAGAACTTATTGAAGAAAAATTACAAATTGGCGAAAAAAAGGTTAAACCAATTGCAGAGGCGACTATTGCCAGAATAAGAGCAGAATTTAAATTTTAACACATGTTTCCAACTTGGGATAGTGAATTATTTCAACTCATTAATCAAGCACATCTACCTTGGTTGGATGAACCGATGGTCATCATATCGGGGAAGTTAACTTGGATTCCGCTTTATGCTTGTTTGATTTATATTTTAGTTAAAACGTATAAGACCGAGGCATGGAAAAGCATTCTGTATTTAATTTCCACCGTTATATTAGCGGACCAAATTAGCTCCAGTATTTTTAAGCCACTGTTCAAGCGATTGAGACCTTGCCATGTAGAAGAATTTCAATCTTGGATTCATTTACCAGATGGATGTGGTGGCTTATATGGCTTCTGTTCATCTCATTCAGCTAATGCATTTGCTTTAGCTATAGGATTTTATCTAATAACTAAAAACAAATTGACGGGAGCTTTGCTAACATTTTGGGCCATGATGATATCCTACAGTCGAATTTACTTAGGAGCACATTATCCTTTAGATGTCCTCACAGGAGCTATTATTGGAGGATTAGGGGCATTCATTTTAAATCAAGCTTTTGTCAAATTAACTAAAAATTCATAAGTGTTAATTCCATCAGCAAAATCATCTAAAGCAGGTTGCTGGCTTTGGCCAAAATCTACATTGACACCTACTTTACATTGAATTTTTTCTTCTCTTTTAGCGATCCAAACATTTAATGACTCTATATCTTTATATCGATATATGTATAATACACCTATAGGTGAAACTAAATCTTCATTTTCCGTGACAATTAGGTTCCCCAAATCATAGTGTTCGATCTGATTTAATAAATAAAGGGTTCGGTAATATTGTAGATTATTGGAATATTTAGAATGACCCAATACCCAAATTTCTTTGGATAAAATATCAAACAAAGGAATTAGGTCAAAATCTTGTGGAATGGCTAAAGTTGACACGTTACGACAACCTAATCCATAATATGTCAAGATATCTTTAGACAATCCTTGAAACTCTATATCAGATTCCAGGCCGCTCAAAACAGCTAAAGAACTTCGATTTTTTCGAATAATATGAGGAATAGTAGAAAAATATTGTGAAAAATATCCACTTGAAAAATCACTTCCAGTGGCAATTACCGCGTCCATACCTTGCAAACGATCGATGAATGTAATAGGGATGTTTGCATCAAATTCCTTCATGACAGAGACATATAATTGAATCAACGATTTGTCTTGAGAACTCAATTTAATGTTCGCATGCTGGCCCGAGGCCAAAACCATTAAAACATCATGCATCCCGATCGCGGGTAAATTTCCTGGCAAAACTAAACCAACGTTAAAAAAATCGGAGGTACCTTGCTGGTATTTTATGAAAAAATCTTGCCAAACCTGAACCGAAAAAAACTGTTGGCCTATAGCCGACATTGCATTTCTAACTAAAGAATCAGTAAACCAAGGATTTTCATTAACTGCTTTATCTATAAATAATTCTATTTTTCCCTTGTTAGATTCAGAGGAGAAATAATGATTAAGAAATTTGATAAGTTCTAAAAACTGACCCCTTGGCATATATTGCATAATTTTACTTCGCAAAGGTCGAAAAATTTTCTGTTAGTCCATATAAATTATATACTATTCGAAATTATGTTAGTAAATTGCGTAAAATATATTGATTGTTATGGCGATAATAATTACCGAAGAGTGTATTAATTGTGGAGCATGCGAACCAGAATGCCCAAACACGGCTATTTATGAAGGAGGTATTGAATGGACTTGGGCTGGTGGGACCTCACTTACTGAAGTAGAATTAGAAGATGGGAGCTCCATGGATGCAAAAACAAGTATAGAACCCGTTTCCGAGGAGTTTTATTACATTGTTCCAGATAAGTGTACTGAATGTACGGGATTTCATGAAGAACCACAGTGTGCAGCTGTTTGTCCCGTAGATTGCTGCGTTCCCGATCCGGATCGAGTAGAAGATAAGGATACATTAATGGCCAAAAAATCATGGCTTCACGCTGAATAAAAATAGGCCAATCTTTTTTATTAAAAATTATTTAGATAGCTAACGCATGTTAGCTATTTTTTTTTGTGGAAATAATACAAATTGTGGAGAAATAAAAAAAATATCTCTAAATTTCATTATTCCAAGAATTGCTTTCTGGGAGATTATAAATAAACACTAGAATACGTATTTTTTGATTTTTTTACAAAAATAGGTTTAAATATTACCGTCAAATACCAATTTTATTGTAAAATATTTAAAAATAGGTTTAATTTTTATCTTATTTTCTTGTTTTATATATTTTTTGTTTCAATATTTGCTATGTAATCAAATATTTATTCACACTAAACAATTACCGCACATGAAAAAATCAATCTTTACAGCTGTTTTGGGGTTAATATCCTTTTGTGGATTTTCCCAAGAAAAAGAAGCGGAAGCACCCAAGTTTACGTTTTCAGGTTACATAGATTCTTACTATATGTTGAATTTCAATAATCCTACTGATCGAAGTAATTTAGGTGTAGCTGGAAATGAAAGAGCATTCGATCAAAAGTCGAATCAATTTTCATTAGGTCTTGTGCAAACTAAATTTGGCTACAGTACCAAAACGTCTGATGTAGTTGTAGATTTAACTTTTGGACCTAATGCAGACTTGGGTCAATATGGAAATGTAATAGGGCCTTTGGGAAAGGGAACTACCGCATTAGCGATTAAGCAAGCATATTTCAATTGGAAAGCGAGTGATAAATTAACTTTCACAGCAGGTCAGTTTGGTACTCATATTGGTTATGAGGTTATCGATGCTCCTATAAATTATAATTACTCGTTGTCAAATTTATTTAATAACGGTCCATTTTACCATGTTGGCTTAAAGGCAAATTATGCCTTTAGTGATAAGTTTGCTACGATGGTAGGCTTAGTTAACAATGTGGATAATTTAAATGACAACAACTCATCGAAAGGTTTAATTTACCAAGTATTTACTTCACCAGCAAGCGGTTGGAATGTTTATTTCAATGGCATATCTTCAAACGAATCAAATCCATTGCCTTCTGGAAAAGATGATTCAGGATCTTATAATCTAACTGATTTAACTACATCCTATCAAATTTCTCCCAAATACTTAATTGGTCTAAATGCAGCTTATGGATCTCAAACGGGAGATTATCAGGGAGCAGGATCAGTGGGTAATAGCAAAACATGGGGAGGAGTTGCCTTATATTCTAACTATGCATTTACTGATGGATTTAGTGTAGGAGGTCGTTATGAGGTGTTTGATAATACTTCTGGAGCTAGAGCCTTAAGAGATTCAAATGGCAAAGGAACAAATGTATCATCATTTACATTGACAGCTACATTCACCGCGGCAAGTGGACACTTATTAATTAAGCCTGAATTAAGAAGTGACGCATTCAAGACAGCTCAATTCACCGATGGTGATGGCAAAGCACAAAAATCTCAAACTACTTTAGGATTACACTTCATCTATAAATATTAATAATCAATTTATTCAATTTAAACTTTAGTAATCATGACGACACAAAAACCCACATGGATTCCGCTACTAGTATTGCTTGCGATAGCCGTAGCAGCATTGTTTTTAACAAGTGTACCTGGTGTAATGCCGACTGAAGGCTTAGACACCGGTGATACTGCTTGGATGATTGTAGCTTCTGGATTAGTACTATTAATGACTCCAGGTTTAGCTTACTTTTATGGAGGAATGGTCAACCACAAAAATGTTATTTCTACGATGTTGCAATCCTTTATTGCCATGGGAGTAATATCAGTTATTTGGATTGTTTTTGGTTTTAGTTTGGCCTTTGGTGACTCTTTAGGTGGATGGATTGGAGATCCTAGAACATTTTTCATGTTCAATGGAGTTTTTGACCACAAATTATCTTTAGGAAGTACGGATCAGTTGAAATTCACTATTCCATTTGCCTTGTTTGCCTTTTTTCAAATGAAATTTGCAGTTATTACGCCCGCGCTTATTTCTGGAGCTTTAGCTGAAAGAATTAATTTTAGAGCATTTGTGTTATTCATGATTCTGTTCTGTGTGGTAGTTTACGCCCCATTGGCACATTGGACATGGCACCCAGATGGATTCTTATTTAATTTAGGCGTGTTGGATTTTGCTGGAGGAACTGTTGTACATATGTCAGCTGGTTGGGCTGCACTAGCAGGTGCGCTTTATTTACGCCGACGTAAGTCTCACATCGAGTCTAATATCTTACCTCCGGCTAACATTCCATATGTTTTATTAGGAACAGGCTTATTATGGTTTGGTTGGTTTGGTTTTAATGCCGGATCAGCGGTAGGTGCTAATGGACTTGCTGTAACAGCCTTTGCAACTACGCACGTAGCAGCCGCAGCAGCAGGTTTATCATGGATATTATTTGATGTAACTCGTGGAAAAAAAGTTTCTGCTTTAGGATTTTGTATTGGAGCAGTGGTAGGATTAGTGGCTATTACACCGGCAGCAGGTTTCGTAACTGTTCCTGTGGCCATCTTTATTGGTGTCGTTGCTGCCATTATCTCTAACGTCGTTGCACACTGGAGAGCTAGCTCTAATTTAGATGATACATTAGATGTATTTCCTTGCCATGGTGTGGGTGGAATGGTAGGCATGTTGATGACAGGAATATTTGCAACGAGCGCTGTGAATGCAGCAGTAGTAGAAAATGGTTTATTTTATGGTGAGACTGCTTTGTTTATGAAACATATTTTAGCTCTTGCCATTGTATCTGCATTTGCCTTCGGGGTTTCCTACTTATTATTAATTATTACAGATAAAATCATCCCTCTACGCGTAACTGAAGAGGAAGAAAGACTTGGATTAGATTTATCTCAGCACGACGAAGCATTGTCAGAGTAATCTTTCTACAAATAAAGCCGCAAGTAATGGTTCTTGTGGTTTTGTTTCAATCAAAAAGTCGGATACTTATAGTGTCCGGCTTTTTTGTTTTTAATCCGTTTAAATTTCAAACATTCATTTAGCACCTTGAACTTTATATATTTAAGTAAATTATGAAGAAAAAGAAAATCATTTTATTGATTGGCCGGGAAAACCTTGAAAAAGATAGTTATTTATATTCCGCTATACTTTCGAAAATAAGGGGGATTAAATTTTATGTATTTAATGAATCATCATTGCCATTTTTAAGAAAAATTTATTTGAAAATTGTTCAAATTATTCCTGAATTTATCCGAAATCAGCTATTAAAAAGCAATTTATATAGTAATAGCAGGAAACTATTTTATTTATTTATCCTGAATACATCTGATTATAAAATGCATGTTGCATATGAAAAAAATCCCAATGACATTCCTTTAAGAATAGAAAAATTATCTAAAAGATTAAATAAAATTCCCTTACATACTGAAATCACGTTAATTGGCCGGAGTGCGGGAGCGATTGTTGCAACCATGGTTTCATTAACTCATCCCATTCACAAAATAATTGCATTAGGATATCCATTCAAACATCCGGATTTTGATGAAGAAGCCTATCGACACGAACATCTAATCGATGTAAAAACGCCAATGCTAATTATACAGGGCTTACATGATTCTTATGGAGGTAGAGAAATTGAAAAAAAATATAATTTTAATCCACAGACAAAAGTTGTCTTTGAAGATATCACTCACGATTTTGAACTTACAGAAGAAAACAGAATGCGAATCTTGAGAACGATTGAATATTTTATTTTTAACTCTGATCCCTAAACGAGTATATTTGAAAATAAAATATCTCCCAACACTTCACCACTTTCATCGATAGTTTTATAGCGGACAGGTTGTATCGTATTGATTAGCAATGGATCATAAGGGGACTTAAACCGAATATAATTTTCGGAAAACCCTTCCATAAAACCATTTTCATTGGATTCTTCAAATAAAACTTCTCCCATGTTTCCCAACTGACTCTCATAAAAAGCGCGTCTTTTTTTATCTGAAAGTATGTGCAACATTTTAGATCTTTCAGATTTTTGAGCACCTTCTATTTTAGGGGAAATTTCAGTGGCAAACGTATTAGGTCTTTCAGAGTATGGAAACACATGTAAATAAGCGATATCAAGTTCCTGAAGAAATTGATAGGTTTCTAAAAATAATTCTGGGCTTTCACCTGGGTGACCGACAATAACATCCACTCCAATACAAGCATTTGGCATCAAAGATTTAATTAATGAAACTCTATTTACATATAATTCACGTTGATATCGACGTTTCATTAGTCTCAAAACTGTATTTGAACCGGACTGCAAGGGAATATGAAAATGAGGAACAAATCGCTTAGAGGTGGCCAAGAAAGCAATTATTTCTGGAGTTATTAGGTTGGGTTCAATAGATGAAATCCTGAAGCGGTCAACTTTCGCATTTGATTCAATGGATTGAATCAATTCCAAAAAAGTTTCTTCACGTTTTCCTTGCTGAATTCCAAAATCGCCAATATTCACCCCGGTTAATACAATTTCTTTTACCCCTTTTGATGCGATTTCCTCTATTAAAGCCAGTACGCTTTTCACGCTGCCCGATCTAGATTGACCACGAGCCAATGGAATTGTGCAATAGGAGCAAGGATAATCGCACCCATCTTGTACTTTCAGAAATGTCCTGGTTCGATCATTAACGGAATAGGAAGCATGGTAATCCAAGTCATATCTAATTTCCGAACTTATTAATTTAGGAAGATTTGTTGTATTTTTATTTAAATAGGGAAGGATTAAATCAGGAAGTTGGAATTTTTCGTTGGCTCCTAAAACTAAATCCACTCCAGGAATGCAGGCTATTTCTTCGGGTTTCAATTGAGCATAACAACCCATAATAACGACAGTCGCAGCTTGGTTAATTTTTTTAGCTTCTCGAACTACTTTTTTACACTTTTTGTCTGCTTGTTCAGTTACGCTACACGTATTAATGACAAACAAATCAGGGGAATCTTGAAAATCTACGCGAATGAAACCCATAGGTTCCAAGCTACGCGATATAGAACTAGATTCCGCAAAATTCAATTTACAACCTAAGGTATAAAAAGCGACCTTTTTCATTTAAAAAATTTGTGTGCAAAGTTAAAACAAAAATGGCGGGAAAACCCGCCATTTCATTTCATAAAAGTATATAAATGCAAGATAAATTAATATTTAGCCGTTTTAACTGTCTTGATAATACGGGCAGCCACTTTATAAGGATCGGCAGCAGAATTAGGTCTGCGATCTTCTAACCAACCTTTCCATCCTTTTTCTACAGTTGCAATTGGAATACGAATAGACGCACCACGATCAGAAACACCATAAGAAAAAGAATCGATTGATTGTGTTTCATGTTTACCTGTTAAACGTAAATGATTGTCCGCTCCATACACATCAATATGCTCTTTAACAAAAGGAGCAAATGCTGAACATATAGCATCATACGTTTCTTTCTTTCCAGCTGTACGCAAAGCGGTGTTAGAGAAGTTGGCATGCATTCCTGAACCATTCCAATCCAATGTGCCCAAAGGCTTACAGTGCCAATTAACTGAAACACCATATTTCTCACCTAAACGCTCCAATAAATAACGTCCGATCCAAATTTGATCTCCAGCTTCTTTAGCACCTTTAGCAAACATTTGAAATTCCCACTGTCCAGCAGCAACCTCAGCATTAATGCCTTCGATATTAAGACCGGCTTCAATACAAAGATCTAAATGCTCTTCTACGATATCACGTCCATAGGCGTTTGAAGCGCCAACTGAACAATAATAAGGACCTTGAGGCGCTGGATATCCATTGGCCGGGAAACCTAAAGGCTTATTGGTTTCAGGATCCCATAAAAAATATTCTTGCTCAAAACCGAACCAAAAATCATTATCATCATCCTCTATAGTCGCACGACCATTCGATTCATGAGGAGTACCATCTGAATTCAAAACATCACACATCACTAAATATGCATTCTTACGAGCCGGATCTGGGCAAATAAACACAGGACGCAAAAGACAGTCTGATGAGCCACCTGGAGCTTGTTCCGTAGATGAACCATCAAAACACCACATATCACAATCCGCTAACTTTCCACTAAAATTATTTTCGATTTTAGTTTTAGAACGTAAACTCTGGGTAGGTTTATACCCATCCAACCAAATGTACTCCAATTTAGACTTAGCCATAATTTTAAACGTGTTTTTGTTAATAAATACATTTATTTTTCAATTCATTACAAATTTAAACTTGATTTTAACAATTGCAACGATTTTACCGAAAATCTTATACGTTTATCAACCTATTATTCGATTTTATTAAAAAAATTTAATTATTTCCATGAAAATTATATTAAGAAAATTCCTTTCTAAATTATTTACTATTATTGGTTAAAATTGGCTATTTTTACTCTATATATTAAATACAAATATTTATGGCTATCACTCGATTTAAGGCGTTAGAATTAGCTCAATCACGAGCTAGTATACATGTAAAATTACCGACAGAAAAAGTAACAGATTATTATGGAAGCATGACCTTCAATGATGAAGTAATGCGTTCTTTATTGTCTCCTGAAGCATATTTAAAGATTAATACAGCTATTCATTCGGGAACTAAAATAGATCGTGATGCAGCTGATGAAGTAGCTGCTGCGATGAAATCGTGGGCAATTTCAAAAGGGGCAACGCATTATACCCACTGGTTTCAGCCGCTAACAGGAACGACGGCAGAAAAGCACGATTCATTTTTTGATATTGATTTAAGTTCGGGAAAGGCGGTTGAAAAGTTTAAAGGTTCAGCCTTGGTTCAGCAAGAACCAGATGCTTCTTCATTCCCCAATGGCGGAATTAGATCTACTTTTGAGGCTAGGGGATATACTGGTTGGGATCCATCTTCTCCGGCTTTTATCATGGAAAATGCGGCAGGAACTGCCACATTATGCATCCCATCTGTTTTTGTTTCCTACACTGGTGAGGCCTTAGATTACAAAACACCCTTATTAAAATCCATCGAGTTAATTGACAAAGCCGCAACAGCGGTTATCAAAGAATTTTTTAATCGAGATATCAGCAAAGTAATTCCAACTTTAGGTGCGGAGCAAGAATATTTTGTCATTGATGAAGCTTTATTTAATGCAAGGCCTGATTTAATGATGGCAGGCCGTACAGTTTTTGGCCATGCGCCGGCAAAAGGCCAACAATTGGAAGATCACTATTTTGGTTCGATCCCGAATCGGGTTAATTCATTTATGGTCGATTTTGAAATAGAAGCCATGAAACTGGGTATGCCTGTAAGGACGCGTCATAACGAAGTTGCTCCAGCACAATTTGAGGTAGCACCCACGTTTGAAGAGGCTAATTTAGCTTGCGACCATAATGCATTATTAATGGACTTAATGTCTAAAGTAGCCACCAAACATAAACTAAAAGTTTTATTCCACGAAAAACCGTTTGCAGGTATAAATGGAAGTGGTAAGCATAACAACTGGGCTTTGGCCACCGATTCGGGAATAAATTTATTAGCACCCTCGTCTAAACCAAAGGAAAATTTACGTTTTCTAACCTTTTTTGTGAATACGCTAAAGGCGGTTCATGATCATGCAGATTTATTACGAGCATCCATTGCCTCAGCAGGTAATGAACATCGTTTAGGAGCCAACGAAGCACCTCCGGCAATTGTTTCCGTCTTTTTGGGATCTACCATGAGTCAAGTATTGGATGAGATGGAAAATATGAGTGATTTGGATGACATTCATTTAGAGAAAGGTGATAATGTTTATTTGAAATTGGGTATCAATAAAATCCCTTCTTTGATATTAGATAATACGGATCGGAATAGGACTTCTCCGTTTGCTTTTACTGGGAATAAATTTGAATTCCGAGCTGTAGGTTCATCTGCAAATTCTGCAGCACCTATGACAATTTTAAATACAATCGTTGCTGACCAACTAATTATATTTAGAAAAGAGGTTGAAGTAATTCTTGAAAAGGGAGTCAAAAAGGAATTAGCCATTATGGAAATCCTGAAGAAATACGTAAAAGAGTCAAAAAAAATACGCTTTGAGGGAAATGGGTATTCAGAAGAATGGGTAGAAGAAGCGGCAAAAAGAGGTTTGTCTAATTTAAAAACAACTCCTGAGGCATTAGCTGTATATGCAAGGCCTGAATCCATTGAATTATTTACCAAGCATGGGATATATTCAAAAGAGGAGATGCATGCACGACATGAAATTGAATTAGAAAACTACATTAAAAAAATTCAAATTGAATCAAGGGTTATTGGAGATATGGCGATTAATCACATCGTTTCTACCTCATTGAAATATCAAACTCAATTAGTAGAAAATGTAAAAGGTCAAAAAGAAATTGGTATTGACCCTCAATATTTTGCACCAACAATCGAAATGATTAAAAAAATCTCAGAATATACATCGACGATCGTTCGGCTACAAAATGAGATGACAGAGGCTAGGAAAACAGCTAATAATATTGAAAACTTGGAGGAAAGAGCCACCATGTACGGAACAAATGTGAAAGGATTCTTTGAAGAGATTAGGTATGCTGTAGACAAATTAGAACTTATTGTGGATGACGATGAATGGCCTTTACCTAAATACAGAGAATTATTATTAATTAAATAGCCCATAGTCCATATGTTAAAACAAGATAATCCTGGATTTTTAGCTGAGGAAATAGCTAACTTAAAAGCACTTTGCGCTGCAGAGAATCAATCATTTATTGTCATTGATGATGAAGATTTACCCATGGGGAATGATAAAGAAATGGTTCATATTCAATTTGTAGGTAATTATAAGGAAAAAGAAGTTGTTTACGATGCGATACTTTGCACACTCCAATTACATTATTCTAGCACAATTTACGAAGAAGCAGAGCGCGAGGCGATTGAGCAATTTCCATTGTATGTACCTATTGAAAATAGAGATGAGACATATGTAGCGAATGAAGCATTAGACGATGAGGTGGAAATGATGATTTTAGAAATTATTGATGAAATAGAAGAAAATGATGATATTAAAGTAAGCGAATATGTTGAGCTAGATGAAGATTTCGATTTTGGAATAAGTTTAGAAGCGGCCTTGTATGTAACAGCCTTGGAAGTTGAAGTAATTGAAAAATTTATCTCAGAATTTAATGCCAATAGCCTTAAGCTTGATTCATCGTTATATTCATTTAAAACGGAAGAAGATTAGATGAGCTCTCCGGTTTTTTATGCATCGGAACCCGAACTAAATTCATTTTTAAGTGAAGAAGAATCTTTTCATGCATGTAAAGTTTTACGTTTAAAAAGTGGGGATCCAATTCATATTTTAAATGGAAAAGGAAAACGCTTTCAAGCTGAAATAGTATCTATAGATTCTAATAAGACCCTATTTAAGTTGCTT
>Ga0114958_10002182_pt1 | contig 14825 bp, 18 predicted proteins | sample C_130208_EF_Meta_FD_89577 | JGI IMG/M metagenome (GOLD analysis project Ga0114958, IMG submission 89577) | Freshwater microbial communities from Lake Croche, Canada to study carbon cycling - C_130208_EF_MetaG | ecosystem: Environmental > Aquatic > Freshwater > Lake | place: Lake Croche, Canada... | reverse complement strand
TATGCCCGTCAAGATCAAACGTCTGTCGCGTGGCGGGCAGAATTGACCGAAGCGCTTGCCATGGCCCCCAGTCATCTGTCGCTCTATCAACTGACAGTCGAGGAGGGCACAGTTTTCGGGGCACGCCACAGCTTGGGCCAATTGCAGGGTCTACCGGATGAAGACCTGTCTTCGGACATGTATCTGATGACGCAAGATGTGTGTGGGGCGGCCGGCTTGCCAGGCTATGAAATCTCTAACCACGCGCAGCCGGGGCAGGAATCGCGCCACAATCTGATCTATTGGCGCATGGGCGACTATATCGGCATCGGGCCGGGCGCGCATGGCCGCCTTACACTGGGCCAACAACGCTGGGCAACCGAAGCCCCCAAGCAACCCGGCGCGTGGCTGGAACTGGTCGAGGCTGGGGCAGCGGGCGAATCGCCCCGGGTTACCACGACGCGGGGGGATCAAACGATTGAATATCTTCTGATGTCTCTGCGGTTGACCGAGGGCACCGATCTCGCCCGCTTCAAGATGATTTCAGGATATGATCTGCCCGACGCCAAGCTGCGCGATCTGGAAACTGGCGGATTGGTGGTGCGGGAGTCTGGTCATCTGAAAACAACCAGCACTGGCAGGCTTTTGCTGAACGCAATTCTGCGAGACTTGCTCGTCTAAAGCGCGTCAGCGGCTGTCCATCATATCGCGCGGGATCTTTGAAAGCACATCGCATAGCAAATCAAGATCATCCAAAGTGCGATATTTGATCGTCAAAACGCCGCCCTCATCCATGGCACCGTGATCAATTTTAACCAGCATCCGGAGATTGGCCGAAAGATCAGCCTCAATCGCACGGGTATCGGCGTCTTTTTCCGGCTTTCGGTTTTTTCGTGCTGGCTTGGCCAAAACAGTCTTCGCCAACCGTTCCGTCTCGCGCACAGACAGGCCGCGCTTGACGACGGCTGCCGCCAACTCCACCGGATTGGGGGCTGACACCAGCGCACGGGCATGGCCCGCTGACAGGGCGCCTGTGGTTAACAGGTCTTGGACGGCGCCCGGAAGTGTCAGCAACCGCAGCAAGTTTGTGACGTGACTGCGACTTCGTGACAGGGCTTCCGCAAGTTTTTCCTGCGTATGCCCAAACCGATCAATCAATTGCCGGTAGGCTAGGGCCTCTTCGATCGGGTTCAAATCCTCGCGTTGGATATTCTCGATGATGGCAATTTCCAACACTTCGACATCGTCAAAATCTCTGACGACGACGGGAACCTCGTGCAGGCCAGCGATTTGCGCGGCACGCCAACGCCGTTCACCAGCGACGATTTCATACTGCCCGTCCTGCCCAATAGATCGCACGATCAGCGGCTGCACGATACCCTTTTGCCGGATAGACTGCGCCAACTGGTCCAAAGCATCAGCGGCAAAGGCGCGGCGCGGCTGGTTGGGGTTGGGCTGCACGCGCTCTACCGCCAAAACTTGGGTCGCCCGTGCCGAATCCGGGCCGGACACCGAAGCTGACGGGTTCACATCGGCCAACAGCGCAGACAAGCCGCGCCCCAAACCCCGACGATCGGTTTTCTTATCCATCTTACCGGCCCTTCACTTAGGATGGCGCGGATGGCGCGCCAAAATTTCAGCCGACAGGGCGCGGTAAGCCTCTGTCCCTTTTGACATCGGATCATACTGCATCACGGGCAGCGCGAAAGACGGCGCTTCCGACAAGCGAACATTTCGCGGGATCACAGTTTTGAATACCAAATCCCCAAGGGTCGCCCGCGCATCGGTTTCCACCTGTTGGCTTAAGCGGTTGCGCGAATCGGCCATGGTCATCACAACGCCTTCAATCCGCAGGCCGGGGTTCGCCGTGGTGCGGATCTTGCGCACCGTCAGCATCAATTGCGACAGCCCTTCCAAAGCGTAAAACTCGGCCTGAAGCGGCACCAAGACCGCATGCGCTGCGACAAAGGCGTTAACCGTCAAAAGGCTGAGAGAGGGCGGGCAGTCAATCAACACAAAATCGAAGCCAAGCGCCTCTAGCGCCGCATCGCGCAAGGCATCATGCAGTAAAAAAACCCGCTTTTCGTTGGCCACCAGATCAATATCGGCCGAGGCGAGATCAGAGTTCGCCGGACAAATATGCAAGTTTTCAATCGCCGTGGGTTGGATCACCTCTGTGACGGGCCGGTCTTCGATCAAGATATCATAGGTGGTGGCCCGCCGCGCATCGGCGGTAATTCCCAATCCGGTCGAAGCGTTCCCCTGCGGGTCGAGGTCTATCAACAAAACCTTGGACCCAAGCTCGGCCAATCCGGCCGCAAGGTTGATCGCCGTCGTGGTTTTGCCAACGCCACCCTTCTGGTTGGCGATTGCGACAATATGGGCTTGGCCGTCGTGGCTAATATCAGGCATGATGGATGCTCTTAAGGATTAAGATCCGACCCGCAGGATCTGTCTGGCTATGACTATGCTGTAGTTGAAACTGCCATTCTGTGGCGGCGTCGGCCACCTCTTTATCGGCCTGACCACCCTTCGGGAAAATCGCCACGCCGCCCACCGTCAGGTGCCGCGCAGCCAGCGCACACAGGCTGACCAGCGGCGCCAAAGCACGCGCTGTGACAACATCCGCCCGTAGCGGCAGCACCGCTTCAGCCCTGTCTGTCAGCACAGTGACCGCAAGTACCAATTGCCGAGCGGCTTGCGACAGGAATGTCGCCTTGCGCTTATCAGACTCAATCAGCGTCATGCGCAACTCTGGAAGCGCCCCTTGCGCCATGATCGCAAGCACCAAACCCGGAAAGCCAGCGCCGCTGCCCAAATCAACCGCCGTACGGCTATTTGGCGGCACGAATTGAAAAAGTTGAGCGGAGTCTAAAACATGGCGACGCCAGGCGTCAGATAAACTGCCTGGCGCGACAAGGTTAATGGCCGGGTTCCACTTTTCCACCAAAGCCAGCAGCTTTTCCAGCTTGGCCAATGTTTCCGTTGAAACATCCAGCCAATCCGGCGCTATGCCACGGGCAAATTCTATCACCGCCCGACCGCCCGAAGTGCATCGGCCTTACGGCAATGGGCTAAGAGCAGCAACAGGGCGGCTGGGGTCATGCCTTCGATCCTCTCGGCCTCTGCTAGATTGGTCGGGCGGCGACGCAGCAGTTTAGAGGCCAATTCATTCGAGAGCCCGGGAAGATTGTTGAAATCCAGCTCAGCCGGAATCCGCTGTTGTTCATTACGGCGCAGGGTATCGGCGTCTGCCCGTTCGCGGTGTAGATATTGGGCGTAAAGCGCATCGCGCCAGACTTGCGCTTTGGTTTCGGCATCCACCTCTGTCATTTCAGGCAGAAGCTGATCAATTTGCGACCATTGTGTTTCCGCAAAAGCCAAAACTTGTAACAGATTCCGCGCCGCGCCGTCGCGGCTTACGCCGATCCCGACCGCTTGCAACTCTTGCGGTGAGCAGCTTCGCGCAGCCAGAACCGCATTCGCCGCCCCGATGCGCGCCATCTTCTTGGCATAAGTGTCGGCGCGTGACGGGCCAATCAGACCGGCAGTTAGTCCCAAACCCGTCATCCGCTGATCGGCATTATCAGCCCGCAGATGCAAACGATACTCGGCCCGCGATGTAAACATCCGGTAAGGCTCGGTCACGCCACGGGAAATCAGGTCATCCAGCATGACGCCGATGTAACTGTCTGTCCGCGAAAACAAAACCGGCGGCCGCCCCAATGCCGCGGTGGCCGCGTTGGCCCCCGCGACCAGCCCCTGCGCCGCTGCCTCTTCGTAGCCGGTGGTTCCATTGATCTGGCCGGCGAAGTAAAGGCTCTTGACCGTACTTTCCAGCGTGGGCCGAAGCGCGCAGGGATCAAAGAAATCATATTCGATCGCATAGCCCGGCTGTAAGATGACCACATCTTCCAGTCCTTTAATGCTGCGCACATAGTCGTGCTGCACATCTGCAGGAAGAGATGTCGATATCCCATTCGGGTAGACCGTATCGTCGTCTAATCCTTCGGGCTCTAGAAAAATCTGATGCCCGGTTTTGTCGGCAAAGCGCACCACTTTGTCTTCGATAGAGGGGCAATACCGCGGGCCAACGCCTTCGATATGGCCACCGTACATCGCTGACCGATCCAGATTGGCCCGTACGATATCGTGGGTGCGTTCATTGGTATGGGTGATGCCGCAGGCCACTTGCCGCACCTTGGGGGCTTTATTCAAAAACGACAGCATGACAGGGTCGTCATCACCCGGCTGCACGTCTAACCCATCCCAAGCAATGGTCTTACCATCCAAGCGGGGCGGCGTGCCGGTTTTTAACCGGCCGCGCTTCAGCCCCAATCCAGCCAGCCGATACGCCAACCGTTCCGAGGCCGAGTCGCCCTCGCGCCCGCCAGAGCGGTGTTGATCGCCGACATGGATAATTCCGTTCAGGAAGGTTCCCGCCGTAAGCACCACGGCAGCGGCCGACAACCGCGTACCGTCCAGGAGGTCTACGCCACAAACGCTGCCATTCGGCCCGTCGACCAGATCGACCACTTCGCCTTCAATAATCTCAAGCCCGGGTTGCCGCGCCAGCAAGGCTTGTATCGCCTGTAGGTAAAGCCTGCGATCGGCTTGGGTCCGTGGCCCTTGCACGGCCGGGCCCTTGCGACGGTTGAGAAGCCGAAACTGAATACCGGCGGCATCCGCAGCCAAACCCATAATACCATCCAGCGCATCCACTTCGCGCACCAGATGGCCCTTGCCCAGCCCACCAATCGCAGGATTACAGGACATAACGCCGATGCGGTCTTTGCGCATCGAAACAAGCGCCGTACGTGCGCCCATCCGAACCGAGGCCGCAGCGGCCTCTGCCCCGGCGTGCCCGCCGCCAATCACCACCACATCGAAATGTTTCACGTGAAACATCCTCACTTGCCTATGCAAAAACTGGCGAAAATTTCGTCCAGCAGATCTTCCGTATCCACACGGCCCACCAGCATATCCAACGCCCGCACCGCCCGCCGCAGTTCAAGCGCCACAAGCTCAGCCGCGCCGCCCCCGTCTTGTATCTGCTTTTGCGCAAATTCCATAGCCTCTACCGCACGAATCATCGCAACTCGATGCCTTTGTCGCGTCATCACCCCGGCAGAGGCCGCCTTTTCTGCCAAAACAGCCGTAATCCGCGCCACCAATCGGTCGACGCCGTGCCCGGTAAGGCCCGAAACAGCCTCTGACCCCGGATACAAATCAGCCTTCCCCTGCACCACAATGTCCCCAGACACCGGCGCGATCAGCAGCGATTCGCCAGGATGGTCCAGCAAAAACACCCGTAAATCTGCCGTACCAGCCCGCGCCACAGCCCGTGACACGCCAATTTTTTCAACCAGATCATCGGTCTCGCGCAAACCAGCGGTATCCAGCAAGGTGACAGCAAGCCCGTCCAGATCCATCCGCACCTCAATCACGTCGCGTGTGGTGCCAGCCACTTCCGACGTGATTGCCGCCTCTCGCCCCGCTAACGCATTGAGAAGCGTCGATTTCCCCGCATTTGGCGCGCCAAGGATTGCAACCTCAAACCCCTCTCGCACCCGTTCCGCCACGCCCGCACCAACGATCTCGCGCCGCAAATCAGCCAACAAGCCGCCAATCAGTTCCAGCACCTCTGGCGTGACATCCACCGGCACATCTTCATCGGCAAAATCAATAGTGGCTTCCACCAAAGCCCCGGCGCGAATCAAATCCCTGCGCCAACCTTCCGCCCGTTTTCCCACAGCGCCAGACAAAACCCGCTGGGCTTGGCGTCTTTGCGCTTCGGTTTCAGCCTCGATAAGGTCGGCCAAACCTTCCACCTGCGCCAGATCCAAACGACCGTTTTCCAAAGCACGCCGCGTGAACTCGCCGGGCTCTGCTTGACGCAGGCCGATTTCACCCAAGGCTTGCGCCACCGCCTTAACCACGCCCAGGCTGCCATGCACCTGCAGTTCAACGCTGGCTTCGCCGGTAAAGCTTGCGCCTTCGTCAAACACCAGCACCAAGGCTTCGTCCAGCACCTGATCTTGCCACACCAGCCGCCGCAACGCCGCTTGCCGCGCCACCGGCACCGCACACAACCGCGCCAAGGCCCCATGCGCTTGCGGGCCCGAGATCCGCATCACCGCCACACCTGCCTTGCCCCGCGCCGAGGCAAGGGCAAAGATCGTGTCGCCCATACCCGCCTCTTAAGAGTTCATCGATTCGAAGAATTCGCCATTGGTCTTGGTCTGCTTCAACTTACCCAGCAAAAACTCGATCGCATCGGTCGTACCCATCGGGTTCAAGATCCGGCGCAATACATAAGTCTTTTGCAGGTCAATCTTTTCAACCAGCAACTCCTCTTTCCGCGTGCCCGACTTTAAAATGTCGATGGCCGGGAACACCCGCTTGTCTGCCACCTTGCGGTCAAGAACGATTTCAGAGTTGCCGGTGCCCTTGAACTCTTCAAAGATCACTTCGTCCATCCGGCTGCCGGTATCAATCAAGGCTGTGGCGATGATCGTCAAACTGCCGCCCTCTTCAATGTTGCGTGCCGCGCCGAAGAAGCGCTTGGGGCGCTGCAAAGCATTGGCATCCACGCCTCCGGTCAAAACCTTGCCCGACGACGGCACCACCGTATTAAACGCCCGTCCCAAACGCGTGATGGAATCAAGCAAGATCACCACATCGCGCTTATGTTCCACCAACCGCTTGGCTTTTTCGATCACCATTTCCGCTACGGCCACATGGCGCGACGCGGGCTCGTCAAAGGTCGAAGACACCACTTCGCCCTTCACACTGCGCTGCATATCCGTCACTTCCTCAGGCCGTTCATCGATCAGCAGCACGATCAAATAGCATTCGGGGTGATTGGTGGCGATGGAATTGGCGATATTTTGCAGCAAAACCGTTTTGCCGGTGCGCGGCGGGGCCACGATCAACGCGCGTTGGCCTTTGCCAATCGGGCAAACCAAGTCGATAATCCGTGCTGACCTGTCCTTGATGGTGGGGTCTTCCACCTCCATCTTCAGGCGCTCGTCCGGGTAAAGCGGCGTCAGGTTGTCAAACAGAACCTTATGCCGCGCCTTTTCGGGGTCGTCAAAGTTGATCCGCGTCACCTTGGTGATGCTGAAATACCGCTCTCCGTCGCGCGGGGCTTGCATCAGGCCTTCAATCGTATCGCCCGTGCGCAGACTGAACTGGCGCAGGATATCCGCCGACACATAAATATCATCCGGCCCCGGCAGATAGTTGGCCGAGGTTGACCGCAAAAACCCGAACCCGTCTTGCAGAACTTCCAAAACGCCATCGCCGCCGATCTCCCACCCTTCTTCCGCATGCTCTTTCAGGATCGAGAACATCATCTCGCCCTTGCGCATGGAAGGTGCGTTTTCAATCTCCCATTCTTCGGCCATCGCCAGCAATTCGGCCGGCGTCTTTGCTTTTAGATCGGCGAGATTTAGATGTTCGATCGTCATGGAAAACCCTCAATAGCCCCAAACCCTTTGGTGCCGTGCAGCGATGTCATAGGAATGCGGTTACGGCCGGACGGCCACGCAGCTTTGGGGTAAAGCCAAGCCAGCCATAAGTCAACCTTTCAGAACTTCACGATCACCGAAGCAACAATGACCAGCAACAGCACCGTCGGCACCTCATTCATCATGCGAAAATGTCGCCCGCTGACGCGATTGCGGCCCGCGACAAAATCTTTCCGCCGCACGCCCAACCAATATTGAAACCATGTCATCGCCAGAACCGAGGCCGCCTTGGTCCAAGGCCACACCGCCGACCAGTCCACGATCCCCGGCGTTGCCACCAAGCACAACCCAAACACCCAGGTCGCAATCATCGCAGGCCCCATAATCGCCTTCAACAACCGCCGCTCCATCGTTTGAAACATCGTATCGGTGCTAGAACCCTCCACTACCTGCTCCACATGGTAGACATAAAGCCGGGGCAGGTAGAAAAGCCCGGCCATCCACGCGGTCACTGACACGACGTGCAGGGTTTTCACCCAAGGATACCAAAGTGACAAAAGGTCAGTCATGTACGCCCCCTACTTAATCTCTATAAAGATAAAGAAAGAATTGATGATGTAATAGACCCCGTGGGTATCTGGATTACCGCTTTTTCCCGATGGGTTTTCCACAGCAAAGCCCCTGTGAATAAGTCAGAAAAATAGCCAAGAAAACAGAAAATTTTAACAATAAAGTATATAAAAAACAGACAGTTATCTTTGCAGCAATACCCGAAATCGTCCACAGCCAGACATTCGCTTTTCCCTTTATACACACCCATCGTGACGCCCTGTCCACCTGTGCAAAGACTGCTTTCGTTCTTACGCCATCGAAGGCGAACTCTCGCACCTTGCCGGATACCCCCTTTCCACCACCAGAACAAAGCCGCATTGTCCACAGGCAAATCCCCAAGGTGCATCGCATGATCCCCCTTCTTTTGGCCTCGCAATCTGCCATCCGTCTGACGCTTTTGCAAAACGCCGGGCTTGATGTTCACGCATATCCCGCGCGGGTCGACGAACCGGCGCTGCGTTCAGCCCTGCTTGCCGAGAACGCTTCGCCCCGCGACATCGCCGACGCTTTGGCCGAGGCTAAGGCCCTCAAACTGGCCCAGCGGCATCCGCAGGCCTTGGTCTTGGGCTGTGATCAGGTCCTAGCCCTTGGAGCGCGCCTGTTTAGCAAGCCCAATTCCATGGCCGAGGCGCGCCAACAATTGCGCGACCACCCATCAACTGCTGTCAGCCGCGGTTGTTTACCACCAGGCCCAGCCCGTCTGGCGGCATGTCGGTGTCGCCCGTCTGACCATGCGGCCCCTTTCCGAGGCCTATCTTGACGAATACCTTGACCGCACTTGGCCCGATGTCCAAAGCTCGGTCGGCAGCTATCAGCTTGAAGCCGAGGGGATTAGGCTTTTCTCGGCGGTCGAAGGCGATTACTTTACCATTCTGGGCTTGCCACTCTTGCCGCTTTTGTCTTACCTTTCCGTAAGAGGCTTTATTTCTTCATGATTGACATTCCTCGTATACCCCTTGCCGGCGTAATCGGTCACCCGATTGCCCATAGCCGATCGCCCGCCTTGCACGGGCATTGGTTGGCGCGTTACGGCATCAAGGGCCATTACATTCCGATGGACATCGCCCATGACGATCTGCCCCAAGTCCTGGCGATGATGCCCAAGTTGGGCTTTATCGGCGTTAACGTGACGATCCCGCATAAAGAGGCGGTTTTGAAACTGGCTGAAGGTGTTACCGACCGTGCTGCCCTGATCGGCGCTGCCAATACGCTGATATTCCGCGCCGATGGCAAGATCCACGCCGACAATACCGACGGTGTGGGTTTCATGGCCAACCTGCGCCAATTGGCCCCGCAGTGGCAGGCCGCCCAAGGCCCCGCCGCCCTGTTTGGCGCAGGCGGTGCCGCCCGCGCCGTCATCGCCGCCCTGATCGAGGCAGGCATCCCCGAAATCCGCATCGCCAACCGCACCCGCCTGCGGGCAGAGGTGTTGCAGGCCGATTTTGGTGGGCGACTTGTGGTGTACGACTGGCTGCACGCGGGTGAGATGTTGGACGGTGCAGCCCTTGTCATCAACGTAACCTCGCTGGGCATGACGGGCAAGCCCGACCTGCGCCTACCGCTGGATAGGCTGGCCGCAGGCACCGTGGCCACCGATCTGGTCTACACCCCTCTGATGACCCCTTTCCTGACCGAAGCGCAGGCGCGCGGGGCCCATATCGTTGACGGCTTGGGCATGCTGCTGCACCAAGGCGCGCCGGGGTTCGAGCGTTGGTTCGGCCACCGCCCCGAGGTTGACGATGCCACCCGCGCCGCCGTGCTGGGCCTATGACACAAGCGTTTCGTCTTGGCCTGACCGGTTCCATCGGCATGGGCAAATCCACCGCCGCCGCCATGTTCGCCGCCGAAGGCATTCCGGTCTGGGATGCCGACGCCGCCGTTCACCGGCTTTATGCCGCAGGCGGGGCCGCCGTGGCCCCCCTTGCCGCCCTGTGTCCGGCAGCTGCCCTGCACGGGGCCATAGACCGGGCTGCGCTTAAACAGTGGATCGCCGCCGACCCGCTCGCCCTTGGCCAGATCGAGGCTGTGGTGCACCCGTTGGTCGCCGCGGACCGCGCCCAGTTCTTGGCCGACATCACCGCCGACATCGCCCTGTTCGACATTCCCCTGCTGTTCGAAAAAGGCACCGAGGCCGAGATGGACGCCACCCTTTTGGTCACCGCCCCGCCGGATGTGCAGCGCGCCCGCGTGCTGGCGCGCCCCGGCATGACGCAAGCGCAGTTTGATCTGATCTTGCAGCGCCAAATGCCTGATGCGCAAAAGCGCGCCCGCGCCACGCATATCGTCGAAACCCTCGACGTGGCGTCAACCCGCGCCTATGTCATGGCTTTGCTTATCCATATCCGGTCCAAAAATGCGTGAAATCGTACTCGATACCGAAACCACCGGCTTTGAACCCTCCGAAGGCCACCGCATTGTCGAAATCGGCGCGGTTGAACTGCTCAACAAAATGCCCACGGGGCGCACCTATCACCAATATATCAACCCCGAACGCGCTATGCCGAAAGAGGCCTTCGAGGTGCATGGCTTGGGCGACGATTTTCTGCGCGATAAGCCGGTGTTCAAAGCCATCGCCCGCGATTTTATCGAATTTGTGGGCGAGTCGACCTTGGTCATCCACAACGCCGCCTTTGATATGAAGTTTCTCAACGCCGAACTGACAGCCCTTGGCCATCCCGGCCTGCCCATGTCGCAATCGCTCGACACGGTCGCCATGGCGCGGCGCAAATTCCCCGGCGCGCCGGCCTCGCTGGACGCGCTGTGTCGTCGCTTTGGCATCGACAATTCGGCGCGTGAAAAGCACGGCGCGCTGTTGGATTGTGAACTGCTGGCAGAGGTTTATTTGGAACTGATCGGTGGGCGTCAGCCCGATTTTGTTCTGGCAACCGCCGCAGCCCAAACCGCAGCGCACCAACGCGCCAGCCAAGCGGGCCGCGCCAAGCCGCGCCGCGTGCCGCTGGCACCGCGTCTGACCGATCAAGAACACGTTGCCCACCAGGCCTTTGTGGCCAAGATGGGCGACGCTGCTTTGTGGCTGAAACGCTCTTAGGCCGAGGCGACCGGTGTGGCCGCTGCCAGTTGCGCCCGACGGGCCATTTCGTTGCGGTACAGCGCCAAGAAATCGACATTGTCGATGTTCAAAGCGGGGAATCCGCCATCTTGTGTGACATCCGAGATAATCCGGCGCACGAAGGGGAACAACAGGCGCGGGCATTCGATCAGTAAGAAGGGGTGCAACTGCTCGGGCGGAACGCCTTCGACAAAGAACACGCCGCCATATTCCAGCTCTAGCAAGAACAGGGTTTCGTTGTTGGCTTTGTTGGTCGAGGTGATCTTGAACTTGGCGATCACATCATAGGTGTTGGGCTGCGGGCGCTGGCGTGCATCAAGGTTGACGCCGACCTGAATGTCAGGCTGCACATCGTTGCTGCTAATGCCCTTTTGGGCCACCACATTTTCAAACGACAGGTCACGGATATACTGTGCCAGCGCTTGCATCTTCACCTGAGGCGGCGTCGCCCCGTTTTCAGTCTCGTTTTCGTCCGCCATGATAAGCCCCTGGGTTTTTGGTCAACGTGTTCCTAGCAGGGCTTTAGGGCTTGGTCCATCCCGAAGGGGTCTGTGGTGTGGCCTTTGGCGCGGTCACGTCTACAGCTTTTGCCTCGATGACATCCTCGCCGGGCGAAGGGTGCCGGTGCTGCATCGCATGCAGGCCACCCTTCACCGCCGCCATGGTCGCACGGCGCGAAAGTTCGGCCATGATCCAGTCTTGCACCCAAGGGATCAGCAAAACCAACCCCAAAGCATCTGTCAAAAACCCCGGCAAGATCAACAAAAGCCCCGCCAAAATGATCAAGGCCGAATGCGCCGCCGTATTCACCCCCGCCCGCAGCGATCGCAAGTCGTTCACAACGTCACCGCCAAAGCTGCGCTTTTGCCGGCGGATCAGCCAAATGCCCGCCGCCGCACTGCCTACGACCACGGCCCAAGTCCCCAGCACGCCGATCCGCGCGCCGATGCTGGCAAACAGCCCGATTTCCACCATCACCCAAGCCAAAAGCAGCCAAACCAAGCGCATTTTCGCAGCCCTTCAATTCTTGTGGCCCCACAGGTGGACTTGGGCCCTACCAGCCCTTACATAAGTGTCAAGCCGCCCGACAGCCACCCTTGAGATAGGTTTATCATGAGCTCTGTACCGATCCAGCTTATCGTCCTCGCCGGGATCGCGATTTTCCTGATCCTGAAACTGCGCTCGGTTCTGGGCACGCGCGATGGCTATGAACCCACAGCCACGGCCGCTCCGGCGAAATCTGGCCCCAAGCTCGAGGTGATCGAAGGATCGCTGGACGATGATATCATCGACAACGTGGGTGACGATGCCTCGCGCTCGGCCTTGGCCGCGATGAAGGGCGTAGAGCCGGCCTTTTCGGTGACAGAGTTTCTCAAAGGCGCGCGCGGCGCTTACGAGATGATCCTCATGGCTTTTGACAAGGGCGAGATCGACCGCATCCGCCCCTTTGTCGGCGACGAGGTCGAGCAAAGTTTTGACGCCGCCGTGGCCGACCGCGCCACGCGGGGCCTGACGGTGACGTCAAGTTTTGTGGGCCTGCGGGAAATGACGCTGGCCGCGGCAGAGTTTGACAAGACCACCAAGCGCGCCGAAATCTCGGTCCGCTTTACAGCAGAACTGATCCGCGCCGTGCGCGATGCCAGCGGTGCCGTGGTCGAGGGCAATGCCACAGCCATCCAGCGCCAGCGCGAAGTTTGGACGTTTTCGCGCGCCATGGGGGCGGGTGATCCGAACTGGCAACTGACAGCCACCAGCGACTAAGCCCCACCACACCATGTCGCGCCGACGCACCCTGAACCCAGAAGACGAGCAGCTTTGGCACGACGTGGCGCGCACCATCCGCCCGCTGTCCGAAGCGGCTTTGGCTCGTTTGCGCAAAGCCAAACCCCTGCCCGTGGTTGAAACGGCGGTCGTGATGGGCCACGCCGACCCTATCCCTGCCCCCAAGCCGCACTTCACCGCCTTCCGCTTGGGCGAAAAGGCCCGCCCGCTGCGCTCTGCCGCCCATATCGCCCCCACCCCAGCCGAGGCTTTGGCCCAAGCGCCGCTGCAAATGGATGCGCGCAAACACGCCAAGATGACGCGCGGCAAACTAGAGCCCGAAGCCCGCATTGACCTGCACGGCATGACCATGGCCGAGGCGCATCCCGAACTGATCCGCTTTATCCTAAACGCCCAAACCGCCGGATTGCGGCTGGTTTTGGTGATCACAGGCAAGGGCAAACCTGCCCCCGACCACGGCCCCATCCCCACCCGCATCGGCGTTCTGCGCCACCAAGTGCCCCATTGGCTGCGCATGGCCCCCCTTGGGCCTGCCGTCTTGCAGGTAAGCGAATCGCACCTGAAACATGGCGGCGGCGGGGCCTATTACGTCTATCTGCGCCGCAGGTAAGGCGCGCGGCGGCCCCGGCTGGGGGGTTTCACACCCCCCAGACCCCCCGTGGAGTATTTGCACCTCGGTGAAGGGGCAAGAGGACCGCGCGGGGGGGGGCGACGTGAATGCTTTGGTTCAAAAGAAAAGGGCACCGCAGGGCGCCCTTTTATCTTAATCCGTGCGCATTAGATCGAGGCGTTGATCCAGCTTGCCAGGGCAGCCTTGGGCGCTGCACCGATTTTGTTCGAGACGACCTGACCGTCTTTGAACAAAAACAGCGCCGGAATGCCGCGTACGCCCAAAGCGGCGGGGCTTTCGGGGTTTTCGTCGACGTTCACTTTGACGATCTTGATCTTGCCGCCATATTCCAGCGCCAATTCTTCCAAAGCCGGGCCGATCTGGCGGCAAGGGCCGCACCATTCCGCCCAGAAATCGACGACGACGGGAATCGCAGACTGGCGCACTTCTTTGTCAAAGGTGGCATCGGTGACGGCAACAGTTGCGGCGCCCATGATCTATCTCCTTAAGGATTTCAGGTAGAGAACCTATGTAGGCCAGCGCCCAGCGTCAAGGGTTGCTAACACCATTGGTCGTGGCGCGGGCAAGGGCGGCCCGCAGCCTATCGGGATCAAGCGGCATCAAGGTGCCGGTTTGTGTCCACAAAATCGCCAGATGAACAGGCTTTGTGTAAAGCTGTTCCAGCATCATCTGATAGGCCCCCATCTGGCGCAGAATGCCGTCTGGCACGCCTTGGGCTGTGGCAGGCACCGTGCGGTTGCTTTTGAAATCCACCGCCAGAACATGGTCTTGCTGCACGATCAAACGGTCAATCGTGCCCAAAAGCCGCTGGTCGCCCCAAGGGGCTGTCAGCGCCACCTCGGATAAACCAGCGGCGAAGATGTGCTGCAAAGCGGGGTCAGTCAGTAGCGCTTTGGCTTGATCGAACAGGTCAGGCATTCCTTCGCCCACCAATCCCGCCGCCACCTGTGGCCAATCGGCCTGCGGATGGTCGGGCAGGTGTTGCAACAACAGGTGCAAGGCTGTGCCGCGCGCCTTGGCAACTTCGCTGTCTTCGCCCAAGGCACCGGCCAGCGCCTTGGCCCCGCCCAGATCAGAGGGCGACAGGCTTGGCTCGGCCTTGGCGGGATGTTCGGTTTGCATAAACATCCAGTCTTCGGGCGCTTGGTCTGGCACAGCAGTCACTTGGCTTTGCAGACTTACCTCGGGCCAAGGTCCTGACTGGTGGCGCAGGCCATTGGGACTAGCCGTGGTGTCCAGCCGCGCCATGCCATCGGCCACAATCTTGTGCCAAGCGCCG
>Ga0114958_10002175_pt1 | contig 14862 bp, 10 predicted proteins | sample C_130208_EF_Meta_FD_89577 | JGI IMG/M metagenome (GOLD analysis project Ga0114958, IMG submission 89577) | Freshwater microbial communities from Lake Croche, Canada to study carbon cycling - C_130208_EF_MetaG | ecosystem: Environmental > Aquatic > Freshwater > Lake | place: Lake Croche, Canada... | reverse complement strand
TTAGCTGCCAAGGCCAAATATTCCAAATTAGTGGGAATTCAATTGTATTCCATCCGCGAGGATATGAAAGCGGACCCCATGGCTACCTTGACGAAATTGGCCGAAATGGGCTATAAATATGTAGAGCATGCGAATTATGTAAATCGTAAATTTTATGGGTGGTCTGCGACCGAATTCAAAAAGCGTTTGGATGATTTAGGAATAAAAATGCCAAGTGGCCATACGGTGATGGGCAAATTACACTGGGATGATTCCAAAAAAGAATTTACCGATTTGTGGAAAAATACGGTGGAAGATGCAGCTATTTGCGGACAGGAATTCGTGATTAGTCCATCGATTGATGGCTCGATTCGGAAGGATAAAAGCATGTTGCTCAAGTACATGGATATCTTTAACCAGTCGGGTGAATTATGTCAAAAATTTGGGATGAAGTTTGGGTATCACAACCATGATTTTGAATTCTCTGAAAAATTGGATGGCGAATTATTATATGATTTGATGTTAAATAATACGGATCCTAAATTAGTGACCCAACAATTAGACATAGGTAATATGATCAATGGCGGAGGTGTTCCAGGTGAAATTTTGAAAAAATTCCCAGGTCGTTTTGTGTCCATGCACGTGAAGGATGAGATTTTAGCGGCGACTGGTCGTGAGAAATATGAAAGTACAGTTTTGGGCAAAGGGGTAATTGATGTCTTGGCCATGGTGAAATTGGGTGATAGTTTAGGTGGAACGAAACATTTCATCATCGAGCAGGAATCTTACCAAGGAAAAGCGGCCATCGATTGCGTGAAAGAAGACTTACAAATCATGAAAAAGTGGGGATACAAATAAGTATTCCCTTTTTAAAATTAAATAAATAATGAAAAAAATATTTTCTATTCTATTTTTTTACGGCCTTTCCTTAGCAGCTTTTGCGCAAGCTAATTTAAAACCTGTACTCGCTCAAAAGGCAGATGCCATCAAACAAAAAGTGATAGCTTGGCGTCGGGACTTTCATGAGCATCCGGAATTAGGAAATCAGGAAGTGCGCACGGCGGGGATTATTGCGGCACATTTAAGATCCTTGGGAATTGAGGTGAAGGAAAAGGTGGCCATCACAGGGGTTGTGGGGATATTACGTGGAGGGAAACCGGGTCCGGTGGTTGCCTTGCGTGCGGACATGGATGGATTGCCGGTGACGGAACGAGGAGATTTGCCCTTTAAATCCAAGGTAATTACGGAGTTTAATGGTCAAAAAACGGGTGTGATGCATGCCTGTGGTCATGATGCGCATGTGGCGATATTGATGGCGGTGGCCGAGATTTTAGCCTCTGAAAAAGCGAATTTGGCCGGTACAGTGAAATTTATTTTTCAACCTTCGGAGGAAGGTGTATATGATTCCAATGGAGAAAAGGTGTTAGCGGGTGCGGAATTAATGGTCAAAGAAGGCGTTCTGGAAAATCCGAAAGTGGATGCCATTTTTGGATTACACATGACAGCGGAATCGGATAATGGTGTTTTAGAATACAAACCGGAAGCTACGATGGCGGGGGTGGACCAATTGGACATCAAGGTCTTGGGCAAGCAAGCCCATGGCGCGAGTCCTTGGTCGGGCATTGACCCGATCGTTATTTCCTCACAAATCGTCCTAGGTTTACAGACCATCGTATCTCGCAGCGTGAATATTGTAGATAACCCAGCCATTGTTACCGTAGGAGCGATTCATAGCGGGATTCGTCAAAATATTATTCCTGAATCATCGCACATGATCGGTACGATTCGGACCTTTTCGCCGGCACAAAGGGAATTGGTTCACCGTCGGATTAAAGAAGTGGCGACCAATATTGCGCTTAGCGGTGGAGGCAAGGCCGACGTGACGATTGGGACTGGATATCCGGTGACCTATAATAATCCACAATTGACCGAAAAAATGTTACCTACGCTCCAAGCCGTGAATGGCAAAGAGGGGGTGCAATTAATTCATGCGCATACGGGAGCCGAAGATTTCAGTTATTTTCAAGAAAAGGTGCCTGGAATTTTCTTCTTTTTGGGTGCCCGACCTGAAAATAAAAAGAAAAATGAAGTGGCTGGTCACCATACGCCTGACTTTTATTTGGATGAATCTAAATTCCAAGTAGGGGTGAAGGCCTTGAGCGCATTAGTTGTTGATTATTTTGGTCAAAAAAAATAAACTATCCTTAGTAATAATGAGGATTGTTGGCCTTTATAGGTTGTATACCTTTACAAAAAAACTAGTCAAATGTCAAAAAATTATAAGCATGTTTCCTATTTGTGGGACGAAGCAAAAGCGCAAGCCATGGCCGGCAATGAGGTCGATTTATTTATTTATCGGTCTAACCTCTTAGGGGCAGATTTGCGTTTAACAAATTATGGGGGAGGAAACACGTCTGTAAAAATTCAGGATATAGATCCTTTGACAGGAAATTCGACCGATGTGATGTGGATTAAAGGTTCTGGAGGAGATATCGGGACCTTAAAAAAATCTGGTTGTGCGGCGCTTTATATGGATCGTTTTTTGTCTTTGGAACGCGTATATCGAGGGATTGAGCATGAGGATGAGATGGTGGAATTGTTCAACCATTGTATTTTTGATTTAGCTTCCAAGGCTCCTTCGATTGACACGCCTTTGCACGGTTTTTTGCCATTTACGCATATTGACCATTTACACCCGGATGCGGCCATTTCGATTGCAGCGGCGAAGGATGGGGAGAAAATTACGAAGGAATTATTTGGTGGGGAGATTGGTTGGGTCGGCTGGCAACGTCCAGGTTATGATTTAGGCTTACAATTACGTACTTGCTTGCAAGAAGCAGCCTCTCGTGGCGTTGCCTTGCGTGGCATCATGTTAGGTTCACACGGTTTATTTACCTGGGGTGACACATCGTATTCATGTTATTTAAACACCTTAGAGGTGATTGAAAAATGTGCTGAATACATTGCTTTGAAAGAAGGGGTGAGTCGGCCTGTATTTGGAGGTTCTAAAATCTCTAGTTTGCCAGCGGAGGCTCGGGCTGCCCAGGCTTCAGCTTTAGCACCGATTTTACGTGGATTTTGTTCTTCACATGTTCAAATGATCGGTCATTTTTCTGATGATGAGCGTATTTTGCAATTTATTAATTCGAATGATTTGGATACTTTGGCACCTTTGGGAACCTCTTGTCCGGATCATTTTTTACGTACCAAGATTTCACCTTTGGTATTAAATTTAAAACCAGATCAAGATGTAAGTGATTTGGCGGCGATCAAGGAGCAATTAGCTCCCTTGTTTACAGAGTATCGGGCGATGTACACTGCTTATTACGAGACCTGTAAGCATGCGAATAGTCCGGCGGTTCGCGACCCAAATCCGGTTGTGATTTTATATCCAGGTGTCGGGATGTTTACCTTTGCCAAGGATAAACAAACCTCTCGCGTCGCTAATGAATTTTATTTAAATGCCATCAATGTGATGCGGGGTGCAGAGGCGATTTCATCGTATACGTCCTTGCCACGTCAGGAGGCATTTGATATTGAATATTGGTTGTTGGAAGAAGCGAAATTACAACGGATGCCAAAACCGAAGGCATTATCCGGTCGCGTAGCTTTTGTGACGGGTTCTGGGGGTGGAATCGGGAAAGCAATCGCCAAAAAAATGGCACAGGAAGGCGCTTGTGTGGTGTTGAATGATGTGAATACGGATCGTTTGGCGGAAGCCAAAGCGGAATTTACGGCCTTATTTGGTCGGGATTCCGTTTCGACAGTCGTGGCGGACGTGACAGATCAAGCGTCGATTGAAGCGGCAATCGCACAATCTTGTTTAGCCTTTGGTGGCGTGGATTTGATTGTTAATAATGCGGGAATCAGTATCTCAAAAGGGATTTTGGAACATACACAGGCTGATTGGGCCAAGTTATTTGACATACTCGTAAAGGGACAATATTTAGTGTCTCAAGCGTCCATCGCCGTCATGCGTAAGCAAGGCTTGGGTGGAGATATCATTAATATTGTGTCTAAAAATGCCTTTGTGGCAGGTCCCAATAATGTGGGCTATGGTTCAGCTAAAGCGGCTCAAGCACATATGACGCGCCTATTGGCCGCGGAATTAGGTGAAGACCAAATTCGCGTAAATACCGTGAATCCAGATGCAGTCATTGCCGATTCAAATATCTGGGCTGGTGGCTGGGCGGAAGGTCGGGCGAAAGCTTATGGTGTGACAGTCGAGGAATTACCTGCTTTTTATGCCAAGCGAACGCTATTAAATAAGTCGGTTTTACCTGAGGATATCGCTAATGCATGTTTTGCATTTGTGGGTGGATTATTGAGCAAGTCGACTGGAAATGCCTTAAATGTAGACGGGGGAGTAGCTGCAGGATTTTTAAGATAAGAAAATGAATATTTCAGATCATAATGGGGATTTGTTGGGCAAGCACCAACGACACCTTCAATTTCTTTTATCAGAAATTTCGATACCTGGTGATTTAATTCAAAAATTAAAAGACTTTCAAATTGCAATTCCTTCTTGGGCCTTAGGCACCGGTGGAACGCGTTTTGGTCGTTTTTCGGGCGGAGGCGAACCTCGAAATTTAGAGGAAAAAATTGCGGATGTGGGTTTGCTACATCAGCTAAATCAATCCTCCGGAGCCATTTCCTTGCACATTCCTTGGGACATCCCTACAGATCCTTCCGCCACCAAAGCCCTTGCGGCTCAGTACGGATTGGCCTTTGATGCCGTGAACTCCAATACCTTTCAAGATCAACCGAATCAGACGCATTCCTATAAATTTGGTTCCTTGCAACATGTCTCTAAGGCCACTCGTAAACAGGCCATTGATCATAATATCGAAGTAATCAAACATGGCATAAGCTTAGGGTCGAAATCTTTAACGGTTTGGTTGTCAGATGGTTCATGTTTTCCGGGCCAATTGAACTTTCGAAAAGCTTATCAAAGAACGGTGGAAAGTTTAGAGGAAATCTATGCGGCTTTACCGGCCGACTGGCAGTTGTACCTCGAATACAAAGCCTATGAACCTAATTTTTATTCGACAACCGTCGGCGATTGGGGTGCTTCGTATTCCATGGTGAATAAATTAGGACCGAAAGCGAAAACCTTAGTGGATTTAGGGCATCATTTGCCGAATGCTAATATCGAACAAATCGTTTCCATCTTATTAATGGAAGGAAAATTAGGTGGATTCCACTTTAATGATTCCAAATATGGCGATGATGACTTGACCGCTGGTTCCATCAAACCCTACCAATTGTTCTTGATTTTTAATGAATTAGTGGATGGCATGGATGCCAAAGGCATGAATCATGCCAAAGACTTAGGTTGGATGATCGATGCTTCTCACAATGTGAAGGATCCTTTGGAAGATTTAATACAATCTGTGGAGGCGATCCAAATGTCCTATGCGCAAGCTCTCTTAGTCGACAAGCAAGCCATAGACCAAGCCCGCGAGGAAAATGATGTGGTCAAATGCCAAGAAATTCTGCAAGCTGCTTTCCGTACAGATGTGCGTCCTTTGGTGGCCCAGGCTCGATTGGAATTGGGTGGTGCTTTAGATCCTTTGGGCTATTTTAGAGCTTCAGGAATACGAGCAGAATTAATTAAGAACCGAGGAGAAAAAACAGTTGCAACTGGCTTATAGGCATGGTGGAGCGCAAAAAGGTCATCGCGATTTTTGATATAGGAAAAACGAATAAAAAGATTTTTCTATGGAATGAGGATTATCAAATTGTGTTTGAGCGACAAGAAAATTTCGACGAAATACTGGATGACGAAGGTTTTTTAGGCGAAGATATTCAAGCGGTTCAGGCTTGGGTCAAAAAAACCTTTACCGAGGTGTGTGCCTTGCCTGAATTTGAGGTGAAGGCGCTGAATTTTTCGGCCTATGGGGCCACGGTGGTGTTTGTGGATGCACAAGGGGATGCCGTTGGGCCATTATATAATTATTTAAAACCTTTTCCGGATGACTTGTTTTCCTACCCGACCTACGGGGGGCAAGCGGAATTTGCGCGGGCTACGGCCTCGCCCATTCTCGGAAATTTAAATTCAGGTTTGCAGGCCTTTCGGGTGATGAAAATGCAGCCTAAAAAATGGAAAAAAATTGCCTGGGTGCTGCATTGGCCTAATTTTTTGGCGTCTTTGTTTACTCATGAATTGGGGACAGAGATCACGTCGATTGGTTGCCATACCGCACTTTGGGATTTCGATAAACAAGATTATCATGATTGGGTATATGATACTGGCTTGCGGACCAAATTGCCCGAAATTCTACCTGTTCAAACGCGGTTTTATTCCCAAGATGAAGCCAATTCCATTCCGGTGGGCTTAGGATTACATGATTCTTCTTCGGCTTTAGTGCCTTATTTAAAGGCAATTGACTCAGATTTTGTGCTGGTATCTACGGGAACTTGGTGTATTTCGATGCATCCGTTTAGTCAGGAAGCCTTAACAGCGGTGGAATTGGAAAACGATGCCCTGTGTTTTATGCAGTTTAATGGGAAACCGGTGAAGGCCGCTCGTTTATTTGCGGGAAATACGCATGAGATTCAATTAAAACGGATCAATGCGCATTTTAAAACCGATGCGAAAGCTTATCAATCCATTGGATTTTCTGAAAAATACCTGCTTCTTTTAGATGAAGCACTGACCCATAACCCATCTATTTTGGAGGCTCATACAGATTTTATTAATGTATGTGCGTTTGATGCGCGTGATTTAGATGAATTTGGAAGTTTGGAAGAATCGTATGTGCAATTGATGGTAGATATTATGTGCCAACAAATCTTTTCCCTAGAATTACTCATAAAATCGGCTCCCGTGTCCAAAATTTTAGTGGATGGGGGCTTCAGTAAGAATCCTCTATACATGAATTTTTTAGTACATGCATTTCCGGGAGTGGCCATTTATGGGGCGGAAGTCGCGCAGGCAAGTTCTTTAGGCGCAGCTTTGGTGATGCATGAGGCTTGGAATTCGAAACAAATACCCTCAGATTTAGTTAAAATTAAAAAATTTTAGGATGCGTGTAGCCCTTTTTGTGCCTTGTTATGTAGACCAATTTTATCCCCAAGTGGCGATTGCCAGCTTGGAATTATTGGAGAAATTAGGCTGTGAAGTGGTAGTTCCAAAGGATCAAACCTGTTGCGGTCAACCCATGGCTAATTCCGGCTTTGCGAATTTGACGGGCGGTTGCGATACGAATTTCTCTCAAAATTTTGACGGATTTGATTACATCGTAGGACCTTCAGGTTCCTGCATTTTACATATTAAGGAACACCATCCTTCAAAGAAAATTCGGGAATCTGTCTATGAGATTTGTGAATTTTTGGTGGATGTTTTGCAGGTGAAAAAATTAAATGCCCATTTTCCACATCGGGTGGGATTGCATCAGAGTTGTCATGGCCAGCGCTTCCTACGCCTAAGTTCCATGACCGAACGAAATGAGGCGCCTTTCTCCAAAATTGCCCAATTATTGGATATGGTCAAAGGCTTAGATTATGTACTTCCCGCGCGTGCTGATGAATGCTGCGGTTTTGGAGGAACCTTTTGTGTGACGGAGGAAGCGGTTTCGGTTCGGATGGGGCAGGATCGGATTCAGGAACATGTGGCGAATCAAATCGAATATTTAATCGGGGCGGATACGTCTTGTTTAATGCATATGGAGGGGATTTTGCGCCGTCAAAATTCAAACGTTCAAATCAAACACGTCATCGAAATTTTAAATCACCGTGCTTAATCACGCAGAAGCTTCCGAGCAGTTTATTCAAGATGCGGAGCGCACGACTTGGCATGATGAGACCTTGTGGTTTGTTCGTTCGAAACGCGATAAAGCGTCCAAAGTGATCCCAGAGTGGGAGGGACTTCGTGAGCATGCTTCCCAAATCAAAGACCATGTGCTAGCAAATTTGGGTCAATATTTAGTTGAATTTGAGGCCAAGGCCAAAGCGAATGGCATTCATATACATTGGGCTAAAGATGCGGAGGAACATAATCAGATTGTCTATGAATTAATAGCCAAACATGGTTCGAAGGCTTTGGTGAAAAGTAAATCCATGCTGACCGAAGAATGTCACTTAAATAGTTTTTTGACAAAAAAAGGGGTGGAAGTGGTCGATACAGATTTAGGGGAGCGAATCGTTCAGTTTCGCGATGAGGTTCCGAGTCACATTGTTTTGCCGGCGATTCACTTGAAAAAGGAGGATGTGGGCGAGACTTTTCATCAGCATTTAGGAACGCCAAAGGGTAATAAAGATCCGCAGTTTTTGACGGAGGCAGCGCGTCAACATTTACGGGGCTATTTTTTAGCCGCCGATGTCGCCATAACGGGTGTGAACTTTGCTGTGGCAGAAACGGGGGAATTTGTCGTATGTACGAATGAAGGAAATGCTGATATGGGGGCGCATTTGGCTAAAGTCCATATTGCCTGCATGGGTATCGAGAAACTCATTCCCAAACGGAAAGATTTAGGTGTTTTCTTGCGCTTGCTAGCGCGTAGTGCAACGGGTCAATTGATTACCACCTATTCCAGTCATTTTGCGAAACCGCGCGAAGGACAGGAAATGCATATAGTCCTGGTAGATAATGGACGCACGCGCCAATTAGCGCGTCCAGAATTCCGAAATTCCTTGAAATGTATTCGTTGCGCCGCATGTTTTAATACGTGTCCGGTGTATCGTCGGAGCGGAGGCCATAGTTATCATCAGCCGGTGGCGGGGCCGATTGGTTCTATTTTAGCGCCTAATTTTGATAAAAAATCGAATGTCGATTTGCCTTTTGCGAGTACTTTATGTGGTTCATGTACGAATGTCTGTCCGGTGAAAATTAATATCCACGAGCAATTGTGGTTTTGGCGTCAGGATTTGATGAAAGATGGCTTGGCGCCGGCGGGCAAAAGCCTTTCGATGCAAGGAATGGCTTGGGTGCTTTCGCATCCCAAAATATATCGGTTGGCCGGAGCCATGGGTCGATTCGTGGTGAAAAATTTACCCTTTTTGGTAAACAATGGCTTGAATCCATGGGCGAAACAACGAGAAATGCCCGAGGCGCCCAAGGAAAGTTTTCAGTCTTGGTATCAATCTAGAAAATCATGAGCACACGCGAAGAAATTTTAAAAGCCATTCAGGAAAATCCCTTACCCCTTAAATCTCATCCTGGAGATTTCAAGTCCTTTGTACCTTCGAAAGATACCTTTTTAGATTTTCAGGCTTCTTTAAAAATAGTGGGCGCCCAATTCATCCATGTGGAAAATGCTGATCTTGCCCAAGACCGACTGAATGCGCTTTATCCAGGGCTTGCTCGCTATACGAGTCAGGATGTGGTGAATTCGGGTTTGGAATTGGAGGAAGTGCAAGTATTAGAAATTCATGGGGAATTCGGAGTGGCGGAAAATGGAGCGATCTGGTTGAGAGATGATCATTTGCCGCATCGAGTGGCACCCTTCATATGCCAACACCTAGTCATTTACATCAAAAAAATCACCCTTGTAGGAACCATGCATGAGGCCTATGACCGATTAGAGGGTTATTTTGCCGATTTTGGGTTTTTCCTTTCTGGCCCATCCAAGACCGCGGATATTGAACAATCGTTGGTGATTGGAGCGCATGGCGCGCGGAGTTTGACCGTTATTGTACTGGATAAATAGCTCTTTTTTACAAATTAGCTTAAAAAGTTCTGAATTTTTTCTAATTTAGGACATCAACCTATTTAAACTATGCGTGTATCAAGAAGAAAATTTCTAGGACAATCCGTCCTTGGTCTTGCAGCCTTTAGTATCGTTCCAAGACATGTATTAGGTAAGGGCTATTTAGCCCCTAGCGATCAACTCACCAAAGCCATTGTGGGTACTGGCGGCATGGGCCGCGGACATATTCCATACGCGGGTACGCGGGTGGTTGCGATGTGTGACGTCGATAAACGAAATCTTCAATTGGGCCTGGATAAGGTCGAAAAAGGAGTGAAAGCTTTTTCGGATTATCGGGAATTAATTCAATTACCTGAAGTTGATATCGTTCACGTCGCTACGCCGCCCCATTGGCATGGAATTATCGCGGCAGATGCAGCCCGTGCGGGGAAGGATGTATGGTGTGAAAAACCGATGACTCGGACGATTGGCGAAGGAAAACGATTAGTGGAGGCAGTTCAACAGCATGGACGGATCTTCCGTTTAAACACGTGGTTCCGCTTTGAAAGTAATTTTTATGGAATGAACACGACGGTGAAACCGATTAAGAAATTGGTTGATTCGGGAATGTTAGGTTGGCCTTTAAAAGTGACGATTAGCAAGCATACTGGATTTGATTGGAAATTTTTCTGGATTGGTAAGACGGATTTAACACCTCAGCCCGTGCCATTGGAATTAGATTATGAAATGTGGTTAGGGCCTGCGCCTTATAAGCCTTATCATGAGCATCGTTCGCATGGGACATTTAGAGGCTATTGGGATTATGATGGAGGCGCTTTAGGCGATATGGGTCAGCATTATTTGGATCCGATACAGTATTTCTTAGGCAAAGATGATACGAGTCCTATTTATATTGAAGTGGATGCGCCCGTACAAGACAAAGAAGCGGTAGGGATTTTTAATCGGATTACGTATACCTATGCGGATGGATGTCAAATCGTCCTAGATGGGGAAGCCAAAGATGAAAAAGTAGCTTATATCGAAGGGCCAAAGGGTAAATTATTAAAGAATTTTGCGTCGGATATTCCGGATTTGCAGAGGAAGTTGGCCGAGTTTCCAGAGCCAGCGGCCCAACAAACAGATTTCGTTGATTCGGTGAAAAACCGTAAAACGTTTGCTTTGAATGAAGCAAATGGCTACCGGTCTTGTACCTTGGTTAATTTAGGTTTGATTGCGATGCGCGTTCATCGGAATTTGAAATTTGATCCGATCAAACAAGAGATTCTTGATGATCCGGAGGCAACTGCCTACATGGACCAACCGATGCGTGCACCTTATATCCTTTAATTTTTAACGAATGAAACGAACAAATATATACCTGATTTTTGCCCTTTTGCTCGCCTGCACCGCATGGGCGCAGCAGCCAAAGGATCCGCAATTAGCCTCTCGCTATACGCAAGTAGAACTTCGTAAATTGGCCGCTCAAGGGGGGGCTGATGCGGGGGCTTCCTTAAAAAAATTAGCTCTTCAAGTAAATGGGAGTTATGAGCCAACGCAAGCCATCGAAGCTTATTTGGATTACTTAGGAAAACAAAAGAATCCTGTGGCTGATTTGAAGGCATTTTTAAATGAAAGTCCTTCCGAAAATAGCAAGATTAAGACGATGGATTTATTGATTAAAAAAGATCCACAAGGAATTTCTTTTGCGATTTCACAATTTCCAAAAGCCTCCCGTGATGTGGCTGGATTTATTGCTAAAAAACTATTTTCAACGGCTAGACCACTTTTATTACCTGCTTTGACCGCCATGGCGAAAGCCAGTGATGAAGCACATCAGCGGATGTTGATTGATGCCATCGTGACAAAGAAAGCGACATGGGCTCAGGCAATCTTATCGGCCGATTTGCCCAAAGTCAAAACGGATCAAATTGTAGGCTTACTTAAATTTCAAGGCGTTCAGGGTATCGCTGGCATTTGGGCAGCCTCGGCAAAATCAGGCGTGGATGCTTTGGTAATAGGAGAAGCGATTTCTACTTTATCGGCCAATGAATTTATGAAAAAACAAGTGGCGGGTATGGATCGATTGGCGGTAAACCAACAAATCATCTTAATGGTTTATGGTTCGTATCGTCAATGGTCGGAGGTTAAAACTGCCGTTTGGCGAGCAGTTCAATCCAATGCACCAACCCGCGAGGCAGGCTATTATTGCCTTCCGAAATGGGTAGCTTCCAATGATTTCGATATCATCGCGAGTAAATTATCAAGCACGGATGTAGCCCATGAAATCAAAGCTTTACAAGCAGCGATGACTCAAATCCTGAAACTCGATGCGAATGCCTCCAAAGGAGTCACTAAATATGCCAAAGCTGCTTCGAAAAAAGCGAATTGGGTTCCTTTTGTTCAGGAGGTGGAAAACCTAGCTTGGTTATATGAATTAGCCAAAAGCACAAAATCAGACGAGGCCATAAGTGCACTTGTGAAGATTAATGCGAAGGCGAGTTCGAATGAGACCCAGCAGGTATTGCGTTACCGAAATGCGCTTGAACTTACTCAAAACAAAGAAATTCGGGAACTTATCTATCGGGGTTTAGGTAGATGTGCAAGTTTACAAGCCATGTGGGCGCTTTACCAAGGATTAAAAGAGCCAAACTCGAAGTCGACTGCGGCCGATGGATTGGCTGCGATTTATGTGGCTAATCCGGAAATTCAGGGTCAAATGACGCGGGAATGGGTACAAGAAGGGGTGTCTGCGATGTCAGATCCACAAAAGAAAGAAGCGATTCGGGCTTTGTTTTCGAAAGGTGGGACGCCAACGGGTTTTTATTCTATGTTTAATGGGCAGGATTTGAGAGGTTGGAAAGGCCTGGTCGATAATCCGGTGAAACGCAGGGCGATGTCGGCGGATACGCTTGCCAAAAAACAGATCAAGGCGGATAATATCATGCGAACTGGGTGGTACGCGAAGGACGATGAATTACATTTCACGGGACATGGCGAAAACCTATGTTCGGTAAAAGATTATCAGGATTTTGATATGTGGGTGGATTGGAAAATCGAACCGGATGGTGATGCTGGGATTTACCTTCGGGGTTCTCCGCAGGTGCAAATTTGGGATATCCGAAGAACAAATGTAGGCGCCCAAGTGGGTTCTGGGGGTTTGTATAATAACATCAAAAATCCGAAGAATCCATTTAAGGTGGCGGATAATCCGATTAATGATTGGAATACCTTCCACATCATCATGAAAGGTGAACGGGTGACGGTGTATTTGAATGGTGAATTGGTGGTGGATAATACGGTTTTGGAAAATTATTGGGATCGTAAATTACCGATTTTCGTTCGCGATGCGATAGAATTACAGGCACATGGAAATCACATCACCTACCGAAACATTTATGTGAAAGAATTAACACCTCAACCAAGCTATGAGCTGTCGGCTGAGGAAAAGGCGGATGGATTTGAAACAATGTTTGATGGTTCGAGTTTATTTCAGTGGACTGGAAATACAGTGGATTATGTGCCCGAAAAAGGTGAATTAGCCATTTATCCTAAGCGTGGAGGAAGCGGAAATTTGTATACAAAGAAAGAATATGGGGATTTTCATATGAAATTTGAGTTTCAATTAACGCCTGGGGCAAACAATGGTTTAGGTATTCGGGCACCTTTGGAAGGAGATGCTGCCTATGTGGGAATGGAATTACAGATTTTAGATAATACCGCTCCTGTGTATGCCAAATTGCAACCCTATCAATATCATGGTTCGGTATATGGGATTATTCCGGCGAAAATGGGTTTCTTGAAGCCGGTCGGCGAGTGGAATCAGGAGGAAGTTATCGCCGTGGGGAATCAGATCAAAGTGATCGTAAACGGTGAAGTGATCGTGGATGGGGATATTGCAGAGGCGACGAAGAATGGAACGCCGGATCATAAAGAACATCCTGGATTATTTAACAAAACAGGTCATATTGGGTTTTTAGGTCATGGAAGTGAGCTAAAATTCAGGAATTTGCGAATCAAAGAAATTACAGCGCCTATCATTACAAAAAAGAAAAAGAAATCATTATGAGCATTCAATTAACAATTAACAAGAAAAAAGTGTCTTTGGATATCGATCCGAATACACCTTTGTTATGGACCTTGCGGGATCATATGTCCCTAAAGGGTACCAAATACGGTTGCGGTATCGCGCAATGTGGTGCATGCACGGTTTGGGTAAATGGGGAAGCGATGCGTTCCTGTGTGTTGCCACTTTCTGCGGTGGCGAATGCGGACATTACGACCATTGAAGGATTAAGTGAGAAAGGGGATCATCCGGTCCAGGTGGCATGGGATCAATTGGACGTACCACAATGTGGGTATTGTCAAGCGGGTCAAATCATGACGGCAGCTTCCTTATTGAAGAAAAAACCGAATCCCACCTCGACGGAGATTGTGGATGGGATGTCGGGCAATATTTGCCGTTGCGGTACCTACCACCGGATTCAAGAAGCAGTTAAATTGGCTTCTGACATTGCGTCTAAGAAAAAAACGAGTACTACTAAAAAACTAGCCTAATCATGAAAAATACGAGAAGATCATTTTTGCAAAAAACGGCTTTCGCAACGGGCGCCTTTTGTTTGGGTTTTGATTGGTTTCAAGCGCAAGGTAAGGCTGGGGCGATGGTTTCAACCGCCGTGGAAGCGGGCCGATTTAATGCCTTTTTAGAGATTTCATCACTAGGAAAAGTTATTTTATATTCACCTAATCCGGAAATCGGTCAGGGAATTAAAACCGCATTTCCGGTCGTGGTGGCAGAGGAATTGGATGTGGATTGGAAGGATGTGGAAGTTCGTCAAGCGAATTTGGATACCCAAAATTTTGAGCGTCAATTGACTGGCGGTAGCGGTGCCTTAAAGCATTCTTGGGATCGCTTAAGAAAAGCGGGAGCTACAGCTCGTTTGATGTTCATTCAAGCCGCTGCACAAACTTGGAAGGTGGACGCGAGTGCTTGTAAAACTGCTGGAGGGGTCGTTCTTGGACCTGCGGGTCTAAAGGCCACGTACGGGTCATTGGCAGCATTGGCTGCGACTTTGCCTGTGCCAGCAGAACCGACTTATAAAAATCGAAAGGATTATAAAATCATAGGAAAACGCACCAAGGGCGTTGATAATGCCAATGTGGTGACTGGAAAACCTGTATTTGGTTTGGATATTCAGAAACCCGGTATGGTGATTGCGCAAATTATTCGTCCGCCTTTTGGCGCGACATTGAAATC
>Ga0114958_10002172_pt1 | contig 14879 bp, 14 predicted proteins | sample C_130208_EF_Meta_FD_89577 | JGI IMG/M metagenome (GOLD analysis project Ga0114958, IMG submission 89577) | Freshwater microbial communities from Lake Croche, Canada to study carbon cycling - C_130208_EF_MetaG | ecosystem: Environmental > Aquatic > Freshwater > Lake | place: Lake Croche, Canada... | reverse complement strand
GTAAAAGGAACAATAATTTTGATGGGCCTAGAAGGGTAAGTCTGCCCAAGGCTGCTAAAAACAAATATATGCTGGAAAATACATATGCAGATACAACTTTTTAGTAATGTATTTATGTTTGCATGCATACTTTTTAATTTTAGACTTGTACTCAATTTTTTGATACATGGATTGATCATAAAAATATCCTTTTTCAATGATTGGAGTACGGTATAAATTTCCAAAACATGCTCTAAGTTTGAGACAAAATACATGACATGCTTGCAAGCAGTTTATGCTTAATCTATTGAACCAATCATAGGACTTAACCCTATACTTGTCTTGTATCTGATCACATTGGAAGATCACTGATTGTCGAATTATTTATCAAACTAGATTTATTCTTTTGATTGCGGTATAAATTAAATTTTTTACATGAAAAAATTCTATATGTATCGTGATTTTTACAGATACTTTAAACTGAAAGTATTGGTCTTGAATGCTTAGGCATTTTCCTCATTGACTTTTTTTTGTATTTATCTATATTAGAGCATCAGGCTATACAAATATGTATCACTGCCTTAAGACTGACCCCTTTGAAACTTTTTTAGGAAGCAAAAATCTTATAAGGAAAATTGACGCCTGTCTTAGACCTGGTATTGAGTGCGTTGATATTTTTTATCATCTTCCTTCATTGACTTTCATGAGTTTTAATTTGATGTTCATCATGACAATACTTAAAAAAATGTTTAATTTTATAAAAATTATTCGATTCGGATTTTTACAATTGTTGATCGTTGCGTTTTCAATGATGTTGACTACATTGCACGCTCAAACCTATCCGAATAAAGCGGTCAGGGTGATTGTTCCCTTTGCGCCTGGCGGCGCCACCGATGTGATTGCTCGGTTGATTGGTATCAGACTCTCGGACAAGCTTTCAGAGCGTTTCTTTGTAGACAATAAACCCGGTGCTGGGGCTATTTTGGGTACGGAGATTGCTGCTAAATCTCCCAACGATGGCTATACCTTGCTTTTTACGGCCAACCCACATACGGTTAACTTTGGGCTGCATCCGAAACTTTCATATCACCCCTTGGATGATTTTGAGGCAATTACCTTGGCTGGGTTACAGCCTTTGTTTTTAACTGTCAACCCTCAGATAGATGTGCAAACCTTACCCGATCTGATTAAGCTGATGAAGGCTCGCCCAGACGCCTTTTCATACTCAACGTCCGGTACAGGTGGGCCTCAACACATTGCCGGAGAAATGTTCAAGAGCATGACCGGTACGCAAATGATGCATATTCCATTTAAAGGAGCCTCACCAGCTGTGACGGAATTGTTGAGTGGTCGTGTACAAATCGCTTTTGCGGGTGCTACCAATGTATTGCCATTTGTACAAAGTGGTAAATTGCGGATCATTGCCACCAGTTCTAGCGTTCGAAGTCGTTTTGCACCCAATGTACCCACACTCAAAGAGCTGGGCTTGAATGACTTTGAGTCTGTGGCCTGGTTGGGCATGCTAGCTCCAAAGGGGGTGCCCAGTGAAATCATCAATTTGCTAGCAAGCGAAATTAAAATTATCTTGAGTGAGGATAAAACCAGAGAAGCATTGAATCTTCAAGGGATTGAAGGTGTTGGTAACAGCCCTAGGGAATTTACATCTTTTATGAAAAATGACATGGTTCATGCAGCTAAGGTCATCAAAGAGAACAACATTAAACCCGAATAGCTGAATTTTTCGTTTTTTATCAATAAATTATCCTGTTTTGTCCTTGTTTGAACGATAAAAGTTGGGACCCCCTTTAATTTTTGGGAAGCCCATTTCTAAAATGGCAATCAAATCTAGTCCTGCCACTTCACTAATCTCCTGTCTTGAGACCAACTCATTGCTCATCCGACATAAAGCATTGATGAGGTCATCTATCAGTTCATCTGCTTTGATCCTTTTTGAAATCACTTTCTCGCTTTGTTGAAAACTGCTCAAGCTCTGTGCATTTGCATGCCTTACATAGCTAAAAAATTCTCCTAAGCCCCATTGACCAATTTCCTTGATGGTACTTTCGCTTGGCTTAGCATTCCTTAAAAGAATTGATTCAGTCAAAGAGTTCAGTAAACTTGTGACCAAAGCGTTCTTCTTGGATTGAGATAGTATTGGGATTTTTTGCATTTTCTTTACCCATTTAACCAAGCGTGCGAGTTCCTCGCTCTCTAACGAATGCATGGGATACAAAATTTCAACAATACTGCTGTTGGTGTAAAGTCTCAAAGCCAGATCATCCGTGAAAATTTGTAAATTGGCGTTGAAATCATCATCCACGACTTCGAATTCAAATCCATTGCTTTGAGCGCTGCTCAACCAGTCCGCTGGAACTCGTCCACACAGTTGAACTTTAATACTTTTATTTTTGATGGCTTGCGAGACTATTTGTTTCCCGCTTATATTTTCATCTTGACTCGTCATTTTTCTAGCTGGTAATTTGCTAGCTTGTCTTTGAATAAAAAATAAATACCTCAAGGCTGCTGATTCTTGACTTTGCATCAGCAATTGCGTTGCGTCGTTGCTTAATCGCGTACCCTCCTCAAAACTCGTCTTCAAACTTGCTTCAATGCAGTCCAAAATGACAGCGGGGGCCATGCCATCGCTTGGTTTTATTTTCTTTCGAAAATTTTCGATTGTGCCTTGTACATTGGAATTGTTGATGTTGATGTCACGTGTACGTCTGAGCGGTTGACCCGCTGAGACAATTTTTTTTGCAAATCTCAAGCCTCTATCTAAAAATTCATGCTCTGCTCCTTTGGGCACGACTTCATCAATAAGACCATATGCACAGGCTTGGTTGCCGTCGATGGTTTCTCCATTCAAAAGCATTTCAATTGCATTTTCCAACCCAATTAATCGCGGCAGTCTTAGTATGCCTCCCCCACCTGGTAGCAAACCCAGTTTAATTTCGGGTTGAGCGATTTGAGTATCGTGCATGGCTATTCTGTGGTGACAGCCGAGTGAAAGCTCAAGCCCTCCGCCCATAGCTATGCCAGACATGAGTGCCACAACAGGCTTGCTCATGGTATCAATCTGTGCGGCAAGTTCGATGGTTCTTGGTGAAGTCCAGTACTTTGGCGTGTTCATCTGTCGAATATCAGCGCCCGCACAAAATACACCATTCGCCCCTACCAAGATGACACACTCGATGTTCGATTGTTCCTCAGCCCATATCAAATGCTTAGAGATGGCTTGTCGAAGTTCCATTCCAAGACCATTGACAGGCGGATTGTTGAGCGTAATCACCGCGCATTTGTCTTGAACTTGGAGATGCGCCGTGTTGGTGGAAGTGGGTGAGAGTTCTTGTTCTGTTAAAGACATAAATCTATGAGCAAATTAATGCCGTTTTGGATCAGTTCGGTAGCAAGGAATTTTTTAATTTGGCTTTTTGAATTTTTCCATTGCTCGTTCTTGGGAAACTCTCAACGATTTCAAGAAATTCTGGCCAGTAGGGCTTAGCAACCCCCTTGTTCATTAAATATGCTTTCATTTCTGCAAGAGTCAATATTTGATTTGGTCGACACAGCACAAATGCACAAACGCGCTCTCCTAGACGTTCATCGGGTTGACCGACCAAAGCAACTTCTAAAATTCTCTCATCTTCAAAAAGAATATTTTCAACATAGCTGACAGGTATTTTTTCACCGCCTCGAATGATCACATCTTTGAGTCTGCCCGTTATCTTTAAATAGCCGTCTTTGTTCTGGCTGGCCAAGTCTCCAGTGTTGAACCAACCATCTTGTATAGACTCATTGAGCAAATTTGGGTGATTGATGTATCCAATGCACATGAAGGGTCCACGTGCTTGAAGTAAACCCTCTTGATCATGGGGTACTTCCATGCCATCATCCCCAACAACTCTAATTTGCATACCAGCTTGCGCTACACCATCAAGGCTGGCACGAACTTCAGCCCGATCGGATAAACGAGATAGGGTCACCACCCCGTTTTCAGTTTGTCCCCATCCACGAAGGACGGTTAAATTTTTGATCTTCTCTTCGCTTTCATTGACCACCGCTATTGGGATGGGGCCTCCACCCGCCCTGAATATGCGAAAGCTAGATAAGTCATAAACAGTCAATTCATTTGATCGGACCATATCTAGCAAATACGTTGAACTGCCACTAGAGACTTCAATGTGATATTTTTCAACAAGTTTGAAAAAATCACTTGTGTTCCAAACATCTTGTAACACTGTGCACGCACCGATTTGGAGTGTGAGTTGTATTCCATTTAAGAATCCCGTTTGATGGGCCAAGGTCGATGCCATGTGAAGAACACTTCCCATACCAATATCCAATGATCGTGCCATGGCAATTTGGGGTGCCATGACCGTGTTGTGGGTATGCATCACACCTTTTGGCTCTCCAGTCGTACCCGAGGTGAACACGATTTCAGTCAAGTCGTCAGGGCTGGGTTGTGATATCCTGAGGCCTTGAATTGCTTGGGGCGTTAGCGTCACCGCATTGAGGGCTCGCTCCCAACTTGATTCAACTCCCATCTCATGAGACACACAGAGCACTTTGAGTGCTTTGAAGGCAGATTGCTCTTGCAAGGACTGAGCCATAGCTTCAAAATTGAAGCCTCTAAACGAGTCTGCACAAACATACCACTTGGCGTTGCTGAGTTTCAGCATCATGGCAACTTCATTTTCTCTGCACATTGGAGGAATTAAGCTTGCGACCGCACCCAATCTGACCAAGGCAACATAAAGGGCTGGGAATTCAATCCAGTTCGGTAATTGAATTGCGACAACATCGCCGCGTTTGAGCCCCCGATCTTGAAGACCTACAGCGATTCGCCAGGTTAATTCTTGAAGCTGAGAATAGGAGATGGCTTGACGACTGTCAACAAATGCAATCTGCTCAGGTGTGTCTCTTGCGTGTTGATCCAGTCGATCAGAAATCAAGCAGTCCGCCCAAAATCCATCCCTTTTCCAGGCTTGGATTTGTGCATGGGGCAAGAAGTTCCATGCCGTCTTCAATGGATCCACCAATCAATCTCCCGCTTTGATCTCAAGTTCCTTGACCAAACGACTCCAGCGTTCAAGATCGGTTCTCATGAATGAGCCAAAATCGTCGTTCATCTCTCCGTTCATTTGAGCGCCCATGGTCTTAATTTTTTCTTGAATCATATTGCTCTTTAGAACCGAAGAAACATCTTGCGCGATGTTTTGAGCCAAAGATCGTGTCATTGTTTTTGGACCTAAAATTCCAACCCAAGTCGAAGTTTCAAACCCAGCGAGTGAACTCACCCCAGATTCTGCAATGGTGGGAATATCGGTGGCTAGAGCTGATCTTTGTAAGCCGCTCACGCCCAAGGCTCTAAATTTACCTGCCCTGATGTGAGGCATGGTTGAATTTAAGTCTCCAAACATAAGTTGAGTTTGATTTGAAAGAGTAGCTAAAACTGCAGGAGCTGAGCCTTTAAAAGGAATATGGGTCATCTGGATACCACTTATCGATTGAAGAAGTGCCATGCCCATGAAGGGCGTTGTTCCAGTCCCACTGCTCGCAAAACTCAAGCGACTGGGTTGGCGTTTTGCATACTCAATCAAGTCTTGCACTTTATAAATGGGAAGAGAGGGATGAACGACCAAAAAATTTGGGATTGACATCACCCTAACGATGGGTTTTAAGTCGCTCAAAGGATCAAAGGGCAAAGTATTCAGGGCTGGAGTGATGGTGATGGCGTTCGAAGTGATCAAAAGAACAGATCCATCGGGATTGTTCTTGGCTACAAAATCTGCTGCAATGTTGCCATCAGCACCTGGTTTGTTCTCAACCAACACCGCTTGGTGCCAATGTTCCCCAAGAGCAGCAGCTATAAAGCGTGCACTTGTATCCACGGAGCCTCCAGGGGCAAAAGAGACGATGAGTTTGACTGGTTTGTTTGGAGAGAAGGACTGAGCACAGGTCAATATGTGCCAAGTGCCTATCGATAAGCATAAAACAATTCTCAAACAAAGTATAGAAACGGTTCGCATATCTTTATCCTTAAACGATTCATTTCAATTGAATTCAACTGGTCTTGGTTTAACCTGTGCGCTTATTCAGCTTGAACGCCTGCCTCGCGAAGGGTGCGAGCATAAACTTGAAGTTGTTCGGCCGTAAAGATCTCGAGCTCTTTGGGTGTTGAGCCTTGAACAAAAAATTGTTGTGCTTCAAGTTTTTCTCGAACGTCCGATCGAGATAGGACATGCCCCATCTCTTTGGTTAGTTGCTCAACAATGGCTTGAGGCATACCTGGAGGGCCGTAAAGGGCGGCCCAAAGTGAGATCGAGAACTTGGGCAGGCCCGCCTCAGCCATGGTTGGTACCTCTGGCGCTCCAGGACTGCGTTGGGGGAGGGTGGTTGCTAAAACCCTTAATTTGCCCTCTCTGGCGTAAGCCTGAGCAGTGGTTGGTGTCGCAAACATGACTTGAACATTGTTCGACACCAAGTCAATGAGGGCTGCTGGCTCACCTTTGTAGGGCACATGGACGAGCTTTAAGTTTCCTGCAAGAGACAAGGTTTGCGCCATGGCAACGATTCCCCCCGTGTTTCCAGTCGCGTAATTGAGTTTGTTGGGGTTGGCTTTTGCATAAGCAATGAAGTCTGTTAAATTGGCAATAGGCAGTTTGGCATTGACCCATAAGAAAGAGGAATACCGTCCAATAAGAGTAATAGGCGTGAAATCCTTGATGGGGTCATAGGGTGGGGTTTTTCTTAAAGCGGGTACTGCTGCCATGGGGCTATTGGTTCCAAAAAGAAGGGTGTATCCATCTGCGGCCGCATGACTGACCTCAGAGGCAGCAATGGCACCATCTGCACCCACCTTGTTGTCGACCAGGATGCTTTGTTTGAGATTGGCAGAAAGCTCAATGGCGAGAATCCGAGCGACCGTGTCTGTTGCGCTTCCTACAGGTAAAGGTGCAATGAGTCTTAATGGCTTGTTTGGGTAAGTTTGGGCATGCAGCTCCATACCGCATACCAAAAAAACAGTCCACAACAAGAATAGAAATTTTTGAACATGTATCATGGTTGGTTCCTAAAGGTACGGGTGTTCAAGTGATGACACCTAGTTTTGTGTAATGATGGAGTTCTTGAGCACTGAGCCAAGCAGATAAAGCGTCACGTGTATTTTTTGCATTGATGCTCTCAGGTGGTGTTGGTAACCCAAGCGGTGTTCGATCGAATCTGGGAAAAGCATTGGGTTGCAAAACGCCATCAACCTCAACAATGGTTTGACGCTCTGCCATATGAGGGTGAATATGCGCTTGATCAAAGGATAGGACAGGTGCAAAGCATACATCTGTGCCTTCAAGTAAGTTGCACCACTCTTGTTGGGTTTTTGTTTTGAAGATGTCAGTCAAGACCTGTTTCATGCGTGGCCATTCTTGGGCATCCATTTGGTTACCAAAGGTATTTTTGTCAATTCCCAATTTCTCTAACAGCAAATCATGAAACCGAGCTTCAACTGGCGAGATGCTGATGAAGCGTTCGTCAGCACATTCGTAGACGTTGCAAAAGTGGGATCCAGAATCAATTGAATTACTCCCTCGTTCCTTGGACCACATGCCTGCAGCCATAAATCCATAAAACATGGTGGACAAGGAGGACACGCCATCCACAATGCTTGCATCCACCACTTGACCCAGTCCCGATCGTTGAGCTTCCAAGGTTGCTGCCAGTACACCCATGGCCAAGTAGAGTGCACCACCGCCAAAATCTCCCAGTAAATTCAATGGAATGGATGGAGCTTGGCTTTTTTGTCCAATTGCATTTAGCGCTCCAGTCAGGGCGATGTAATTCAAATCGTGACCAGCCGCCTGAGACAGTGGCCCATCTTGTCCCCAACCAGTGATGCGACCGTAAGCCAATTTTGGGTTGACTTTATGGCAAGTTTCTGGCCCTAAGCCCAAGCGTTCCATGACACCTGGGCGAAACCCCTCGATCAAAATATCCGCGTTCTTGACCAAATCAAGAACCAATGCAATGCTGTCGGCATTTTTTAAATCTAGGCCGATGGTTCGTCTGGATCTCTTTAGTAGGTCAAACTTTAAAGGGCGTTTGAGGCCTAAATCGATTTCTTGTAATCGATCAATTCGAATGACCTGAGCACCCATTTCAGCCAATAACATGGCACCCATGGGGCACGGCCCAAGTCCAGCCATTTCAATCACTTTAAGGTGTGCGAGAGGACCCATGTATTGGTTGTAGACAAAAGTTATTGATAAAGGGTGTGGAGGACGAGTCGTTAGTGAATACAAAAATGTGGCATCAGGGCATGTAAAAACCACCCGTCAAATCAAGTACTGAACCCGTCATAAAGTCAGCATCCGTGCTCGCCAAAAAAGAAACAGCTCCCACCACATCTTGTACATCTCCCACTCGCTTCAAAGGGCTTCTAGAGCGATAAATTTCTTCAACTTCCTTGGACTTGGCATATGTGGCGGCCATGGAGGTTTGAATTTTTCCGGGTGATACGCAGTTGACGGTTACACCAAACTCGCCGACCTCACCGGCCAAGACCCTGGAAAATCCAATAATCCCCGCTTTGCTGGCGGAGTAATGCGCACTGGCAAACCCCGTAAACATTCGACCCGCTTGGGAACTCATGTTGATGATTCGACCCCAAGCAAGTGGTTTCATGAGTGGCAGGGCGTACTTGCATGTGTAAAAAACCCCTGTCAAATTGATGGCGATCGTTTGCAACCATTGCTCCGATGGCGTCGTCTCTACAGTGGGTTTCTCGCCATTGAGTCTTGGAGAAATACCTGCGTTGTTCACGAGAACATCTAGTCTTCCGAACCGGTCTTTGATGCGGGTGAACATGTCTTCTACACTTTGTTCATTGGACACATCAGCGCTCACGCCAAAGACGCGCTCTGCCCCAATTTGTTTTCCCATGTATTGAGCCGCCTGCGAGACGGCCTCTTTTTGACTTGAATTTAAGATGATTTTGTAGCCATCTTGGCCAAGGCGTTGAGCCACTGCCAAGCCGATACCTCGGGTTGATCCGGTGATCAATGCTACTTTTTCAGTTTGTGGCTTCATTTTGTATGGTCGACCGAGTGACTCACTCCATCTTTGTGCCTGTTTCTTTAACGACCGGACCCCATTTATTCATTTCAGACTTGATGAACTGAGCTGTTTTTTCAGGGGTGAAGCCCACGCTTGGGTCTACGGCAATTGCTTCAATTTCTTTTAAAAAGGCCGGATCGTTAAAAGATCTTTCAATGGCTTTGTAAAGTGTCTCAATCACTGAGTTGGGAGATTTTGCAGGGGCTAAAAGCAAGCCCGATGTGCCTGAGGTGAACTTGGTAAATCCCTGTTCGATCGCTGTGGGAATGTCGGGTGCTGATTTAGAACGTGTTGTTCCAGTCATTGCCAGCACTTTTAATTTTCCTTGCTTGTGGTAGGGGTAGGTCGTACTAAAGGAGTCTGAAATAATGGCCACATGGCCCGCCAGCACATCTTGGATGGCGGGACCACCTCCTTTGTAGGGGATGTGAACAATATCCAAGTTCCCAGCAATTTGTTTAAACAGTTCCGCTGTTAAATGAGCAATTCCTCCAGCACCTGCAGAGGCATAGGACAGTTTTCCGGGTTGCTGTTTCGCCAAAATTGCCAATTCGTTGAGATTATTCACACCAAGAGATGGATGAACAGCCAACGAAAAGGGTTGCGTACCCAGGAGTGCAATGGGAGCAAAGTCCTTGATTGCATCGTAGCTTGGATTGCTCATGGTAAAGGGGTTGATGGCATGGGTGCCAGTTGTCCCTATCAGCAAAGTGTAACCATCCGGGTTAGATTGTGCTACTTCTGCACAACCAATTGCACCAGCTGCACCAGCTCGGTTGTCAACAACCACACTGACGCCCAGTAAATTGGTCAATCGTTGCGCAATTCGACGACCCAATATATCCGTTGAACCACCTGGTGCAAAAGGGATCACCAAGCGGATAGATTTATTGGGATATTGACCTTGAGCATAAGACACAGAGTGCGAGCTCAACAAGTTCACGCCCAAGCATGCAGCCAAAGCCCTGATGACGTGACGGCGAGATGGAGGAGGTGTCTTTTTGTTGAAACGCATACTTAAACGATTGTGATCTCTTGAATTTCAGCCTCATTGAACCCAAACTCCTGCAACACTTCAAATGTGTGCTCCCCCAGAGTCGGCGGGGGTGTTCGGATTTGGCCAGGAGATGCTGAGTATTTGACGGCAATTGAGGGCGTGACCATATCCCCCGCTAAAGGGTGAGTGTAGTGGTGAAAAAATCCAGAGTCCTTGAGGTAGGGGTCGGTTGGGAGATCGGCCAGCATTCTGACTTTGCCATTGGGGACATCTGAACGATCTAAAACCTCCCTCCAGTAGGCGGTGGTGTTTGTTTTGAGTTTGTTGGCCACAAATGCATAAAGTTCTGGAAAATGCAAGGAGCGGTCTACGAGTTTTGCAAAACGTGGATCTGAAGCCATTTCAGGCTGACCAAGCGCCCCAAAGAGTCGTTTCCACTGATCATCGCTGGTGGCCATGAGGCATACATACCCATCTTGAGTTGCAAAGGGTTTACGATCTTTCATCAAGGCGCGCTGATAGCCCAATTCACCTTGTGGATTGTCGAATTGGGCTGTCCAAAGGTGCTCAATCAAGTTAAAAGAGAGGACGCTTTCAAGCATTGGAACCTCCACCTCTTGACCTTGACCTGTTTTTTCGCGGTGGTACAAAGCCATGGCGACAGAGGAGGCCAGAACATAACCACAAAACTTATCGCAAAAAGCCATTGGGAAATAAAAAGGTTGTCCATGAAAGAGGTGATTGATGCCGCCAATCCCACTCTCACCTTGAATCACGTCATCATAAGCTGGACGTTCCGCGTCACTTCCATTGGAGCTGTAGCCCTGACCCGCTGCATAAACAATGCGTGGATTGATACTGCTGATATCTTTGTAGGAAATACCTAAGCGCTCAGTCGCGCTTCTTCGCATGCTATGAATGAAGACATCGCAGTCCTTCACCATCTTGTACAGCGCTTGGAGTGCTTTTGGATTTTTAAGATCTAGCACTACTGAGCGCTTGTTTCGGTTCATGCCCAAAAAAAGAGCTGACATTTTTTCGTGGCGTTGTGGACCAATGTCCCTGTTCATATCCCCACTTGGAGACTCTACCTTGATCACTTGCGCACCCATGTCGCCCATGATCTGAGTTGAAATTGGACCCAAAATGAATTGGCTTAAGTCCAAGACTTTAATGCCTGCAAGTGGCCCACTTACAGGGTTTTCTGATTTCGCTGTGGATTCGAACTTACTCATGGACGGAGTCTGATTTGCATTTGATCATTCGAAGTGGCGTGTAAGTGACCACCGTCACCCCATGTTGATTGATCACTTTGTTGCGCGTTCTCACCAAACCACGGTTAGGCCGACTTTTACTCAGTCTGGATTCAATGACTTCCACCTCGACATGGATGGTGTCTCCCGCCATAAGAGGTGCGTGAACATCAAGCTCCATATTTAAAAATGCAAAACCGGTATGTTGCATGGTAGATTGCACCAACAAACCTTCAGAGATACAGTACGTAAGGGGTGCGGGAACAGGGCGACCTTTGAGGTCGGACTCTTCAGCTAAAAAAACCAAATTTGTAAATAAAACTTCAGTATTGCCTGTGGCATTGCAAAAGTTTGTGATGTCTGTTTCGGTGATGGTGCGTCCAATTGTTTTGAATTGTCTGCCCAAGGGTAAATCTTCAAAATAAAAACCTAGTCCAACTGTTTGCATGATAATTTTTGTCCTGAATGCGAAGGGTTTATTTGGGAACTCGGCCTAAAAGACTGTCGGCGATGATATTGCGCTGTATTTGGTTCGTGCCTTCGATAATTTGAAGGACCTTTGCATCCCGCATATAACGGTTGATGGGATAGTCGGCTGAAATTCCTGCTGCACCAAAGAGCTGAACCGCATCGGTAGCTACTTTCATGGCCGTGTCTGTGGCGAAACATTTCGACATGGCTGCAAAGGGAGCGAGTTCATTGCCCTGGATACCTTGGTCAACCATGCTTGCTGCTTGGTAGACCAAGCTTCTAGCCGCTTGTGTTTGTATTTGCATGTCGGCCAGCATCCATCTTAGACCTTGAAACTCGCTGATTTTCTTGCCAAAGGCTTGCCGTTTGCTTAAAAAGTCAGCTGCCAAATCAATTGCACCCTGTGCAAGACCCACACCTCGTGCGGCATGCAGGGGTCGAGCTGTGTTCATGGCTTGCATCACAATTTTAAAGCCTTGCTCGATGCTACCCAATAGAGCGGTTTCAGGAACCAACACATCATCCAAAAAGAGTGGGCAAGATGGTATGCCTCGAGCGCCTATTTTGTCTTCCTTTTTGCCAATGGTGAGTCCTTTAGCATCTGTATTGACAAAAAAGAGGCAGATTTTTCCTTTTGGAGTGTCATCTTTGACCTTGGCCGCAACCAAAATGAAGTCTGCTATTGAGGCCCCAGTGCACCAAATCTTGGATCCATTGAGAAGGTAGCCGTCACCAATGAGTTTTGCATTGGTTTTGATGCCAGCCACATCAGAGCCACTTTGAGACTCTGTCATGGCAATGGCGCCGCGGATCTCGCCTGTGGAGAGGCCTCTTAAGTATTTATCTTTTTGTGCTTGAGTCCCACCAGCTTCAATAGCACCAAAAGGGGTCCATTGGACAGCCAACAAATACCCCGTGTTATAACAAACACGAACAAGTTCTTCAATGGCCAAGCAGGCACTTAAAGAGCTTGACATCCCACCGAACTCAGCGGGAAAGGGAAGTGCGAAAAGACCAATTTCTTTAAGAAGGTCAAACATGTCCTGAGGGTATTCAGCCAAGCGGTCAATGTCGTGAGCTCGAGGTGCGACCTTTTCTCTAGCCACTTTCCTTACAAGGTCTTGGATGGCCAATTGATCCTCATTCAGCGAAAAACTCATTTATGCGCTCCAAAGCAGTGGGACAAAGAGAAGTAGATTATTTCTCTCCAATACGGACTATTTAGGGTAAAAGAATAGAAGAGCTATTTTTAGCACTTTGTATTTAGTCATTCTATTGTTCAACTGGACTTTTTTCATTAGTAAATCTACTATAGTCAATCTATCAGAAATTCCTACAATTTGCCTATTTATGTTTGATTTGAAAAAGGATCCTTCGGGTCTTTTTACCCTCTATTTCGACAAACCACCCGCCAACGCCTTTGATGATGAAGCGTTGAATGCTTTACATCTTGAAATTGACGCCTTGAAATCGGATGATCAATGCAGGGCTTTGCTATTTGCATCCAAGGGGCGGTTTTTCTGCGCTGGCGCTGATATTGCGTTCATGGGACTTGCCATGCAAAGTGCAAATGGACCTGAAACATTGCGCGACTTGGCGCAAAAAATGCAGGATGTATTTCGGGCCATTGAATTGCTAGATGTTCCTACCGTGGCTTGTTTGAGCGGCATTGCTACGGGGGGAGGGCTTGAATTGGCTCTTGCATGTGATTTCCGTATGGCTGAGGCTGGCGTGAAGTTAGGTGTTCCAGAGTGCAAGATCGGACTGCTCCCTGGTGCTGGGGGTACCCAGCGGCTCACTCGGTTGCTAGGTCGACAAGCTGCAAAACGCCTCATCATGACGGGTGAAATCATCACAGCAGAAATTGCTCAAACGATCGGCTTGGTTGATGAGGTTGTGTCAGCGGGTGAATGTGAGCAATTCGCTCGTGAATTTTGCCTGTCAATGATTGCTGTTCCCAAAAAGACTTTGTCAAGCATCAAAAAATGTCTTGATTTGGCGCCTTCTATGGCTGGCTTTGAGTGCGAAATCAACGAGACATTCGCCTTGCAGCAAAGTGCAGACACTCAACAATTAATTTCAAATTTTTTAAATCGATCCAAACAAAGGAAATAACATGGAACTTAACTCTAAGATAGCGCTGGTGACGGGAGCTGGTTCAGGGATTGGTCAAGCCATTGCAATCACTTTGGCAAAGCTAGGTGCCAAAGTTGTGGTAACGGATATGACTACAGATCTCGCCTCCAGAACGGTTCAGCTCATTCAGGAGCAAAAGGGATTTGCAATTTCTTATGCCATGAACGTGTGCGATCCCGACCAAATTGCGCATGTGCGTGATCAATTGGTTGGCCAACAACTTGCACCCAACGTGTTGGTCAACAATGCAGGATGGACTACATCTCAATCTTTTATGAAAAATCCACCAGACTTGTGGGACAAATTAATAGACATTAACTTGATGGGTGTGATAAGAGTTACGCGTGCTTTCTTAGAGCCCATGGTTCAAAGCGAAAAGGGTGGAAGTGTCGTCAATGTCAGCTCGGATGCAGGCCGAGTAGGTAGCTCAGGCGAGAGCGTCTACGCCGCGGCCAAAGGAGGCGTGATTGCTTTGAGTAAATCCTTGGCGCGTGAGATGACACGCTATAAGATCAATGTCAATTGTGTCTGTCCTGGACCCACGGAGACGCAATTGTTAAGGTCTAACCCAGAAAATTACATTGACGCTTTGCTTAAAGCCATTCCAATGAAGCGTTTTGCCGATCCCACTGACATTGCGCATGCAGTTGCCTACTTTGCCAGCGAACCAGCTTCTTACGTGACTGGACAAGTCATGAGCGTGAGTGGTGGTTTGACGATGGTTGGTTGATTCAACTTAACCCACCAGCACTTTAAAGTTTATTTTTATCTTCAAGGACCCTATCAATATGAAAACATCTGACCGTTTTGCTCCCATTGGCGTTGACTTTAAACATTTTCAACCCAAACACTTTGCCTGGAAATTAGAGGGTAAGGTCGCAACTGTCACCTTGAATCGTCCAGAGCGGAAAAATCCCTTGACGTTGGAGTCCTAT
>Ga0114958_10002170_pt1 | contig 14880 bp, 13 predicted proteins | sample C_130208_EF_Meta_FD_89577 | JGI IMG/M metagenome (GOLD analysis project Ga0114958, IMG submission 89577) | Freshwater microbial communities from Lake Croche, Canada to study carbon cycling - C_130208_EF_MetaG | ecosystem: Environmental > Aquatic > Freshwater > Lake | place: Lake Croche, Canada... | reverse complement strand
CGATTCCAAAACTTGGCGCAGTGTTCACCTCTTCGCTGACAGAACTATCCGTGGAACTGAGAGGCTTGTTCCAGAATGGCAGCTTAGGTGTCATGGATTGATAATACAGTTTGGTTGTTACGTTAGTAGGGAAAGATGGGGGCATGGGCGAACTTCGGATCACTGGTCTAAGCGAAGAGTTGGTCGCACTCTCTGGCCTGCCCTGGCAAAAACCATTGGAGGAGTGGCCCGAGGATGAGGCGCTGACGAGTATGCGCGGAATCTCGAGGCATATTGTTCGCTTGATTCGATCAGGCCCCGGGGAGAATGAAGTTTTTGCCGTCAAAGAGACCGTTCCCGAATTTGCCAGTAGAGAGTATGCGATTCTTCGCGAGCTCAACAATCGAGCGGCGCCCTGTGTTGAGCCCGTAGCAATCGTTGAGGAACGCCGTGATCTTGATGCCAATCCGCTACCAGTTGCACTCGTCACTAGGTATTTGCCGTATTCATTGCCTTATCGAGTAATACTGAGCCGAAAAGTCACGCCACACGAAATTACTACGATGGCGAATGCGCTCGCCTTATTGTTAGTACGTTTGCACCTGTTGGGTTTCTGGTGGGGCGATTGTTCGCTATCAAACACGCTCTTTCGACAGGATGCGAACGAGTACGCCGCATATTTAGTTGATGCCGAGACGGGAGAGTTCCAGAAAAGTCTGAGTAATGGACAGCGTGAGCACGATTTAGAGATTGCTCAATTTAATGTTGCCGCAGAGCTGGAGGATTTGGCGATTGCCGGCGTCTTACATCCCGGCATGGATCCGATTCGAGCCGCTGATCGTGTCATTGCTCGTTATCGTCGCCTCTGGGCGATGCTCAAAGAGCCACAGATGTTAGATCCAACAGATCGCCACGCGGTTGAGAAGGCGATGAGAGCGGTACAAGACATCGGATTTGCCGTTGAAGAGGTAGAGGTGACCTTGGACGGCGAAAAGGGAGTGCTCAAATTCACGCCGAAACTCGTGGCGGCTGCATATCATCAAAATCGCCTTTGGGAGTTAATGGGTATTCACGCGGAGGAACTGCAGGCGAAGCGATTGCTCGCTTCATTCGATCGATTCCGGGGTCGTGAGAAGAAGCCATTGCCGCCGGTTGAAGATAGCGCTAGACGGTGGCTTGCTGAGACATACCAGCGTGTAATCAACATGGTTCCACCCGAGTTACGCGGTAGAGTCGAACCTGCCCAAATGTTCCATGAAATTTTGGAACATAGGTGGTTTTTAGGCGAGAAAGCGGGACGAGATCTAGGAATTACTTTTGCGACAGAAGATTACATACGATCGGTTTTACCAGTGAGAAATCCGCCTACGAAAGCGATAGAAAATCATGACATCTCTGCCTAGGAATTTTGGTTCTGCGATAGATCTCAGCGCGCTCAAAAACCCTCCATCGGCGGCGAGTCGAGCTGAGATAGCAGGAGTAGATGTCACTAAAGAATCGTTGATGCGTGATCTCTTGCCTTCCTCTAATGAACAGGTGGTCATCCTGATCTGTTGGTCGCCGAGGAGTCCGCAATCAATGAAGGTGATGGCAACGTTGGGGAAGTTGCATTCTGAAGATTCTGAAGAGAGCCTTGCGGCGCAAGGTAGCGACCCTGCTGGTGGCGCTGGCTGGTTGCTTGCAAACGTGAACGTGGATGCCCAAGTAGAGGTTGCGCAAGCTCTCCAGGTTCAAGCCGTTCCGTTCGCTATCGCTATTATTCAAGAACAACTAGTTCCGCTTTTCGAGACAGTTCCGACAGATTCTCAGCTTCGTACCGTGATAGACAAGGTCATTTCACTGGCGGCAGAGCGAGGGATTGGTACCGCAAGAGTTACGGATACTGGTGCTGATCATGAAGCGCCATCAGAGGAAAAGTTAGAACCAGAAGAGTTGGCTGCGCTCGCTGCTCTCGAAAAGAGTGATTTTTCAGGGGCCAAGGCGGCTTATCAACAGTGGCTCAACCGTAGCCCGGGGAACACGTTGGCAACGCTAGGTTTGGCTCAAGTTGAGCTGCTCTTGCGAATAGATGGCTTGGATCTTGGTGAGACGATCATGAGCGCGGATGCCTCACCTGAGAAGATCGAATTGCAGATCCAGGCAGCAGATTGCGAGATTGCTCAGGGTAATTTTACGGCGGCATTTGATCGATTGATCTCCACCATCAAAAATAGCTCGGCAGAAGATGGAAAAGATGAGAGGAAACGTGTTCAGTCGCATCTCGTTGGACTTTTTTTATTGGTGGATCCAGCTGAACCAGAACTCAAATCGGCCCGTCAAAGACTAGCGAGTGCACTCTTTTGACACTTTCAGATCCACAATCAAAACTAGTAGTTACTGCCCGTGAAAGCGGCAATCAGAAGCTACTCTTTTTTTACTTTGGTTGTGCGCTGCTCGCACTTGCTGCTCGCTCTCCGGACCTTGAGAAAAATCTCAACGTTAATAACGGCACTTTTGGCGTTTTGATAAGTCTCGGCGCCATCGGCGCCGTCTTTGCATTTCTCTTTGTTGGCCAATTAGTTCATCGAATTGGTGTTGCGCCGATTTTGACCGTCAATGCCACCTTGTTGTTTTTTGCTATGGCCTGCATACCTCATGTTCATAGGCCAGTTTTCTATCTTTTATTCAATATCCTCTTGGGATTCGTCTTTAACGCATACAACATAGCCCTTCATGACCAAGCGTTAAATCGTCAGCTGTTAAGTGGCGAAGAGGGGATTCCTCGGTTACATGGCGCATGGAGTCTAGGTACATTGGCCTCGACAACGCTTGCAATCGCTATTACATCCAAGGTCTCGCTTGCCTGGCACATGGATGTAATGATGTCACTGCTCTGGTTGCTCACCATGGTGTCGATTTTTAGAATGCGACCATTTCTCATCAAAGGTTCTGGTGGAATTTCTGGTCTTGAATCCGGTATCAACGGAGAACCCTCCCAGGTTGAGGCACCAAAGATTCGTATTATCGATACCCTTCAGCTACTCACGAAAGATCGTTTTATTTCATACGCCTACATATGTGCGGCCATGGTGGAGTTCTCGACGAACGATTGGGTGACGCTCTCCTCGCATCAAGAGGTCGGTGCGAGTATCACGCTTTCGATTGTTCCCTACCTATTATTTATGGCAGGTATGGTCATCGGGAGATTAGGAATTCACAAGGTAACTCGGTTTAAACCGGAGGCGTTTTGGATTCGCTTGGGCGCCTCTGTAGGTGGTTCTGGTTTCATAATTTTCCTACTCTTGGCAAAATGGACTTCCGGGCATAACTTTGCCCTGGCATTCACCTGTGAAATCCTGGCATTTTTTATTGGGGGATTAGGCGGGTCATTTATGGCAGGCGTACTCACTCAAATCGCAAGCACTCGATCGACATTCCCTGCAGGGGTCGTCGTGGCCCAAATTGGTATCGCGTTAGCGGTGATGTCCCTAGTGGTAAAAATAGTTGTCTCCTGGGTAGCCCAAGCGACTTGCATTACCTATGGCCTCATGATTCCAGGGGTTATGATGATTGCGCTCTCGTTCTTCAAATCCTTAGGTGCGCAAGAGATTAAAAAGTAGAAGGCCTTCACTCCTTATGCTCAACGAGCGAGCGAAGGAATCAGCCAGATCCCTCGGTGTTCCCTGGATCAGCAGCGGTAACATCATGAATCTGATATTTATCCATCGCGGCTTTGAGAACCCGTCCTCGGATGCTTCCTTGAGTGACGAGCTGTGAAAGCGTTGCAACGACAATGGATTCCGCATCGACTTTGAAGTGACGACGTAGTGCGCCACGTGTATCCGACAAGCCGAATCCATCAGTTCCTAGAGAGTAGAAAGGTTGTTTGACCCATGGTGCGATTTGATCTTGAACACCGCGCATGAAATCGCTTACTGCAATTACTGGACCTCTGGCGCCTTGAAGCTTTGTCGTGATGTAGGCCTCGCGATGATTATCCGGATTGAGAAGATTATGTCGATCTGTTTCAAGGCCATCTCGACGAAGTTCGTTCCACGAAGTCACTGACCAGACGTTTGCGCTAATGCCCCATTCTTCCGCTAACATTTTTTGAGCCTTGATCGCCCAGTTGAGCGCAACACCGGAAGCCAAAAGTTGGACGACTTTGCGGCTTCGAGAGCGATGTGGGGAGTAGAGATATATTCCCTTAAGCAGGCCGGCGACATCTAGATTTGCTGGCTCTTCCGGCTGAACATACGGCTCGTTGTAGACGGTCATGTAGTAGAAAATATTCTCGCTGTTCTCGCCATACATGCGCCGCAAACCATCTTTGACGATATGACCTATCTCGTATGCATAGGCAGGATCATAAGCAACGACTGCTGGATTTGTGGAAGCCAGTAGAAGCGAGTGGCCATCTTCGTGTTGCAGGCCCTCACCGTTGAGTGTTGTTCTGCCCGCAGTAGCTCCCAGAACGAAGCCACGAACCATTTGATCCGCAGCAGCCCAGAATGCGTCACCGGTCCGCTGGAATCCAAACATGGAATAGAAGATATAGATAGGAATCATTGGTTCATCATGAGTGGAGTACGACGAACCAACCGCGGTCAATGATGCGGTCGATCCCGCTTCGTTGATTCCTTCATGAAGAATCACGCCTGACGTTGATTCCTTGTAAGACAACATTAACTCCCGATCGACGGAGGTATAGGTCTGCCCCAGGGGTGAATAAATCTTGAGAGTAGGGAAGAGGCTATCCATTCCAAAGGTACGTGCCTCATCTGGAATAATCGGAACGAAGCGATTGCCGATATCCGGATCCTTCACGAGATCTTTCAGTAGTCGTACAAAAGCCATCGTAGTAGCGATTTCTTGATGCCCAGATCCGCGGCGAACTGATTCGTATGTGGCGTCAGCTGGTTGCGGAAGAGGTCTGGAGGTTTTGCGGCGAGTTGGAATTGAGCCACCGAGTTCTTGGCGTCGTTCCATCATGTATTTGTATTCAGGTGAATCCACCCCTGGGTGGTAGTAAGCAGGAACTTTTGCGTCTATTGCCTCATCTGGAAGTGGAATCTGTAATGTGTCGCGGAATTTGATGAGATCTTCCAGCGTCATTTTTTTCATCTGGTGTGTTGAGTTACGAGCTTCAAAATGTGAACCAAGCGTCCAGCCCTTGATCGTCTTTGCCAAAATTACCGTTGGCTTTCCATTCTTCTCTGTCGCCACTTTGTAGGCAGCAAAGAGCTTGCGATAATCGTGACCGCCGCGCTTGAGATTCCAGATCTTTTCATCGCTCCAACCAGCAACAAGTGCTGCCGTGCGCGGATCGCGACCGAAGAAATGTTCACGGACATACGCGCCGCTCTCTGCTTTGAAAGTCTGATAGTCACCATCGGTCGTTGTATTCATGAGGTCGATCAATGCACCTTCACGATCGTTCGCCAATAGTTCATCCCACTCGCGGCCCCAGACGACTTTGATGACGTTCCAACCAGCTCCTCGAAAAATTGATTCCAATTCCTGAATAATCTTGCCGTTTCCGCGAACCGGTCCATCAAGACGTTGCAGATTGCAGTTAATAACAAAGGTGAGATTGTCCAAACCCTCACGAGCGGCCAGGCTAATGGCCCCTAGAGTCTCCGGCTCGTCACATTCACCATCACCCAAAAATGCCCAGACGTTCTGTTCAGAGGTGTCCTTGATTCCTCGACCATCGAGGTAGCGATTGAATCGTGCTTGATAAATAGCATTGATTGGACCAAGTCCCATGGAGACAGTTGGGAACTGCCAAAACTCTGGCATTAATCGAGGGTGAGGGTATGACGATAATCCACCACCGGCATGTGAAAGCTCTTGGCGGAAACCATCCATTTGATGTTCGGTCAGACGACCTTCGACAAAGGCTCTGGCATACATTCCCGGACTCGCATGTCCTTGGAAGAAAATTTGATCACCGCCACCTGGATGGTTCTGCCCGCGGAAGAAATGGTTAAAACCAACCTCATAGAGCGATGCAGATGACGCGTAGGTGGAAATATGTCCGCCAACACCAATGCCTGGACGTTGGGCGCGATGCACCATGATGGCAGCGTTCCATCTGATGAAGGCGCGTATGCGACGCTCAATCGCCTCATCGCCTGGGAACGGCGTCTCGTGGCTTGATGGAATCGTGTTGATGTAATCCGTTGCTCGAAGCGCACCAACCCCTAGCTTATTCTGCTGGGCATGCTGCAGCATCGATAACATGATGTATCGAGCTCTAGTTGGTCCAGCGGATTTAAGAAGAGAGTCAAGCGAAGCACGCCACTCGGCGGTTTCACTTGGATCGGTATCGACTAACTGCTCGATGAGATCGTTGGGTGTATCTATGAATTGGTGGAATCCGCCTGCGTCGCTCATGGGAGTAGTTTATTCACCTCCAGAGGGTTGCGCTGACGACATTTCTTGAGTGGACTACTCCTATGGTTAATTGGTTGACCCATTCCAAGAGTACAAAGCAGGAGCGGAGGTTATCGTGAACTCCCCACAAGGGCCGGAATTCGTGGTTGAGCGTATGGAAATCAGCGCTGGAGATTTGATCCTTGAAGTCGGATTTGACTCAGATTGTGACGAAGATCTACGTGAGGCGCTAGTCACTAAATCTAAAAATAAGATGCTTGTAGGTCAGATCGACCAGGTCGTGGACACTGTTTTGCTCTGGTGGCGTGACGGTGATGGTGATCTGGTAGACGAACTCGTGGATGCGCTTACCTACCTGAGTGAAACGGGTCCGATTTGGCTCTTGACGCCAAAGGTTGGACTAGATGGTCACGTAGAGCCGAGCGATATCCAAGATGCGGCCCCGACCGCAGGCCTTACGCAAACTGTTACATTTCTGGTCGCTCAGGATTGGACGGCTACAAAGTTAGTTGCACGAAAGAGTGGACGCAAGTAACGTAGGCGTCATGTCATTGACCATCGGAAAACCAGCACCAGAGTTCTCGCTTACTAACCAATTTGGAGAGACGGTATCGCTCTCATCTTTCAAGGGAAAGAAGAACGTTGTCGTTCTTTTCTACCCCTTTGCATTCTCTGGAATCTGTACTGGCGAACTCTGCGCCCTGCGCGATGATTTAGCTGCTTTCCATAACGATGATGTCGAATTGCTCGCAATATCGTGTGATCCGATGTATTCGCTTAAAGCGTTTGGTGAAGCGGAAGGGTACGAGTTTGGATTGCTTGCAGATTTCTGGCCTCACGGAGAAGTCGCAAAGAGTTACGGCGTTTTCCTCGAAGAGAAAGGATTCGCAACCCGCGGAACTTTCATCATCGACAAAGAAGGAATTCTACGTTGGCAGGTAGTCAATGGGCCTGGAGAAGCTCGTAACGTTGCGGAGTACAAGGCAGCGCTTGCTGCCCTGTAAAGAGTGAGCAGTAGTCTTAATTTTGGATATGCCCTACTTACTCCGATAGAGTAGGGGAGTTACCGGGCGGTTAGCTCAGCGGTAGAGCGCTTCGTTTACACCGAAGATGTCGGGGGTTCGAAACCCTCACTGCCCACCAGTAATCTGCGGTTTTGCTTGGGAGAAATATTCTTTCTTCTCTCCACTAGTGGTCACACTTCGAAATTCTCAGCCCAAATTCAGCTAAGAATGGAATTATTCCCTCTCGGAAAAGTCATGAGACACCTATGACTCTTCAGCAAGTGACCGAGTAGAGGATTGGTGAGTATGAGTGAATTTTCACGCCGTAGCCTTTTAAAGGCCTCCGCGATATCGGCCGCCTTCGTAGCGACGGGCGGTCGAGCTTTTGGATCGACATTGACTAACGTGAACACGGTCGTTGGCCGCCCAACAAATTCCACGATTGCATTAAGTCTGATTGCTGGCACGCCTGTGAGCGCCTATGTTGAATATGGGTATAAGGCAACAATGCTCACCTTCAAGAGCCCGATAACGCAACTTGCATCGCTCGCGCCGAAAGTCATAGAGCTCAAAGGCCTGAAACCAAATACACAAATCTATTACCGTGTTCGTAGTAAGACCTCAGCGGATAAGGGTTACATTCTTGGCGATGTAAATTCCTTCACGACACAACGTGCCAAAGGAGCAACATTTTCTTTCGCTGTTCAGGGAGATTCTCATCCCGAACGAGCTGGCAAGATGTTCAATGCCGATCTCTACGTTCAGACGCTTGCGAACATCACAAAGCAGAAGCCGGATTTCATGATCACGCTTGGCGATGATTTCAGTATCGATCCTCTGATCTCCAAAGGACAGGCGAATCAAGGCACAATTGAGAATATTTATTCCACTCAACGTAACTGGTTAAGTGCGGTAGCCAAGTCGATTCCAATCTTCTTGGTGAACGGAAACCATGAGCAAGCCGCTGGCTATCTACTCGACGGAACCTCAACAAATCCTGCGGTTTTGGCGGGCAATGCACGCCTTAAGTATTTCCCGCTTCCTGACACTAACGGTTTTTACAGCGCCGATGCTGAAAACTTTCCCTTCGTTGGAAAGGCACGCGACTACTACTCGTGGACATGGGGCGACGCGCTCTTTGTAACTCTCGATCCTTATTGGCATTCAATTCATCCAGTCGACAATGTTGCGGGTGTACTAGTACCAGAAGACCAGAGCGCTGTAACCGCACCATCTCTTGGGGGTAAAGGCGGCGGTAAGGGTGGGGGTAAAGGCGGCGGTGGAAAGAAGAACGGGGGAGTTGCGCCTACTGCATCCCCCTCTTCAACGGAAACGCCAGATGCAACAACAACCGAAGCGCCCGTTGCGCCAATCGGAAATGGAAAGGTAAGCGATCTATGGAGTATTGGCCTTGGGGATGAACAATATTCGTGGCTCAAGAAGACACTTGAGACAAGTAAAGCTAAGTACAAGTTCGTCTTTGCTCACCACGTGATGGGAACCGGTCGTGGAGGTGTTGAAGTCTCAACGAATTACGAATGGGGCGGCAAAGATCCAAAGGGGAGTGCAACCTTTGCGGAGAAGCGCCCGAATTGGGAGCTGCCTATTCATGATCTCATGGTAAAAAATGGCGTCTCGATCTTCTTTCAAGGTCATGACCATATCTTTGTTCATCAAGAGCGTGATGGTCTGATCTATCAATCGATGCCGAATCCCGCAGACGATACCTTCACGATGTTTAACGAAGCCGCTTATCTCTCCGGTACGAAGGCTCCCAACTCTGGCCATGTTCGAGTGACGATTGGCCCTTCGCAGGGCACCGTGGAGTACTTCCTCAGCGCTCGCCCTCAGGATGAATCTGCAAAGAGAAAAAATCTCCAAGTTGCCCACTCTTACACAATTAAGCCACACCTCTAATGGGAAAGTGGCTGCTCTCAAGAAGAGCTCTACTCGTCTCAGGAATTCTTGCAATGCTCCCAGAGATACCGGCTTCGGCAGCGGTAGCGCCACTTCTAAAGTTCGGTAAATTCTCTAGCTCAACGGGTGCTGAATTCTCGATAACTTCTGCGTCAAAAGGAACTGGCTACCTTGAGTACGGCACAAAAATTGGCAGCTTAACAACCCACACTGAAACATTCGCTATCGGTAATTCCACCCTCACTTTTGTAGCGGGTCTAAAACCCAGCACGAAGTACTACTTCAGGTTGCGATACCGCCTTACCGGTAAGGCATATCTTGCCTCTTCAGTGATTTCGATAACCACACCGGAAGCTGAAGCAACTGGAATCTTCGCCATACAAGCCGATCCTCATATGGATGAAAACTCAAGTGAGGATGTCTACACGAAAACTCTGGACTTAATTGCGGCTTCTGGCGCCTCATTCCTCATGGATCTTGGCGATATTTTCATGGTGGACAAGTTGACCGATAAAAGTGAGACCAATATCCGAGCTCGTTATGTGCTGATGAAGAACTACTATGCCAGACTCAAGGGGGTCCCTCTTAAGATAGTTTTGGGCAATCACGATGGTGAACTCGGCTACAGCACCTTCAATACAAAAAAGTATCGTGCCGAGTACTTCCCTGAACAGACAAAAGAGGTCTCGTACTTCGCGCTTTCCGAGTCGAATACGCTCCACATCGCCCTCGACCCCTTCACCTATACAACTTCCAATCCAAAGGCCGATGGCTGGCAATGGACGTTAGGAAAGACCCAGTACGACTGGTTAGCTTCTACTCTTAAAAATTCAAGCGAGGAACACAAGTTTGTCTACCTCCATCACCTTCTTGTCGGCGATGCCCAATCTCGAGGCGGAATTCATATAGCAAGTTTCAATGAATGGGGAGGGAAAAACATGGATGGAACAGAAGGTTTCACCCAAATGCGTCCCGGTTGGAGCAAGCCCATTCACCAACTTCTCAAGGAGAATGGAGTCTCCATTGTCTTTAAGGGTCATGACCACCTCTACGCAAAAGAAGAGTTGGATGGCATCATCTATCAGACTCTGCCGCAGCCGAGTCATCCAGGAGATGGCACCAAATCCGCCGTTCAATATGGATATGGCGAAAGCAAAGTAATTGGAGGATCTGGATATCTCAGAGTGAAGACCGCGCCAGGGAAAATACAAGTGGACTTCGTGAAATATGATGGGACGATCGCCGATTCTTACACAGTCTGATGTTGTCAACGACCCTGCTTTACAGAAGTCTCACTGCCCACCAGTTCTTTTCTTAGAAGCATCTAGTTTCATCTCTTCGTACCGCATCAGAGTAAAACTAGCGTGGATACGGATTTCTTCCTTCGGTGAATGAGTAGCCTCTCGGAGAGGCTCCAGAATGCAATCGCCCAAGGAAGAGAGAAACCTTGTGAGATCAAACTGCACATCAGAATTCCTGCTACCCAAATGGGTAATCAAAATATTGGTGAGTGCAGATTTTTCATGATCAGGTGCCAGGACCGATGCGGCACGCCAGGCAGTGACTGCGACTTTATCGTCAGAATCGAAGAGATGTTCATCTGTAATGAGTGGATAGAACTGCTTATCAGCGATTTTGGTAAGAGTATGTAGCGCTTGGCTCTTAGCTTGAGAAATTTGCGAAACTAGTTCGGACTTGAGGCGTTCTACAACTTGGGAGACATCATTTCTCATGAGCGCCCACGTAAGTGTGTCGCGGACGAAGAAGTCAGGCTCATCAGCACATCTTTCGACTAAGACATCAATATATTCAATTTTGGGGTAGGTGCCAGCGGCGAGAGCTGCCTTAAGGCGCACAGATTGATCCGGCGATTTTAAATGTGCCCTTAGGGTCGCCATTAAAATCCCTTACAAATGATCATTAGTTGATTGGAGAGAGTTCTCAATGAAATTCGTCGAGCATGATTTCGTATCTAACAAAATCACTAGCTTTCGCGATCTGATCATAAAGCTTTCGGGCGGTCTTATTACCTGCGAGGGTAATCCAAAATAGCTCCGAGCACTTCTTTTGGAGAGCAGAGCTCTTTACGGCGCTGATGAGTGATCGACCAACCCCTTGGGAACGCTTATCGGGATCAACGTAAAGGTCTTCTAAATAGCAATGCCACGTATGAGTCCATGATGAGAGTTGGAAATGGAAGTGCACAATGCCCACCACTACCCCTTCATCCTCTGCCACGAAACCTTGAATCTCTGGGTTAGCCTGGGTCAGGCGGCTCCATAAAAGTTCCGTGGATGAGGCGACTGGTTCGCTTTCATAAAATTCTAAGTAGGCAATATAGAGCTTCTCCCACGAGATGCGATCAGAGCTGCTCATGGCGCGAATTGTTAAAGCCATAGTTCAGATAGCCTCCGAACCTCGCTCGTTTGTTCTGATTCTCACGACCGTTTCCACGGGAATAACCCATGCCTTACCATCACCAATTGATCCGGTGTTGACCGTTTTAACTATCAAATCCAAGACCCTGTCTGCATCGATATCGTCAACCAATACCTCTATCCGCAATTTGGGAATTAAATCAATAACGTATTCCGCGCCGCGATAAACCTCCGTATGGCCTTTTTGCCGACCGAAGCCGTGCGCCTCTGACACTGTCATACCTGGGATGCCAGCGGACTGAAGAGCGCTCTTTACGATCTCTAAAGTTGCTGGTTTAACAATAGCGACGATGAGTTTCATGAATGCCACCTATCTCGTAGTAAATGTGCTGATGTCGTATGCGGATTCGGCATGTAGATTGGTATCTAATCCTTCGAGCTCTATATTTCTTGTCACCCGGAATCCAATGGTCTTTTGGATAATTTTTGCAATCAAAAATGTGGCAGCGAAGGAGTATGCGGCCGTCGCGACGGCAGCTATTAATTCTTTCCAAAGCAGGTGTGGATTACCGTGAATGAGTAGGCCGGTACCACCCAATTTGTTGACGACTGTGGTTGAAAGCAGGCCCACGCCTATCATCCCTACAACCCCGCCGATTCCATGGACACCAACGACATCGAGCGAATCATCGTAATTAAATATGTATTTACCAGAGATTGCCCAAGCCGAAATTACGCCTCCCACTAAGCCAATTGCAAGCGCGCCCAGAGGAGTGACGTATCCACAAGCAGGCGTAATAGCAACTGCGCCTGCAATCGCACCGGAGGCAACGCCCAACGTCGTTGCTTTTCCTTGATGCCACTTTTCATAAAGTAACCAAGACATGGCTGCCGTTGCTGTTGCAATTTGGGTGTTAATCATCGCGGTAGCAGCTAAGCCCGAAGCCCCAAGTGCGCTGCCCGCATTGAATCCAAACCAACCAAACCAGAGCATTCCCGAACCTAAGAGAACGAGTGGCATATTGTGTGGTCGCATTGGTTCCTGTTTAAAACCTTCCCGACGACCGAGAACGATCGCTAGGGCAAGCGCACCGGCGCCAGAGTTAATTTCAACCACCGTACCACCGGCAAAATCTAGAGCGCCCAATCGATCAACGATCCATCCACCATGACCATTTTGGGAGGCAAAGGCCCAATGAGCGATAGGAGCATAAACAAGAGTTATCCAAAGGCCAACGAAGAGTAGCCAGGATCCGTATTTCACACGGTCGGCGATGGCACCAGAGAGCAGAGCTACGGTGATAATTGCGAACGTTAGTTGGAACATCACGAATGCAAGTTTTGGGAATTGATGGCCGGGATCACCCATGACTTCAGTAATAGTTTTGCTCAGGCCGACGTTCTCCAGATTGCCGATGAGACCGTGGCTAGCATCGGGAGCAAAGGCAAGCGAATAGGCGTAAAGAACCCAGAGGATCGTCGTGACACCCATCGCCGCAAAAGACATCATCATCATATTCAGCGTGCTTTTGACGCGAACCATGCCACCATAAAAAATAGCCAGACCAGGTGTCATAAACAAGACAAGAGCTCCACTAATCAAAATCCATGCCGTGTCACCAGTGTTAATTGTTGCCATGCTTACTCCCGATCTTCGCAACGTCGCTTCGGATTCTACTTCCTAGTCGTGGCTGATTCGGTGATTTACGGGCGTTTAACTAATACCGATACCATTGAGGCTCGGATCAGAGAACAGTAGAGGGAATACATCATGACTCCAATGGAAGTTTTGTATGCTGTGATCAAATGCCTGGATACCAAAGACCTAGAAGGAATGCTTGGTTATTTATCCGACGATTGCACGATTTCCAAAGATAGAAACGAACTAATGATTTCTGGTAAGGAACAGCTTAGAGAATTTTATGCCGGCATAATCGAAAATCATTCGAAGATGAAGATTGAACTTGTTGAATATCTCTCCGTTGGCTCAGTCCTCGTGGTTCATGAAATTAATCGAGGCATGAAAGTTTCTGGAGTTGCTAGAGATATTGATACGGTCTGGGTTTACCAGATTTATGACGATAAGGTACAAATGATGCACGTCTTTTCGCCCACCCAGAGGATTGCAAAAGTCCTTAAATTTTCCTAAGTAGCAATAACCAGCATGCGCGCATTTCTTTAGCGAACCTTTAGACCGCCTTGATAGACGCTTGTAATGTTACGAAGAGTGTCCAGATCTTCATACGGGTTTTGCTCAACTGTGACGAAGTCGCCGAAGAATTTCGGAGCAACTTGACCCAAGTTATCTGATTGATTGAGCAGTTTTGCCGCAGTAGTTGAGATAGATGCGAGGGTCTGTTGAACGTCCAGTCCAGCCTCGTGCATCAAATACATCTCATGAAGCGCTGCCGGTAATCCATCAACGAGATCTCCGGGCGGATAGTCGGTTCCATTAACTAGAGGAATATTGGCCCGAATCGCTCGCTTAACACTTTCGAGATGGCGATCACTTGCTCGCAAAGCGTTTTGAATAGAGTGCTCCTCAAAGTGATTTGCTCGCATCCACGATTCGGAACGGGTGACGCAGAGTGTTGGAGTGACTATCGCACCTCGTGACGCGAGGGCGGAAGCCGTGGATTCGTCGAGGCTGTAGATATGTTCAAAGCTTCGGACGCCTTGGGAGAGTGCCTGCATGATTGCTTGTGATTCTCCAGAATGTGCTACGACGTAGGTACCGTGCTCATGTGCGGCCTTGACCGTTCCTGCAATCTCGTCATCGGTCATTTCTGGCGTATCTGGACTTTCACCGGCATGAGCTAGCCCGCCGGTGATAAATATCTTTATGTGGTCAGCTCCGGCTTCCAGTTCACCGAGGGCTGCTTGGTAGAAGCCATCAAACCCCTCCGCATATGAACAATCTGCGCCAGAACCATGACCATTGGGAGTTGATATCGCACGACCCGCTCCAAATATTCTCGGTCCTTTGCTCCACCCTCGTTTTATTGCCGCACGGAGCAGCAAATCTGCACGATTCTGCTCATGAACGGATCGAATCGTCGTGATACCCGCGTGAAGGGCCTCCTGGGCCCGTTGTGCTGAACGGTATGCAGTCAGCGCCGGGTTTTCGTTCTCGTCGGTTTCACTAAATGGAAAGACGACCGACAAGTGGGTGTGACAGGAGATGATGCCGGGCATGACAAATTGACCATCAAGATCAGTCACTT
>Ga0114958_10002163_pt1 | contig 14910 bp, 27 predicted proteins | sample C_130208_EF_Meta_FD_89577 | JGI IMG/M metagenome (GOLD analysis project Ga0114958, IMG submission 89577) | Freshwater microbial communities from Lake Croche, Canada to study carbon cycling - C_130208_EF_MetaG | ecosystem: Environmental > Aquatic > Freshwater > Lake | place: Lake Croche, Canada... | reverse complement strand
TAATTGGACAAAAAAATAAATTATGGTAGAACTTACAATTGAACAAGCAACAGCAATAGCTAACAAGTTAGGTACATTACCTGCTAACCAATGCTATAATGAATTAACCATATTGCTACAAGCCATTGAGGCTGCTAATAAACCACAGCCATTAAAGGCAGAGTAAATAACTATGGTACGCAATTATACAGACAAAGAGATTTTAGACAGGGTAGCGTCGCTAAAGGGCTATACCCGTATGCCTAACTACTTATTGGTTGGGGTTCGCTCGCAAGCCGATGAGTTTGATAGGTACGACGACAAATTCTACTTTTTTATAAACGGCAAGTTTAAGACCGTTTGCGTAGGCACAACCAATTCGGGTGCTTATTCATTGCTTGGTGGTTGGAAGAAAGCTAATCCGTATGGCTCGGCTATATTAAAGTCCGATGAGATATACTACGATGTATATGAGTACGGCTTGCATAAACTGCGTATGCCCGCTTTGCGCCAAGTAAAGCCTATGAAGTACTACCGTGATGGCAATAACGATAAGAGAGTAGACGAAACAGGCAAAATCTATACCGAGATAGCCTATACTAACTTTCATTTTAACAACTATGATATAACAAGCAAGATAATGGCTACTATCATAGGTCGTTGGTCAGAGGGCTGTCAAGTAGCTTGTCAGTCTATTCCTTATAATGAGATTATTAATGAGGTTAAAAAGACAAGATTACCTGTTACATACGCACTAATCAAAGAGTTTTAAAACTATGGAAATCGAAAACGCTAAAAATTGGTTAAAGAATATTGTAATAGCCATTTTAGGCTTTATAATATTAGGCTTATTCATCAAGTCCTGCGGTAAGGACAAGGAGATAAACAACCTAAAGTTGGATATGGTAGAGTACGACCAACGCTTTATGCAACGGATAAAGGCGGATAGTACAAGAGAATTTCAGCAGAAACAACTAATAGCCTCTAAAGACGTAGCTATTAAAATGCTTGGCGACGAGGCTAAACACTACCGTAATATTAAGTCAGTAGTTAAGACTAAGATTGAGATAATTCACGATACGATTACAGCAGCCTACACCGATATAATACAGAACGATACTTGCATAGCCGTAGGGACTAAGTTCTATGAAGCAAGCAAATACGATACCATTAGCGGAACGGTACTATCAACAGGGGTACAGATTATACGCAGCCCTTATAGTGTTGGCGAAATGACTACTGTAATAGCAGATAAACGCTCAGGCTTCTTAAAATTAAAGCATACCCCCGTTGTTGATATTAGTTTCTCGAATGAGAATGTAAGGGTAGTTTCTATGGGCAACGTAATAGTACAACAAAAGAAACCAAAACGCCTACTTTGGCTTGTAACAGGATTAGGATTAGGCTTGATAGGTGGCGCACTAATACACTAAAATATGGAAAAAGGGTTAAGATTTAACGAGGGTAAACTTAGGTATGACCTATTAGAACCTATTGCTATCGAAGAACTTGTAAGAGTTTTTACCAAAGGGGCTGAAAAATATTCCACCAATAATTGGAAAAAGGGTATGGATTGGTCTAAAGTCTTAGCCTCTTTAAAAAGGCATATTGCAGCCTTTGAAAAGGGAGAAGATGTGGACAAGGAAACAGAGTGTTATCACATGGCTCATGCCGCTTGGAACGCATTAGCTTTGGTTTCTTATTACAAACTATACCCACAGGGCGACGACAGGCAGCACGAGTACCTAAATAGACCTAAAATCGGGCTCGATATTGATGATGTTATATGTGATTTTGTTGGGGGGTATTGTGAAAGGTTTAACGTACCACAGCCCGCACATTGGAATTGCCACTATGATATAGTAAGTCAGTTGGGCGAAATTACGCAAGATGAAACATTTTATTTGTCGCTAAAGCCAAAAATACTTCCAAAAAATATACCATTTGAGCCGCACTGCTATATAACAAGCAGGTCTATACCAGTTGAGTGGACTAAAAAATGGTTGCAAGACAATGGGTTTCCAACAAGACCCGTTTATTCTATTCCATTTGGTCATTCAAAAGTAAATGTAGCAAAAGAAGCGGGGATTGATTTATATGTTGATGATAGATATGAAAACTTTGTAGAGCTAAACAATGCAGGGATATGTACATTCCTTTTTGATGCACCGCACAACAGAAAGTACAATGTTGGGTATAAGCGACTACACAGCCTTTTTGACCTTGTAAGCAATACCGATAAATGCTGCGGAGATTGGGATGAATTAGGTGGTTGTAAGTGTAAATCATAAAATATGGGACAACCAAACCAAAAAGTTTGGCATTTGCGTATAGCTGAAACACCCCGAATAGAGGGTGAAATGGTTAATGAATATTACCGTAGGCTATCCAATAAGTACAATTGCTCTTATGACAATGCCCGTACTAAAGCCTCGAAACACATAAGGCGGCTGCGTTTAGAAGAAGCCAATACCAAAGGCATAATTCCTGTAATAGACAGCGAGGGGATTGATTACTCCGAGGTTAAACACGGGTGGCTAAAGACTAAGCCCAACGAGAAAGGTCGTTCACATTCATTGTTTTTCAAGGTTGACCACGAAGTTGATTTCCTTGATAATCTTATTACAGGGCTAAAAGGGTATAAGTTTGAAGTGCCGAAGTTTGGCAAGCAAGTTGTATCTGATAAGATTGGGCTGATAAACATATTTGATGCACACATTTCAAAATTGTCCGTAGCTGAAACAACAAATCACAATGCTTCAATAGAAGAAAATGTGCGCATATTTAGGGAGGCTTTTGCCTCTCTTTTTGATAGGTGCTTTGCCGATAATGTAGAAAAAATAGTGTTCCCGATTGGCAATGACTTTTACAATGATGACACTCACGGATTTACCACAAGCGGAACACCGCAAGACGTGTTCCCTGATTGGTCTAATTCATTTACACTTGGGCTAAATGCTATCCGTTGGTGCGTTGATTACAGCCTTTCTAAGGGGGTTAAAATAGATTTGATTACCGTTTACTCAAACCACGACAAAAACAAGCTGTGGTACTTATCTAAATGCCTTGATTTGATATATGAGAACAATGACAATGTTACCTTAGACTTTCAGCGTATTCAGTTTAAGTTTGTTGAATATGGTAGGTGTATGTTGGCGATGAGCCACGGGGATGGTGGTAAGACCAATGATTATCACAATATAATGGCTTCGCTACAACCCGAAATGTGGGGGCGTACTAAACACCGCAGTATGTGGCTTGGTCATTTCCATACAAGCAAGCAATATAAGTACCTTAACCACGAAGATAGGCGAGGTGTTGAACTACACTATATGAGGGCTATGAGCAACCCCGATACTTGGCATTATAGCAATGGCTATGTTGGCATACCAAAGAGTTGCACAGCGCATATTATTGATAAAGAAAAAGGAATTATTGGTAATTGGATTGAAACATTTTAGTATATTTATCCTATGAACGCAGAGCTAATAGACAACATATTTCTATCCGAAACAGAAGATGTTTATTTCTACGCAGCCTTTGGTGGTAGCGAAAGCGAGGATTTTTTCTATGGCGGTTGTTACGAAAATGACGAGTTGTACGATGTGCTAATAGCTATGTACAATATAGAGCCTTTGTGCCGACCCGACTTGATACGTTTTGCACAAGAGATATTGCACAGTACGGATAGTTAAATTTTATTCGGCTTATTATCAACGAATTAAAACAAATATTGCTTATTATTTTCAAAAAGTTTTGCCAATCTCAAAATGGTTTATACATTTGCCTTGAACAAACAAACAGATATGAAAATAACCTTAGACCAATTATCCAATAAGCAATTGCGTAAACTGCGTAAGGCTGTAACGGGCAGTATGGGCGACATAGCCAAGAAACTTAACGTACACGGCTCTGATGTTAGCCGAGCCTTAGCCGAGCCAAGCAATAAAGACATAGCTATCCGAGAAGAAGCAATACGCCTTGCACAAGAAAACGGCTTTGATATTAACGAACTACTTAATGCGTAATGACCACAGCAGACAAAGCCATAGAAATAATCAATAGCTGTACCAATCCGCAGCATACAAGTATAGCTATTCCTTTTGCGGGCTTACTAATCAATTCGGCTAATCTTACCAAAGACGAACAGACCGCAATATGGAAAGCCTTACAAGACAAAGTAGACCAATTTAAAGAGGAAGTAAATGCAGCAAGATAACATAGCCTACTTAACCAATTACGTAGAGGCTTTGGAGGAATTTTTGAAGGCGGACAATATCAGCGACAAATTTGCTAAGAGAATAATCAATCCAAGTAATATTACCCGACACCTAATAGCCGAGGAACGTATGCAGCTAAACATAGAAATAGCTTCTATTAAAGAAAGGATTGAGAATATCAAAAAGTATAAACGGGAACGGGATATGATAGAGTATGCCAAGCAATTATGGATTAACCCCGCAAAGCAATGAGCCGAATTAAACGCAACCCTATAACGGGCGATTGGGAAACAAGAGAAATGTACCTAACAGGTAGACCAAGAAAAATTGAACAACAAATAAAAAATCAAACTATGAACTTAAAATTAGAAGAAGAAATTAACCCACTCGGAGAAAGTAAATACTACCTGATGTGGAAAAAAGAGGGTACTGATTTTTTTTCGCCCATAGGTTACTACACCGAAAAGGACAAAGCATTAGCCGCCTTTGAAACCGCTAAATTAGGCTTAGAAAAATCAAACACAAAAACAATAGCAAGCATTTAACATTATGGAACAGAACGGAACACCTAAGACCCATTGGAAAGTCTTAACAAACCCTAACTACATTGGGGCTTATTGTATGCCATCTGATGGCTCTAACATAGTCCTAACGATTAAGAACGTAACAAGGGAAATTGTTATAGGCGATGCAGGTAAGAAAGAAGAATGTACGGTAGCCTATTTCCAAGAGGATAGCAAGCCTATGATTTTAAACCGTACCAACTGTAAGGCTATTACTATGGCTTACAAGACACCCTACATTGAAGAATGGGCGGGCTGCAAGGTAGAAATTACAGTAGCCAATGTTAAAGTAGCGGGCGAAACAGTAGAGGCACTACGCATACTACCCAAAGTACCCGTTACGACCAAGCCCGAACTGAAACTAAACTCAGCAGCTTTCACCAAGGCAGCAGACTATATCACAAAGGGTGGCAATATAGAAGCCATCAAAGACAAATACACCGTTTCACCCGAAGTAGAAAAAGCCCTATATGCACCAACTAAGTAACGACAGGATAGGTAAATTTACCGCAAGCCGAATTAGCGAACTGACCATTGGGGTTCGTGGCGGCTCGGCTGCCCGTGATAAATACATAGGTCAAAAAGCCGTAGAGAAACTAACAGGCATTGTTAACCGCAGCGTTAAGACATACGCCATAGAACACGGACAGTTTAATGAGTACGAAGCCTTAGAGGCGTTTAAAAACGTATCGGGACTAAACATCATATACGGCACTCAACAGTTCTTTAAACTTGACGAGAACAGCGGGGCTACTCCCGATGGCTTTGAGGTGGACTTTGATAATAATATCATAGCTACCATAGATGCCAAATGCCCTCAACCCGATGGCTTCTACGAACAGAAAATGCTTATGGTGAATGAGGGTAAGCCTGAGTTCCAAAACGTGCCTAAAAGCTATTTCTACCAAGCCCAAATGCAGATGATGGCAGCAGGAGTAGATAAGCACTACCTTGTTCGGTACTTAGCGGAATACTTTGAGAATGAGAGTGGCGACCTTATACAAGTCGAACTCCCCTTAGAGCAACGTATCTATTGGTCTGAGATAGACAAAGACGAAAAGGTACAAGACGAGATAAAAGAACTTATCCGTACCGCAGCAGAAGAACGGGACTTGCTTATTCAAATATACCAAAAACCAATCTTATGATAAACGAGAACTATTGGTCGGAACAGGACAAAGAAGCCCTTAAAGCAGCAGAGAATACCCTCACCGCTGAACAGCTATCCAAACAAATCGGTAAGACCAAATATGCCATTACTACTATGGCTAACCGATACGGGATTACCCTCGTCAAAAAGACACGGCAAAGCGGTGGCGATATATACTACAACGGTTCGCCCTGCTTAATCTTTATGTCGGTGGAACAAATCTGCCGAATTGATAAGAAAAAATATACTACGGGTAGGTAAAAAAAGTACCCATAATATTTTGTAGGTAAAAAATAAAGTTGTAATTTGCACCTCGCAACGCATTCCATTTACAGTCACAAATGAAAAAGCAAATTACATACAATAATAATATTCCCTTGTGGATAGCCTTAGCGGAGTGGAGTGACTGCCACGTTGCAACCGATAAGCTATTACCGCAGGGGATTTAACTTTGTATATAATGGCTAAACGTCCCTATGTTAAATTTTATGTAGACGATTTCTTTGGTTCTTTTAAGACACAAGGAATGACAACCGAGCAAATCGGGGCATACTTCCTTATGCTTATGGCGGCAAGTCAAGAGCAAAACATTGACCTTTTAGATGATGATAATTACCTTGGGACTATTACACGTTTAGGTAAAAAATTTAAAAACCACTCAGCTATTCTAAAAAAATGTTTTGAGAGTGAAAACGGAAGAATATACAACGTAAAGTTAAGGAAAGTTTTAGCTGAGTATGATAAATTTGTTGAAAATCAACGTATTAAGTCAGCAAAGGGTGTTTCTGCAAAACAACCCACGGGTAACCCACAGGCAACCCAAGCCGAACCCGTGGACAACCCAACCAAAACCATAACCAATAACCATAAACCATTAAAAGAAGTAGCTAAAGCTACCAAGAAAGAGATTAAGGATTTAGATTTCCAAGGGCTAAATGAGTACAGGGAACTATGGACTACTTGGATTGAATATAAAAAAGTAACATTTAATTTTAACTACAAAACGCAAAAGTCAGAACAGATAGCCCTTAATGGATTTATCAAGGACACAAATAGCAATCATCTTTACGCAAAGGATGTTATAGAAAAGGCTTTGGCGGAACAATGGAAAGGGTTAATCTTTACCGAGCAGTTGGTAGCTAAATGGAAAGACCGTAAGCCTAATGAAGCAGCACCTGTTACCATAGCCGACCAAAGCAAGATACCGCCCCATAAAGATTTAAGGCTTTTAAATTACGTACAAGAGCAAAGCAAGCAAGAGTTGATAGCTATGTATGGGGAGAATGAAACCGAATTAATAATAGCCGCTAAGACACAGCAGGGGACATTCTACTGCGACGAACAAGGTGAATGGCAAATGCAAAGATAATGGAGGAGATAGAAAAATACATAGCGGCTGGTCTTACCATTATTCCTATTGGTAAAAACAAAGTACCACAGATACAGGGTTGGCAAAAGTACACCAATGCGGACTGTTTATCACAAGAGCATTTGGATAAGCTAAAACGAGCCGAGGCTTATGGTATGGTGTGCAATCAGAATGTGGAAATTTTGGATTTTGACCTTAAAAATTCTGTGGAAGCCGACCTTTTTAGTAGGTTCTGTAATGAGGTAAAGCAGAATGACCCTCACCTTTTGGATAAAATGGTTGTTCAAAAAACAATGAATAATGGCTACCACTTTATTTACAAATGCAGCAAGGTAGAGGGCAGTTTAAAGTTAGCCCTGCGCAAAGCAACAGAGGAGGAAAGCAAGACAGGGGCTAAGTCTTTTACCGTTATTGAAAGCCGAGGTATAGGTTCTCAAATACTTATAGCCCCAAGTAAAGGCTATGCTTTTAAGAAAAGGTCTATCTTAGATATTCAGACCATAACCGAGGAAGAAAGGGACTTACTGTTTACCATAGCCCGTAGCTTTAATACATTTAACGATATTATTTTACCATCACCAAAGCCTGAGAAACAAAAGAAAAGCATAGTAGGTAAAAGCATTTGGGATATATTTAACGACACCGACGAGGGCTTAACAATTTTAGAAAACAACGGGTGGAAGATAGTAGGGGAAAAAGGTGAAGATATTTTACTGAAAAGGTCGGGGGCGACAACAGCCGCACACAGCGCATATTACCACAGGAACACACACATATTGGTATGTTTTACCTCATCAACCATTTTTGAGCCGCAGAGGGGCTATACTAATGCCTCAATAATTCATTTACTTGAAGGACATAATGGCGATTGGGCTAAGACAGCCGAGGTAATAAAATCAATGGGCTATGAGGAGGAAAAAATAGAGCAGGTTAAACCTAAAAAAACCGCACACCCGCAAGCTGAGGAAATTATATCGGATTGGAGAAAATATGCCGCAGACCCATTTGAGCATTATCAATATTTCGAGGATAGTAAACACGGCAGAATACCAAAAGGCTTACCAACAGGTTCAAGCGAATTAAATCAATACTTCAGGTTTAAAAGAGGCAATTTTGTAGTAGCCAACGGGATGCCAAACGTCGGGAAATCGCTAATTATGTGGTACTTGGCTGTTCTTAGCAATATGAAACACGGGTGGAAATGGATAATTTGCTCTAAAGAAAACCCTGAGCGTACCGTAATGAAAAAGTTTATGGAGTTCTATTTTGTAAAGTCTATTAAATATTTTACAGAGGAGGAAACCCAAAGAGGAATGAAGTGGTTAAGCGATAACTTTGTATTCCTGCAAGTAAACAACAGCTACACAGCAAAGCAATTTGTAGAAATAGGAGAAAGCATTGTAAAGGATATTGATATGGCGGGGTATCTTATTGACCCATTCAGTTCTATTCGATTGGCGGGCAACAACAAAGAGGGTATATATGCTCACATAGAGGGCTTTCTTGACGATTTTCAATTATTCAGTCATACTCACAAATGCGGTATTTGGCTTTCTGCCCACACCAATACCAATGCAAGTAGGAACAGGGGGGCGGACGGTTTTCCAATAGCACCCGAAGCAGCAGACAGCAGATATGGTGATATTTTTACTGCCAAAGCAGATGATATGCTGACTTTTCACAGAATAGTGCAGGACAAGGAACGTTTTAGACTTACCCAAATCCATGTTAGGAAGATAAAAGATTATGAAAGTTTAGGTATGGTAACAGACAGGGACGACCCCGTTATACTTGAACTGAAAGATAATTGTAGGTTTGTAGACAAGAACAGCATTTGCCTAACAACAGAATACTATTATAACCAACCGCCACCGCACAAAACAGAGGTAAAAGATTTTACCGAAACAAAGAGTGAAATAAAAGCTAATACCAACTTTGATAACCCATTTCCAACAGATGAGCCGATACCCTTTTAAAACCCAAGCCGTTCTACTCTATTTAGACGCTGTTTTCTTCTTACAGAGAACAGGCAGCCCAACAAGTTCCGATGCGAAGATACTCGCTTTGTGTTGGTTAGACTTTTGGATAGAACACGATACAGCAAATACAGAAAAACACCAAGCAATTAAAAAACACTTAGCAAAATTTTAATATGTCAGAACAGTTCATAATAAATATCTATAATTGGGATTTCCTAAAGGTAATGATGTAACTTTTAGAAACAGAGAAAAATAATTTTTGTATTTTCAGTTCTTTATTTATATTTGCAAAGTTAACAGCCAGTGCAGGGCTTAACAACTAAAAGAAATTTACCTCTTACGGGGCGGGCTGCACTCCCAAACCGTAGGGGGTTTTTTATTTTATGGAATACTTAGATTTTCTCAAAACAAAAGAAAAGCGAATTGTTGAAAGTGGGTTTGAATGCAATTATTTACACCCTAATCTATTTGACTTTCAAAATTACATTGTAAAACGTGCTTTAAAACAGGGCAGGTTTGCCATATTTGCTGATTGCGGGTTAGGTAAAACATTTATGCAGTTAGAGTGGGCTAATCAAGTTTGCAAGCATACAGGTCAACCCGTATTAATATTAGCCCCATTGGCAGTTGCGGGACAAACAATAAAAGAGGGCAGACGATTTGGTATTGATGTTAAGTTGGCTTTGGTTGATAATACTGCTAACATACAAATTGCCAACTATGAACAACTTGATAACATAGACTGTTCTATTTATAGCGGCATTGTGCTTGATGAAAGTTCTATTCTCAAAAACTTTGAGGGTAAAATAAGAAACCTAATAATTGACGGTTTTGCAAATACTCCGTTTAAATTAGCTTGCACAGCTACCCCAAGCCCTAACGACCCTATGGAATTAGGAAACCATAGCGAGTTCTTAAATATTATGCCTCGAAATGAAATGCTTGCTATGTACTTTGTTCACGACGGCGGAGAAACAGCTAAATGGAGAATAAAGGGGCATTGTGAGGTGTTGTTTTGGGAGTGGGTAAGCCAATGGGCTGTAATGTTATCAAAGCCAAGTGATATAGGTTTTAATGCAGGTGGTTACGATTTGCCCAATCTAAACTATATTGAAAAACAAGTTGAAACAAAAGAACGTGAAACAGGAAAACTATTTAACGATATAGCCATTTCAGCTACTAATTTTAATCAAGAGTTAAGGCTTACTAAAGTTGAACGTTTAGAGAATGTTGCTGATATTGTAAATAACTCAACTGAAAACTTTATCATTTGGATTAAGCAAAATGAAGAAGCTGATTTAATACGTTCACTTATACCCGATGCAGTAGAGGTTAGGGGTAATGATACACCTGAATTAAAAGAAAAACGTTTATTAGGGTTTGCCAATAATGAATTTAGGGTATTGGTTACTAAAACTAAAATAGCGCAATTCGGTCTTAACTATCAGAACTGCCGTAATCAGATATTTGCTAGTCTTGATTTCAGCTTCGAGGGTTTATATCAAGCTATAAGGCGTTCTTATCGTTTTGGGCAAAAAAATGAGGTTAACATATACCTTGTTACTACCGATACAATGCAAAATGTAATTGCCTCAATATGGCAGAAAGAAAACAACTTTAAAAAAATGCAGCAAGAAATGACACTTGCTATAAATAAAAACCTTAACAACTCAATCAAACAAAAACAAAAAAGAGAAATGCAACAAGAACAAACCGAAAACTATAAAATAGCATTGGGCGATTGCGTTCAACTATTACCAACAGTAGAAAGTGAAAGTATTGGGTTTTCAATATTTAGCCCACCGTTCGCTGAATTATATACCTACTCTGATGAGTTAGAAGATATGGGGAACTCAAAGGACTATAAAGAATTTCTATATGCCTTTAATTTTGTTGTTAAAGAGTTGCACCGAGTTTTGTGGTCGGGCAGGAATGTTGCGGTTCATTGTATGGACTTACCAATCCAAAAGGGCAAAGAGGGTTTTATAGGTTTACGTGATTTTAGCGGGTTAATTTTGCAAGCATTTACTGAAGCGGGGTTTATTTATCATAGTCGGGTTACAATTTGGAAAGACCCTGTCGTTGAAATGCAACGCACAAAGGCTTTAGGATTGTTACACAAACAAGTTAAAAAAGATGCTGCAATGAGCCGAGTTGGCATACCTGATTATCTTATGGTTTTTCGTAAATCAGGGGAACACCAACACCCTGTAAATTGCAACATACCTGTTGACCTTTGGCAGAAATACGCAAGCCCTGTTTGGTATGATATTGATTATGGCGACACATTAAACGCAAGGGCAGGGCGTGATGAACGTGATGAGAAGCATATTTGCCCCCTACAGCTGCAAACTATTGAACGTGCTATACACCTATGGACAAACAAAGGCGATACGGTTTTAACTCCTTTTATGGGCATAGGTAGCGAGGTTTACAAGGCGGTTGAAATGGGTAGAAAAGGAATAGGGTTTGAATTAAAAACAAGCTATTTTGACGCTGCCGTACAAAATTTAAAAACTGTTGAATTGCAGAAAAACCAAACAACACTATTCTAATGGAACTAAAGCAAGAAATACCCGACTTTGTGCAGAAGTTGGTAAATAGTCGAGGAAGGCTACTCGCTGCGAATATAGGCAATACGTCGTTTAGCTGCTTGGCTAAACACGAAAGAATAGCTAAGGATTTTGAGTATTGCAAGGCTTTGTATAAGACCAACGAGGCGTGGGCAAAGTTTATGGGACGGCATGAGAAAGACATCAGAGAAGTGCTAATAGCCAACCGTTCGTTATCGGCTATGGAGAACCGACTAATGCTAATCGTGATAAAAATTAACTCGCTATAAACCATACGATTAAGCCAAAAGTGAAAATAATGTTTGGAGGCGATTATTATTTTATTCTACTTTAGTGCCATAGAAACAAAACATTATGTACAAAACAGTAAAGGTAAAAGAGAAAGAGTGCTATCTGCCCGCAAAAACTTATTGCGATAAAAACGGAATAAAGCTACAACACTTTATTTCAGAAGCGGTACAAGAAAAACTGAACAAAACTAAATAAAACCTACAACAATGGAGAATAACACCGAAAAACTATTAAAGGAGAACACTCTTTTAAATGAGGTAAACGAAGCACAAATATTTACCATTGAAAAGCTATTAAAGGAGAACGGAGAGTTGAAAGAGCAACTAAAAATGCTTAATGACATTATTGATAAACAAATAGAAAAAAACAATTAACAAAACACAGCAAATGATAACAGCAGAAGACCAAATATTAATTGGTAAAATAGTAGAGGCTAAATTAAAGCACTACAACTTAATTAGCGACGAATACACCCCATTTGGTGCTAAACTAAAGGATATTGTAGAACCTAAAGGGGTAGTTAATGAGGCAGAGCAAGAAAGGTGGAAACCACGTAAAAACGAAATATATTGGTGTGTTGATTTATCAGCAGAAAACGGCATTATGGACTATGTAAATGAAAATGACGAAATAGATAAACTATTTTACACTACACACAACTACTTTAAAACAGAACAAGAAGCCCAAGAGAAAGCTAATCAAATTAAAGAGTTACTAAGTAAAAAATAAGAGTGCAGCAACACGTAAAAGCCCCCTAAACTTAATTAGAGGGCTTCTTTATTTAAACCAAACAGCATTTCTCTTAATTAAGCACCCCTAAAGCCACATAGTCCTCTTTCTTTTCAAGTATCTGCTGTATAGATGTTGGGTATATCTCCTTGCAGCTTCTTAGCGGAGTATAGCTTTTCTTCATCTCACGGGCTATCTTTCTAACACCCATACCCATATCGGATAGGCTAAACACTTTAAGGACAAAATCAAGCTCGGACTGTTCGACTTCTATACCATTATCTTTATTCAGAGCAAAACCATACAGGGTATTTTTGGCGTATTTCTTTCCTTCAAACTTACGCCTACGCAGAGCCTCCCTTGTTCTTTGCCCTATCAGTTCTTTCTCCATCTCGGCAGCTACGGACAGAGCCATTAAGAATACCTTGCTTATCATATCGTTCTTAACTACAAAGGACTGTTTGATTAAGTGAACCACAACCCCTCTTTCCACCAAAGAGCCTACCACGTTATTAATATCAAACATAGAACGACCTATACGGCTTAATTCTGTTACTATTAGAACGCTCTTATTGGGTATGGCTGATATAGATACACCCCCTGCCCTGTTCTGTGCCTTAGACGAGCCTGTAATGATGTCAGAGAACCATTCGTCAATGACAAGGTTGTTCTTCTCGGCATAGTTTTTTACTTCAAACTCCTGATTTTCGAGTTCCTGACCTGCTGTTGATACCCTTAAATAGGCATAGCATCTTATCTTTTTTGCTTTCATTCTGTTATTTTAGATATGGTAAAGGGCTATCGTCTTATTAAGGCAATAACCCGTGCTAAAGTATGTATTATTTAGATAATAGTTGTGCTGAATAAAGTGTTTATTCGGTAGGGGATTGGCAATAGTGTGTATTGCGTTCTAATTCAGACCCGTTTTTACCCTTATCAGCGGTTTTTCGCTATTCGGTACTTAATCGTTCCTTAAACCATTTAACTGTTTCGTGGGCAAGCATACCGTACCCCCTCAGAGCCATCATTTTCATATTAGCCTGTTGGTAGTCTTTCTCTATTTGTTCCCAATCTATCATAGCTATTTGTTATTTGTGTTTACCCAACGGAAGCCTTTAATCTTTCCCGATGTTGTTTTATTAGGCTCTAAAGTACCACAGGCTGCGTGTCCTAAAGGCACTATCGGATTAAGCCCATTAGGTACTACTACCTTGCCATTGGTCTTTTGGTAGATTACCTCTCCGTTCTTAAAGACAACTAAGGTCTTGGCATTTTGCTCAATCTTTAGTTCGCAGGTTAGTTCTTCCATTGCGCCTTTGCTGCAATCTTTGGCAGCTATATAGATACGCTCTAAGTCGTTGTAGTTGATTTTCATTGGTTCTGTTTGTTTTTTTTAATTTCGTTAACCATAAATAAGGCTGTGTTCATTAAACACAATAGGGTGTTTAGTATGGCAAATCCGTAGTTCTCCAAATACATTGAAGCGGCAGCCCCAAATGCACAAATTAGTGCTGATATTAAATTAATCATAGTTTTAAAAGTTTAAAGGTTTGCGTAAATCTTTCGTGCGGGCTTCTTTCATAAAGTCAATTACATTCTCAAGGTGTGCCGAACCTAAGTCTAAAGAGCCGCAAAGGTTCTTCTTGAATATCAGCTTTCCGTTATGGTACGCTGTGGTCTGCTGTTTTTCTATGCAGGTCGTAACGTTTATACCAAAGGCGGTCTTGCTTGTTAGTTTTGATTGGGTGCGTTTTGTTTCCATTTCTTTGCTATGGTTTTAATTGTTGCTGTTAATACTTTGCCAACCACATAGAGTAGTGGGCAGATGATTGTTAAGGCGGATATGATTAACATAGGGCTGTTCTTTTAATAGTTATCATTTTCTTCGATTATATTCCCATCCATATCGAATAGGAAGTAGTTGGAGGCAATTACCTCGGCTAACATCGCCTCGTTATTATCGAAACGGGCTAAGATGTTTAGGTCGGCTTGCTTCTGTGCTGCGTAGTTGAGGTCTGAATAGAGCATAATTAAAGGGGTTTGATTGATTGCAGGTC
>Ga0114958_10002161_pt1 | contig 14914 bp, 14 predicted proteins | sample C_130208_EF_Meta_FD_89577 | JGI IMG/M metagenome (GOLD analysis project Ga0114958, IMG submission 89577) | Freshwater microbial communities from Lake Croche, Canada to study carbon cycling - C_130208_EF_MetaG | ecosystem: Environmental > Aquatic > Freshwater > Lake | place: Lake Croche, Canada... | reverse complement strand
CGGATTAACTTTACCGCGTCTGTAGTTTCAAAACCTGCTACATCTACAGGCTCTTCGGCACCTTGTGCAATTTTTATGATGACATCATTCATAACCAATTGGCCCGACTTCCATGCAGGCCCACCAGGTTGAACACTTGCAATTTTTATACCATTGTCATCCTGTGTTAATTGAGCACCAATACCATAAAAGGTACCACTCATTTGTTCAGTGAAAGATCTTTTTTCTACCGGGGCAAAATAATCGGTGTGGGGATCCATTAAACCCGTAATGGTGTTTAAAAAAGATTCAAACCTTTTTTCTTTGTCAAATGTTTTCTCTAATTGATTAAATCTTTTTGAGTAGGTTTTTTTTACTGAATTACGGGCATCTAATTCCAACAACGAGTCCGACTTGTAAACAAATACCAGCTTGGTTGTATCTTTTATTTTCGCTGTATCTTTTATTGCTTTCGCAGCTTGTTGTTTATCCCTATCTTCCATTAAACTTACATACTTATCTAAAGACTTATACTTTAAAATTTGATGCCATCTTGTGTATTTGTCTTTGATATTAGCAGCATATTCAATACTATCCGTTTCTAATTTAATAGAATCCGCTTCCTTATAATCAAAAGATTGTTGTATAATTTCTTCAAATACTTTTTTCGCCTCTCCTACTCTTTTTTCATAAATGGCATCTGCTGCAGGTGCAAATAAAATAGGGCTACCATGAATTTCGTCATCAATGGTGGTAGCATATATTTTTAAGGAGTCAATATCTGATTGTAAAAAAATATTTCTTTCAGGATCCAGTGTTTTCAAATAAGCGTCAAAAACCTCCTTTGAAAATACGTCGTCAATTTTTCTAGGGCTATAATGTTCAGCTTCTAATAAATGTCCAATGGTGGACAATAGCTTACGATGCCTGCTTTCTTGATTTTCTTGTCCAACCGGTTTAAAAGTATTAAAAGCGAAAAATAAACCACCCACCAGTAGTATAATGGAGAATACTTTCCACTTATTTTGTTTTAAATATGTCATAATTTTTTGCATGTGATAATTCAAAAATAGTGCAAAATGGTTAGGTTGGGGCCATAATTGAAATAAAGCCCATTTTTTATGATAAATTTATAAAAACTTGCAAAACTTATTTCTTAGATTCCCTAATTAACGTACTTTTGCCGCCCTATATGGAGGGCGTAGCTCAGTAGGTTAGAGCGACAGTTTGTGGATCTGTAGGTCGTGGGTTCGAGACCCATCGTTCTCCCAAAACCTATTTCTTTCGAGCAATCGGAATGAAATAGGTTTTTTGTTAAATACAATATATGATGGGCATTTTTATTGCACTATTAACTGGATTATTAACTTGGTTCCTTTCATGGGGCTATATTAAAATACTTTTTTTTCCAAAGTCGTCTGTTTTTATTGGTCAATATGAATGGGAAAGCCCCTTGCTTACTATTATAAAAAAAATACCCATTGACGATTTGTTAGCATCCTACAAATTAAATTCTTTTACCCTGGTCTTGCCATTTATTGATACCCAATTAGATCTTTTTTTTAAAGAAAGATTGGTGCAAAAAATGCCTGTCATTTCCATGTTTATTGGAGAGAAAACCATTGCCCAATTAAAAGAAGTATTTTTGGAAGAACTTCAGCGGCTATTTCCAGATTTGATAAGTGGACTCGCTAATAACATTCAAAAAGAATTGATTGCTACCCTTGCTACAAAATGGGCTCCAATTCTTGAAGCACTTTTAATGAATTCCACAAAAAGACTCAGATGGATCAGTTTTTTTGTAGGCACCATTTGGGGGTTGCTTATTTATCTATTTTTAATACGACCATAATTGCCGTTTATATATTTAGTGGTCCTTTTTTTGGAAAAGTTATTTGATATTTACCATCCCAATAAACCAATACACCTAAAACATCTCCTATGAAATACTTATATATATTAACTAGCCTTCTTTTAATTGGGGAAACTGGATTTTCACAAATACCTGCAGGACCAAGAGCAGCAGGTGGTGGCAATATGAATATAGGCCATTTTTATGGCAAAATTGTAGACTCCAACAAAAAGGGTATAGAAGGAGTCACCTTACAATTAAAAGGCTCAAAATTCGACCCCATTGCAAAGAAAAGTACAGAGTCTATTTTAGGAACCTTATTAACAGCCAATAATGGTGATTTTAATTTTGAAAATTTACCCATCATGGGCAATTTTAAATTAATCATTACAGGGGTGGGATATAAAAAAATAGAAAAACAAATAAGTTTTGGAATTAAAATGGGCGGGGGACAAAACATGCAAGAAATGATGTCCTTGATTGACAAGGATTTAGGCAATATAAAATTAGAAGAATCTACCACCAACCTACAAAGTGTAACGGTTATTTCTAGTGCGAAGCCTCAATTTGAAATGGGCATCGATCGAAAAATATTTAATGTAGATAAAAATTTAACAAGTACGGGGCAAACTGCGGTGGAAGTAATGAAGAGTATCCCTAATTTAAATGTGGATATAGATGGAAATGTTACTTTAAGAAACGCTACACCCACCCTTTTAATTGACAATAGACCGACTACTTTAACCATGGATCAAATTCCAGCGGACATCATTGATAAAGTTGAAATTATTACCAACCCTTCTGCAAAGTATGATGCTACTGGTGGTAATGCTGGAATATTAAATATCGTATTAAAGAAAAATAGAAAAAATGGTTATAATGGTGGCATTAGAGCTGGAATAGACATGCGTGGAAAAATGAATGGCGGTGTTGACTTGAATGTTCGTGATAATAAATTTAATTTTTCTTTGAATGCAAATGTGAACGGAAGAAAATCAATTGGTGAATCGAATAGTGAAAGGGAAATATTGGGTACGCCTGTAATGACTAGCGTTCAAAACAATAACAATAACACCAACAATGGATCTTTTAACTTTTACAGAGCAGGACTAGATTATTTTGCCGACAATAGAAATACTTTTTCCTTGTACACCAATATCATGCAAGGATCTTTTAACAATTTAGGAAGTCAAATAATTGATTCTATTAAGAATGCAGTTATCACCAGTGATAATTTAAACAATTCTTCTAGTTTCCATTTTTTGAATAAGGGAGGACAATTGAGTTACAAACACTTATTCGCTGAAAAAGGACATGAACTAGCTGCCGATTTTAATTACAATGAATCGGATAATAATAACTGGTCAAATGTGAACTACCAAAAAGCAACTTTACTAAACCAAAAAAGTATTGGAAGTGGCTATAATAAAAACTATTCTAGTAATGTGGATTATTCTAAAGAATTAAATCCAAACACAAAATTTGAAGCGGGTGGTAAATTCAATTATAGAAACGAATTTAACCTTAGCAATCAATTTAGGAATGAAGTTTTATTAAACACTATTAGCAATCAATACCGCTATAGCGAAAGTGTATATGCAGCCTATGTCAATCTAAATACCAAAGTTGAAAAATGGAGCTTCCAACTTGGATTGAGGGCTGAAAGCAGATCGTATGAAGGTCATTTGCTCAACCATTTAGGTAATGATTCCTTACCCTACAGCACCCGATACCCTATTTCTTTATTCCCAAGTGCTTTCATCAATTATAAGTTAGATGACAAGCAAGATTTCCAATTGAACTATTCAAAAAGAATTAGCCCACCTAACTTTTTTCAATTATTGCCTTTCCCTAATTATAGCGATCCACAAAATATAAATATAGGCAACCCAGGTTTGAAACCTCAATTTACCCATTCTTTTGAAATGGCTTACAACAATGCATATACCAAAGGATCGAACTTTTTAGCGACAGCTTACTTTAAATACAGTACCGATCTAATTACCAATTATGTTTACAGAGGATTAAACCCTATTACAAAAAACGATAGTTTTTATTTTAGCTCTTCGATTAATGCCAATACCGCAGTAGTTTATGGTTTAGAACTGAGCAATAAAACAGCAATTACAAAATGGTGGGATATGAATTTGAGTTTTAATCTATTCAAATCTGCTATTACTGCTACCATTCCTGGACAAAATGTAAACAATGATTTAACCAGCTGGTTTAGCAAAATGAACAATACCTTTAAAATTGGGAAAGGTTATACTTTTCAACTTAGCGGACAATACCAAGCCAAAACCATTCTACCTCCAGGAGGAAATAGTAGTGGAGGCGGCGGTGGAAGAGGTATGGGCGGCGGTGGTTTTGGTGGACCACAATCTACTGCACAAGGATACAACTTCCCAAGCTATGACTTTGACATGGCGCTAAAAAAAGATTGGACCTGGAAAGGAGGTAAAACTGCCAGCTTATCTTTAAGTGTAAATGATGTATTTAAAACTAGGGTGAACAAAACCTACTCAGAAAGCCAATACTTTATTCAAAATGTGTCAAGGATAAGAGACCAACAACTATTTAGATTAAATTTTAGCTACCGATTTGGTAAATTTGACATGAACTTATTAAAAAGAAAAAATAATAAATCAGAAGAAGGAGGCGGGGGAGGAATGGATCAAATGCCTCAATAATTTTATTTGTGGGTTTTCCCCTCTAACATAGGAACAAAAGAAAAAGTTTCAAATGCTTCCCGTTTAGCGGTACCATCTTTTTTCTTAGTAAGCCTTAACATGCGCTGAGCTGCATCAGATTCATCTAAAGGAATAATCATCTTCCCACTTACTTTTAGTTGTTCCCATAATTTTTCTGGAACTTTTGGAGCAGCTGCAGTAATTAAAATTTTGTCGAATGGCGCCAATAAGGGCAAACCTTCAAATCCATCACCAAAGAAAAATTCAATATTAGGATATTGATTTTTAAAAAGATAAGTAGGGGTTTGTTCAAACAATTGTTTTTGTCTTTCAATAGTATACACTGTAGCCCCCAATGCAGCTAAAACAGTGGTTTGATACATACTACCCGTTCCAATTTCCAATACCTTATCCCCTTTTTTAATTTGAAGTAACTGCGTTTGATAAGCAACTGTATAAGGTTGAGAGATGGTTTGATTGGAAGCAATAGGAAAAGCCCTATCCTCGTAAGCAATTTTATCAAAGGCAGAATCTAAAAAATAGTGTCTTGGAATAGCATGAATGGCAGCTAAAACAGATTCATCTGTAATGCCCTTTTCCTTTAAATTAGCTACAAGTTTTTTTCTCAAACCTTTGTGCAAATAAGTATCTACTAAATCTTCCAATTTTCTCATGCTGTTATTTAGTTTAAATGCATAGAAGTTATAATTGCCTTTATTTTATCTTGTAAATGCTTGTATTGTGCATCAAATGCGGCTTTATCATTTAATTTTGTTTGTACACTAAAATAAAATTTTATTTTAGGCTCTGTTCCACTAGGTCTAGCTGAAATTTTACTTCCATCATCGGTAATAAATTGCATGACATTACTTTTGGGCAAATCGATTTTCCAAGTTGCTCCAGTTTGTAAATTTCGGCCCAATTGCAGCTCATAATCTAATACAGTAACTACTGCAGCATGATTAATAAATAAGGGGGGAGATTGCCGATACCCTTCCATCATATTTGCTATTTCTTGCTGGCCATTCATTCCCTTTTTTGTAATACTAATAAGGGTCTCATAATAGAAGCCATATTCAATATATAATTCAATCATTTTATCAAATAAACTTCTTCCTTTACTTTTTTCATATGCCGCCATCTCACACAATAAGGCGACTGCGCTAATGGCATCTTTGTCCCTAACTTGGTCGCCTATCATCAACCCAAAACTTTCCTCTCCTCCAATAATATAATTTTCCTTGCCTTCTTTTTCTTTTATTAACTCCGCAATCCATTTAAATCCAGTTAAAACTTGATAACAGTTAACGTTATTTTCTTTAGCTACCTGTTGAATCATTTCGGTGGTGACGATGGTCGTAATAACCATATCATTTGGCTTTGCAATACCTTTTGCCTTGCGCGCTTCCATCATATAAGCAAAGGCTAAAACAGCTGTCTGATTTCCATTCATTAAGACCCATTCACCTTTATGATTTTTAATGCCGACCGCCACTCTGTCTGCATCTGGATCGGTTCCTAACAAGAGATCGGCCTCCAAGGCCTTAGCCTTAGCTAATCCTAGACTCATCGTTTCACTTTCTTCTGGATTGGGATAAATGACCGTTGGAAAATCACCATTTGGGGTAGCCTGTTCTTCTACTACATGAACATTGGTAAAACCAAAAGCAGCCAGGGCCTTAGGAACTAAAGTAATACCTGTACCATGAATTGGGGTATATACTATTTTTAAATCATGTTGTGCTTTAATCACATCAGGATATACACTTAAAGATTTAAGCATAGAAAGATAGGCTTCATCCATTTCATTCCCCAAAAGTTGAATATTTTCTTCGCCTCCATTCCATTTGACCTCGTCTATTGACTTTATGGCATCCACTTCATTGATCACATTTTTATCGTGTGGTGGAACCAATTGCCCCCCATCATTCCAATAGGCTTTATAGCCATTGTATTCTTTTGGATTGTGTGAAGCTGTGCAAACCACTCCAGCCTTACATTTTAAATTTCTAATGGCAAAGCTCAACTCTGGGGTAGGTCTTAAAGCTTCAAATAAATATACCGTAAAACCATTGGCAGCAAAAACCTGCGCTGTAGTTTCTGCAAAAAATCGTGCATTATTTCTACTATCATGGCCAATAACAACTGAAATTTTTTCATTGGGATACGCCTTTAATAAATAATTGGAAAAGCCTTGTGTAGCCATTCCAATAGTATATTTATTAATACGATTTGATCCCACTCCCATCAAACCTCTTAATCCTCCCGTACCAAATTCAAGGTTTTTATAAAAAGCGTCTTCCAATTCAGCGGGTTGATTGGCTTGTAAGTTGTTAATAGTTTGTTTGGTTAATTCATCGTAATTCCCAGTTAACCAATTGGCTATTTTTTCATCTATTGCTTGACTCATATGTTTATATTAATTAGCAATTTTAAGTAATAATTAGAACATCTCCAATTAACACGGTAAGTGGTTATTAACCGATTTAATTTAGGTGAAATTAAGCATAAAAAGCATCCTGCTACTTTGTAAGCCTTATCTAATGTACCCCAGTCTAAATTTTGCATTATTTCGATACATTTTAAGTAAGGGCAAAAAAAATGGGTTAATTTTGAATGCACAAACATCCACTTAATAAAAATGGCCCATTTAGCTCAAATACTTTTTTTACTGTTCACTTTTTTTGCGCTATTTCTTTTTTCTAAGAATTTAATTCGCATCCGAAAAAATATTTTAATGGGTAAACATTTTGAAGCTAATGATGCGAAAGCTAAAAGATGGAGAAATGTTTTCTTATTGGCCATGGGACAAAAAAAAATGTTTCGCAATCCACTAGTTGCAATTTTGCATTTATTTATTTATGTTGGATTTGTAGTCATCAATATCGAATTACTTGAAATTATATTAGATGGGTTACTAGGTACCCATCGATTATTTGAACCTTATTTAGGAAAAAATTATGCTTTCTTAATAAATAGTTTTGAAATTTTAGCCTTCCTTGTACTTTTTGCATGTGTAGTTTTTTTAGTAAGAAGAAACATTTTGAAATTAAAAAGATTTATAAGTAAAGATTTAAATGGCTGGCCTAAATCTGACGCAAATTATATCCTCGTCATAGAAATCGTTCTCATGAGCTTATTCTTGTTAATGAATGCTTGTGCTTCAGATCATCATTTTATACTTTCTAGTTTTATTGGAAATTATTTAAAGGGTTTTAGTGCTAACGAATTAAATAAGATAGAACAAACAGCATGGTGGTTGCACATAATTGGGATCTATGCTTTTATGAACTACCTACCTTACTCTAAACATCTTCATATCATTTTAGCTTTTCCTAATGCCTATTATGCCCCATTGGTCCCTAAAGGAATGATGCACAATATGCCAGCTGTACAAAACGAAGTTTTATATGCCATGCATCCAGAATTAGTTCCATCAGATACCGATACCCCCGCTAGTTTTGGCGCCAAAGATGTTATGGATTTAAGTTGGAAAAATTTAATGGACGCTTACAGTTGTAGCGAGTGCGGAAGGTGCAGTGCTGCCTGCCCAGCAAATAGTACAGGAAAACTTTTGAGCCCTCGTAAAATTATGATGGCCACTAGAGACCGTTTAGAGGAAGTAGGAAAAAATAGTGCTTTAAATAAAGAATTTATAGCGGATGGTAAATCATTACTACATGATTATATAAGCATTGAAGAATTAAGGGCTTGTACTACCTGTAATGCTTGTGTGGAAGAATGCCCAATAAGTATTTCTCCATTAGATATTATTTTAGAATTAAGAAGATCTTTAATTATGGAACAAAGCAATGCCCCACAAGAATGGAATGCAATGTTTAGTAATATTGAAAATAATTTTGCTCCTTGGAAATTTGCACCAGACGATAGAGACGCTTGGACAAAAAAATTATAAATAAATAAGCAATGAAAGTAAACACCATGGCGGAGATGATGGCAAGTGGTACTACCCCGGAAGTTTTATTTTGGGTAGGTTGCGCAGGCAGTTTTGATCAAAGAGCACAGAAAATTACCAAAGCCTTCGCTACCATCTTAGATAAAGCAGGAATTAATTATGCGATATTGGGAAAAGAAGAAGCTTGCACAGGGGATCCTGCAAGAAGAGCTGGTAATGAATTTATGTTTCAAATGATGGCTTATCAAAATATTCAAACACTAAATGGCTATGGCATAAAAAAAATAGTCACTACCTGCCCTCATTGTTTTAATACCATAAAAAATGAATACCCTGCTTTGGGTGGCAACTATGATGTAATACACCATACCCAGTATTTACAAGAATTAATTGAAAATGGAAAAATAAGATTCACAGATAACAATGAGTGGAAAGGCCAACAAATTACTTACCACGATAGTTGTTATTTAGGAAGAGCCAATGACATCTATGAAGCGCCTAGAAAAGTATTAGAAAGCTTAGCAATAGAATTGATTGAAATGAAAAGTTGTAAGTCTAAAGGACTTTGCTGTGGCGCAGGGGGTGCTCAAATGTTTAAAGAAGAAGAAAAAGGCGATAAGCGCATCAATGTAGAACGGGCAGATGAGGCAATTGCCACCCACACAAAATACGTTGCAGCGGCATGTCCTTTTTGCAACACCATGCTCACGGACGGTATTAAAAATAGAAATGAAGAAGTAACAACTGAAGTCATAGACATCGCTGAAATAATCGCTAAGGCGATTCAATAGCAACAAGTTGACATTAAAAAAATAAATATGATGGTAGATTTACCAGCCCTACTTCCCAAAAATTTCCACCCCTTATCTAGGGTTTGGATTTATCAGAGCAATAGAATTTTTGCCATGGGGGAACTATTTCAAGTAGAAGAAATCTTAGAAGCGTTTACGGGGAACTGGAAAAGTCATGGGGCACCAGTAAAAGGTTTTGGTACCATTATTTACGGTCAGTTTGTTGTTTTGATGGCCGATGAAAGCCAAACAGGTGTTGGAGGTTGCAGTACCGATAGTTCGGTACATGTTATAAAAGAAATAGAAAAACTAACTGGCGTGCAAATGTTTAATAGAGAATTATTGGCTTTTTTAGTAAAAGACCGTGTTCAAATCATTCCGCTAGCACAAGTAGGTTATGCATTAGAGAATGGTTTATTACAAAAAGATACTTTATATTTTAATAATTTAGTCAATAATAAAATAGCCATGGAAAAAGATTGGCTACAACCCATTGGAGCAAGTTGGCTAGCCAAAAAATTCATCAAGTAAAAAGTATCGCAAAAAACTCCCTACAAAAAGCCCCCCGAGAATTCGGGGGGCTTTTTGGTATTCTATTTTAATTGTTAGATTTATTTTATCGACCCTTCAAGTGCCTTCACTAAATCATCTCCTCTTAAATCTCTTCCAATAACGACCCCATTAGGATCAATTAAAAAACTGGCTGGGATAGCTTGGATTCCAAATTGCACGGCTACTTCATTGTTCCAATATTTTAAATCGCTTAACTGAGTCCAAGTTAACCCGTCTTTTTTAATGGCGTCCAACCATCTTGTTTTGTCTTGGTCTAATGAAACACCTAATACAGTGAAATTCTTATCTTTAAATTTTTGATAGGTTTTTACCACATTTGGATTCTCTGCTCTACAAGGGCCACACCAACTTGCCCAAAAATCGACCAACACATATTTCCCTCTCAATGAATATAAACTTACCGATTTCCCATTCACATCATTTTGTTTAAAATCGGGCAGTATAGTACCAATCTTACCAATACCATCAGATTCCAAAGATTTTTCAATCACCATCGCAAAAGGTCCTTTTTTAGCATCTCCGGACAAAAGACCATAATATTCACTTAATGACTCTTTTACAGATGGAAATATATTTGCAAATTGGAATAAGAAAAAAGTACTAACAGGTGATTGATTATACTTTTTACTTAACACACTATATTCATCAATAATTTTTTTAGCTTCCTGGGCAGCCGTTTTAGAAAGTGAATCTTTTGTTAGAATATTTTTTTCATTTTCCGCTATCGATAAAATGGTAAAATAAGCTAGCATTTTTGAATCTAACTGACTCATAAAATACTGATACAATTCTTGACTTGGAGCACCCTTATATACTATTTCATTTATTTTTTGAACATCTCCTTCCAAACTAAGTTGGTCATTTCCTACGAAAATGGGTATTTGAAGTTTAATGTCTTTGAAGGTAATCACGAAGATGCCTACATTTTCAGTCTTAGTTTTTAAAACAAAGTTCCCCCCAATAACGAGGGCAGAGTCAACTTCTTTATTGGCCATGCCATCTAACAAGGCTACTTTACTATTTTCAGGTATATTTTTTAAATTTCCTGAAATATGAAGGGATTGTGCATTCAAATGGTAGGAACCCATTACTGATAAAAAACAAACTACCCCAATTTTTTTTATAACGCTATTCATATTTATTTTTTAAATGAATTTTTAAATTATTCCGAAATTTTAAATCAAATATACCAATTTAGGCTTAGTCCTTATGTCTTTGCGCTAAAACATTTATCACCTCATTTAGCTTAAACCCTTTTGCTTGCAAGAGAATTAAATAATGAAATAATAAATCGGCCGATTCCTCTAAAAATAAGCGATCATCATTGTCTTTAGATTCAATCACCATTTCTACTGCTTCTTCACCTACTTTTTGTGCAATTTTATTAATTCCTTTAGCAAAAAGAGAAGCCACATAAGAACTGTCTGGGGAAGCCAATTTTCTCTGTGTAATAACTTCTTCTAATTGATTTAAAAAGGCAGTATTACTGCTCTTATTTTCTTCCCCCCAACAAGTATCGGTACCTTGATGACAAACTGGGCCTAATGGATTCGCTTGTATTAATAAGCTGTCTTGATCACAATCAATATGCATGCTAAGGTACTGTAAGTAATTTCCACTTTCCTCTCCCTTTGTCCACAATCGATTTTTGGAACGACTAAAGAAAGTCACCTTTTTAGTTTCCCTAGTAGCATCAACCGCTGCTTGATTCATAAAGCCAAGCATCAATACTAATTTTGTATTGACATCTTGAACAATCACAGGCACTAAGCCATCTGCATATTTAGTAAAATTAATATTCATAATTAGTGTTTAAATTCTTATTGAAATTCCTTTTTGATGTAGGTAATTTTTTAAATCTGGTAGGGCAACTTCTTTGTAGTGAAATATACTTGCTGCCAAAGCAGCATCTGCCTTACCGGTAGTAAAAACATCAAAAAAATGCTCCCCACAACCGCCGCCGCCAGATGCAATAATTGGAACAGATAAAGTTGAAGATAAGGTAGCTGTGATATCCAATGCAAATCCTTGTTTAGTTCCATCATGATTCATAGAAGTAAGCAATAGCTCCCCGACGCCTAAATCAACTGCTTTCTTTGCCCATTCTGTAGTTAAGCATTCTGTTTTTTGTCTTCCTCCATTTAAATAGACATACCAATTCCCATCGGCTTCTAATTTAGTGTCTATAGCCAATACCACACATTGACTTCCAAAATTTTTTGCAAAGCGCGTAATAATCGTTGGATCTATAAAAGCAGCAGTATTAACAGAAATTTTATCTGCCCCATTTTGTAATAAAATGCTTACATCTTCTTCTGTTTTGATTCCCCCCCCCACCGTAAATGGAATATTAATACGGTGTGCAATTTGATTCACTAGCTCACTTAGGGTTTTACGCTTTTCAATGGTCGCGGTAATATCTAAAAATACAAGCTCATCCGCCCCCTCTTTTGCATATAAGGCGGCTAATTCAACGGGATCCCCTGCATCGCGCAGTTGTTCAAAATTGACCCCTTTTACAGTTCGACCATTTTTGATGTCTAAACAGGGTATGATGCGTTTCGTTAACATTTTATAAATTGAAACTTGCTAATTCGTTAATGGTAATTTTGTTTTCATAAATCACTTTTCCAACAATGGCAGCACTACAACCTATTTCCTCTAATGCTATTAAATCATCTAATGAACTCACCCCCCCACTAGCAATTAATTGTAAACCTGGAAATTGTTCCAATATTTTTTGATACAATTCAATGGAAGGTCCTTGTAGTTTTCCATCTTTTTGAATGTCGGTACAAAAAATTTGTTTTACCCCTTTTTCTTTGTATAATTTAAGAAAATCAAAAATGGATATATTGGTTTTTTCTAACCAACCACCTACTGCAATTTTTTCTTCAAACACATCTGCCCCTAGCATGAACACGTTAGCTCCAAAGCGTTCAATCCACTCTTGAAAAATTTCAGGACTTTTTACGGCTAAGCTCCCAATGGTAGCATAGGTTGCTCCCAAATCTAATGCAGTTTTCAAAGTTGCTTCTTTTTTAATGCCCCCTCCAAAATCAATTTTTAGTTGAGTTTGGTTCGCAATTTTTTCTAACACTTTCCAGTTGACCACTTCTCCCGCTTTGGCTCCATCTAAATCTACCAAATGCAATCGCATTAATCCAATGCCTTCAAAAGCCTTAGCCACTTCTAATGGATTTTCATTGTATATTTTCTTTTGTGTATAATCCCCTTCTGTTAATCGAACACATTTGCCTTCTATAATATCTATGGCTGGTATAATTTGCATGTAGTTGGTGGTATTGTATTTAAACCGAAATAATTAAAAAGAAAGAAAATTTTGAATAATTTGTTCCCCTATCTCTGCCGATTTTTCTGGATGAAATTGCACCCCATAAAAATTTTTTTTATGTAAGGCGCTGCTGTATGCTTGTATATAATTTGTAGTGGCAATTGTGTGCGCTCCTAATGCAGCATAATAGCCATGAACAAAATAAGCATAACTATTTTCAGGAATTCCTTTAAATAAGATAGACTTTAAATGAGTAATATTATTCCAGCCTATTTGTGGCACTTTATCAGTGACCACTATTGGTTCAAATTTTTTTACTTGCACTTCAAAGATTCCTAAACAATGGGTATTATTTTCTGTAGAATGAGAACACAACAACTGCATACCTAAGCAAATACCCAATACTGGTTGTTCTAATTTTTTTATCAGCAAATCCAACTTACGTGCTACTAAATAATCCATTGCAGTACTTGCTTCTCCCACACCTGGGAAAATGACTTTGTCAGCTGATAAAATTTCATTTGGGTCATCGGTCACTAATGCACTAACACCCAATCGCTCCAATGCGTATAAAACGGATTGAATATTGCCTGCATTGTATTGTATGATGACTGTTTTCATTTTAAATAATTGTAAATGCTCCTTTATACCCCCATTACCTCGTTTAAAAATTGACTAGTACTTTTTTCAATGTTGTCACCTTTAGATAATACTTGAATATAAGCAGAGCCAATAATAGCACCTTGAGTATAAGTAGTAGCCGCATCAAAAGTGGTTTTATCTTTAATGCCAAACCCAACCAATATTGGATTTTTCAGCTTCATCTGTTGTAAGCCTTTTAAATAGGTAGCTACTTTTGAAAAATCTTTGTCCTTTCCTGTAGTAGCAGAAGAACTTACTGCATATAAAAATCCAGTACTCAAACTGTCTAACTTTAATACTCTTTCCGCAGGGGTTTCTGGGGTAACTAAAAAAATAAAATCTAACCCATTCTCAATAATTATTTTACCATAAAATTGCTCGAACTCAAATAAAGGCAAATCTGGTAAAATTAATCCATCTACCCCAACCTCTTTTGCTTTTTTGCAAAATGCTTCAAACCCATATTGCAAAATTGGATTCATGTACCCCATTAGTATTACTGGGATTTGAATTTCTTTTCGCATATCAGACAATTGTTCAAATAAAAATGTCAAAGTCATCCCATTGGCTAAAGCCTTATTGCTACTAGCTTGTATCACATCACCGTCTGCCAAAGGATCACTATAAGGCATGCCTAATTCAATAATATCTGCCCCATTGGATTGTAAGCTAGTCATCACTTTTAGTGTACTATCTAAATTTGGATAGCCCGCAGTACAATACACATTTAAAATGCGTTCTTTTTTCTCTTTAAATAGTTGTTCTAATCTTAACATGTTGAATTCTTTTTCACTTTATAAATATTGCATGTAGGTGGCTAAGTCTTTATCTCCTCTTCCGCTTAAACACACTACGACCACATCAGTTGGTTTTAAATTTAATTTAGGCAGTATTGAAAATGCATGCGCCGTTTCTAGTGCGGGAATGATCCCCTCGATTTTAGAAAGGTGAAATGCAGATGCCAATGCTTCTTCATCCGTTGCACTTAAAAAAGTTCCTCTTTTGCTTTCATACAAAAAAGCATGAAGTGGTCCAATTCCTGGATAATCTAAGCCTGCAGAAATACTGTGTGGCTCTACTACTTGCCCATCATTGGTTTGCATTACAATACTTTTACTTCCATGTAAAATACCATGTGTACCCAATTGAGTTGTGGCAGCACTTAATCCAGAATTT
>Ga0114958_10002160_pt1 | contig 14918 bp, 17 predicted proteins | sample C_130208_EF_Meta_FD_89577 | JGI IMG/M metagenome (GOLD analysis project Ga0114958, IMG submission 89577) | Freshwater microbial communities from Lake Croche, Canada to study carbon cycling - C_130208_EF_MetaG | ecosystem: Environmental > Aquatic > Freshwater > Lake | place: Lake Croche, Canada... | reverse complement strand
TTATTCTTCTAAAAAATCGTTTGAGAATAATAATTTTTTGTAAAAATTTTATATTTGTTATTTTCTTATTATATAAAATATTTACTATTAATTCATTATTAATATTGTTATTTAAATAATAATTAAAAATATTATTATTTTTTAAAAGTTCTGTCTGTTTTTCAATTGATAAATATGAATAATTATCAACAGGTAATTCTACTTTTGTCTTTAAATATTTTATAGTATTTATATCACCATTTTTTATACCAATTTTTATATCTTCAGGGGTAATATGATTCCATGAATTATTTAATAATGAATATATTTGATTATTATTACCACCACTACATACATAATAACGTATCATTTTACTGTGTTCCATGCAATTTTTAGTATTTAGATAATTTACAATTTCATAATTATTACTTAATAAACTCATTCTCATAAATGTATCCTTATTTGCAAGTGTATCTATTGGTTTTGGTAATTTAATTTCTAATATATGTAACATTGATAAAGTTCCCCATGCACATAAAAATGGTATTAATTTTATTATCATATTAATTGGTGCAGTAGTAATATGATATCGAAATTTATTAATATTATTTGATAAGATTTCTTTCTCTATTTCTGATTTAATCATATAATTATAACAAAATATAAGCATTTATATTCTAAATTAAAATAAATGGAATATAATAAATATGATATTTTTGTAAATAACAAAGTTATTAAGTTAAATACAAATATTTCAGATAGTTTTAATAGTAAAATTAAAGAAATTTATATAAAATCATATCCTAATTTAATTAATAAAGTTAAAAGTACAAAAAATGATATATTAATTAAATTTTATAATTATAATAAATTAGATAACTTTAAAAATCCAAATTATCAATATTTTGATCAAGATGCAAATAAATTAGATGCAAATAAATTAGATGCAAATAAATTAGATGCAAATAAATTAGATGCAAATAAATTAGATGATACTGAAATTTTTTTAATAAAAGAATATTTATATGGTAAATTAGATCATCCTTATTTTTATAATTATTTAGGATTAACTGAAGTAATAAATTATCAATTAAAAGAAAAGCACAATTATAATATTTTATCCGTTCATAATATTGGTATTTTAATGGAAACTGATCAAACATTGGATAATTATTTACAAAATAATATAGAATTAAATAACAAATATATATTAACAAACATGTATAATATGATAGATTTATGCATATATATTAAAAATAAATATTCAATATATCACTGTGATATTAAAATACAAAATATATTAGTAAAGAATGATAAATTTTATTTAATTGATTGGGAAAATGTATTAAGTAGTACTGATTATTATATACATAATAATCGACCAATTGATGGTAATACAGAAATGTATCCACATTATGATGTAACAAGTGAAGAATTTTTTATATATGAAATTGGAGTATTATTAATTAGGATATTAGGATATCATGTAGGGGTTACTGATTTAGATTTTATAGAAAATAAACCATATGATTTAATTATGTGTAAAATATTCTCTGAAACCTTACAAATATATGAAGAATTGATAAAAAATATATTTGAGAGAAAAGTAAAAAAAATAGAAGAATTAAGAAGTAGTATAAAAGAAATATTAGATAATATAACAAATGGATAACTTGTGTGATTTATTAGCGGGTGCTCAAATAAAAGAACAACATCCTTATTTTGAAATGGCAAAGAAAGACATATATGAATTAGCAACTCAATATGTTAAATTTAAACATTATAATAATTCTGTATTAAGTTTAGTAAATCATATTAAGATATTAGAACCTGACTTATATAATTTGAATATAGTTATTCAATATATTATTACATATGGTAATTCATTATTTATTTCATATTTACATGATATGAAATTTGATTCATATCATAAGAATGATTATGAAGAATATCTAAATGCATATATAGAGGATGTGTCCGCTGTATTGCATTAAAATTTAATTAACTATTTAAAAATTGAAATTAAATTACCCATTTAAATATTATTATATATATTATTTAAAATGGATAAACCTATTCTATTTAATCTATCTGCACTTTGTGCAACACCGATTGTAACAGAAGTTAAAAAGACTATACCAAAACGTTGTGAATGTACTGGGTGTAAAAGCAGATTAATGTTAACTGATATTAGATGTAAGTGTGAAAAGTATTTTTGCATGACACATCGTTTTGCAGATAATCATAAATGTGAATATGATTATAAATCAATGGGTATTGATAATTTAAAAAAACAATTAATACAAGTTAATGGTGAAAAAATAGAAAAAATATAAAAAGTTGAAAATTTAATTTAATATTATTAGAATTAAATTTAGTACTCTTGTTATCTTAGACCTACAAATATCTTTGAATAACAAATATGCGCCTAAAAATAAAATGTGACGATGTTAATTTTGATAATCTATCTCTATCTTATGATTTAAGTAGAAGTTGCATTACAACAAAATATAACGAAAAAAATGTATATTTTGAATGTACAATTAAGATTCCAAGTGCAACGTTAATATCCAGCTGTGGATATAGTACGTCAATTATCAATACAGAAGAAATTAATACTGAATTATACAACTTTATATGTAATGTTAGGGAGAAATTTGTATCTCTAGGTAAAAATAAGTATGGTGAAGATATAGAATGTAATCCAGTTCATACTCAGAGTGTATGGGATAAATATCCACAGTCACTATTTTATTTTCGTGGTACTAATTGGTACCAACCAGAAGTACAAAGCAAAACTATTTTTATAGTTAATAATAGTATTTGGAAACAAGCATATATTTTCAATAATGATAAGTTATTTTTTGATAATTATGATTCTAATTATAATTATACTATTACTTTTTCAATTGATCATGAATATACTCCAAAGACTAAAGAATTTAGAAATGTTTTTTATATTTCTAAATTAGAATGTATTAGACCACCAACAATGCAAGAAACACTATTTATTCTGAAACCATTTTTTAATTATATGTTTGTATTGCCACCATTTAAGAATGATAAATATGAATTTACAGGTGGTATTTTATATAAGAGAAGTAAAAAGAATTATAATGAAACAAAAGTTGAAAATTTAATTTAATATTATTAGAATTAAATTTAGTATTCTGTTGTGTAATTAAGATGCGCAAAGTAATTTTATGTGATGATTTTAATCCAGATAAACTTGTTGTATCTACCACGTATTCATATTATCCTGCAATATTATATGATAATGATATTGTATATTTTCAAACACCAATAATAAACTGTATTTTTATCAATTCGATATTTCATCCTGAAGAACAAATTTTATTTTTTATTGATCGTTTTTATAATAAGGGGATGGGTAAATTTTTATGTAGTTTTGATAATAAATGTTACACTGAAGTAAAAAACAAATATAATAATAATCTAATCTCTGATCCAATATTAACACATGATTATTCGATAAAGTTATCTACTATTGATCAATATGTTTGTGAATGTGTACTATTTCAAAGTCCTATAAAAAATAATACAAAAGTTATTATTGATAATCATTTATGGAAAGAATTATATTATTTATATTGTAAATATGATTTAGTTCAATTCGTAACAAGATGTAGATCATTTAGTAATCTTAAATATAGATTAACTTTTTCAGTTAAATCAAGTGTTGATCATAGTAATAAAAAATTTAAAAATAAATTATATATATCTAAATTTGAAATTTTTAGATCACCAACAAAAGAAGAAGCGTTGGTCGTTTTAAAACAGTTTTTACATCATACTTTATCATTACCACCAATTAAGAATGATAAGTATGATTTTTCAGGTGGTATTTTTTATAAAAGAACAAAAAAAGAATTTGAAAGTAAAAATTATAATTAAATTTTTTTAAATAATTATGTATAATAAGAGAAAAATGGGAATTATTTATAAATGAAAATAAAAAATATTATTTATTAAATCAAAAACATGCAGTTAAAAAAAAATATAATATTATAAAATTATAAATATATAAATTATTTGAATAAAAAATATATAAAGATAATAATATATATATTATTGGGGAAACTCATGCTCTGATAGCTCAGTTGGTTAGAGCATTCGGCTGTTATGACATTGATTATGACAGTTGACCGGAAAGTCGCAGGTTCAACCCCTGCTCGGAGCGTTAAGAAAATCTTTTGAATTTTCTTTTCTTAACGTTTAAAATAGTTTTTAACATTTAGGACAGGTGAATGGTTGGTCTCAAGGTTCAATACCAACGCTTGGAGCGTTAAGAAAATCTTTTGAATTTTCTTTTCTTAACGTTTAAAATAGTTTTTAACATTTAGAATAGATGAAAGGTTAGACCTCTACGCTATGACCGATAAGTGTCTTATCGTGGTGGTAATCCAAATATTGATTGTATTGTTCTAGGTTTATCAAGTGCATCTGAACAATCAATTGTAACATATGTATCTTGATCGGCTCCCGAAATAGTTTTAGTTTTAGTAATACCGCCAATTCCACATGTATATGTAACATCTAACCATTTTTGAAAATTTACATGAGGATCATATACATTACCATTTGCATCTCTACCCGCCATATATTGAAATCTAAATGTTTTATCTTTATTTGCAGCCCATGATGCTCTTGTTAATGCATCAAGCGCTCTTGAATTATTTTCTGTAACCCATGATGAACGATACGCTGTAGACACTATTGTAATATTTTTATATAAATCATCAACTAAATTTCTACCATTTCTTGCATAAATATTAGCATTTGCATATACATTGCCATTATCATATATATCAACAGATGGAATAAACTGGTTATTAGAATTAGCACCAAATCGCAGTCTCCATCCGGTTCCATCGCCTATTAAAATTTGCTGTGATTTTGTTGAGTCTGGTTTATTAATATATATATCACCAATTCTTGTACTTTTACCATTTAAAATAGAGTTTCCATTAACAGTATAACTTCCATTTATTTGAGAATTTCCTGTAACGGTTAAATTATTAGTTACACTATTATCAGATGCACCTATATAAATATTTCCACTACCAGATCCAACTTCTAAATTATTATTACCTTCTGCATAAATACCTGGTCCAGACCATAATCCACCTAAACGTGTATCCATGTCACCTGTACGAGCATGAACATCAGTTGTATTATTAGTAAGAGATCCAGAAATATCAAGACCATTATTAATAGTAGAATTACCATTAATTGTATGTTGAGTTCCACTTAATGTATTATTACCAATAAAATTAGTAGCACCATTTACAGTTATATTATTATTAAATGTAGATGTACCATTAATAGTATTTTTTCCAGTAACAAATAAATTTCCAGGAGCGGAAGGTATACCAATTTGTAAACTACTAGGATTGGTTAATGTACCACCACCATTTACCATTTTTTGTCCTACTTTTGCTAATGTTATTATAGACGATACAGGTACTAATGAAGGATCAAAATTTTCTTGAACGTTTTTGATATAATATACATATAATAAATATATAATTATTATAGAAAATAATAGATATATATATTTCATATTATAGTATTTTAAAAAATTAATTATTAAATTTTAGATAGTATTGTCAAGTGCTTTTTAATTGACTATGTTGTACAATCAAGTCTAAAAGTATCATATTCATCTACATTTACATTAGCTGATTTTCTTAGACCGTTAATTCCACATGTATATATTACATCTAAACTTTTACGAAAAGAATAATGAGCATCATAACCTCCTACATTCTCACCTTTTTCATTAATTAATGTACCTGGTTTATATTCAAATTTATATGTTCTTTCATTATTTGCTTTTTTTGCGAGATTTGTTAATGAATTAAAAGATTCACTATTACCTTCACCTTTCCATGGTGATTTATAATATGAATAATAAATATGGATTTGATTATATATATCGTCAGTAATATCTTTAATTTCAACACCAGTCGTAGGATGTTTAGCAGTCAAAGGTCCATTTAAATATAAATTACCATTATCAGTTATATCCATTACAGGAGTTGATTCACTATTGATAAATCTTGTTCTCCATCCAGTATTATCTCCAAATGCTAAAAATGCTTTATCTGGACTATTGATACCTTTAGATATTGATAAATTTCCAATATTTGTCGTACCATTAAATGAAGAATCAGCATTTATTTGAGAAGTACCCAAAACATTCATATTTCCAGTAACAATTATATTATTAGATGCAGAACTAGGTGCACCAGGACCTGATCCAATATATACATTACTTGTTCCGGAACCAAATTCTAAATTTTTAGTACCTTCTGCATAAATACCTGGTGACGTCCACATTCTTCCTATTCTTGTATTATTATCACTGGTTCTTACATTTATATCACCTGTTGCATTAATTGCATTATTCACTATACTATTACCTTTTATATTTTGATGATCAGTAATTGTTTGATCACCATTTAATGTATTATTTCCATTAAAAGTAGTTTGACCATTAATTTGCATATTACTTGGTACACCGGATGTACCATATGAAGATATATCAGTTACAGTAGTATTACCTGTAACAGTTAAATCACCCGGAGCAGAATTAATACCAATTTGAAGATTACCGGGATGGGTTAATGTATTATTTTTTAATAAATTTTGAGAAAACTTGGAAAGAGTAACTAATGATGAAACAGGAATTAAAGACGAATCAAAATTTTCATTACAATTTAAATAATAATTGTATATTAAATATAAAATTATTATAATAAATAAAAAATAAATATATTTCATATTATATATCTTTAAAAAAAATATAATTAAGTATTAAAATGAGGATTTTTATTTAAATTATATATATCAGCTATAATGTTTCTTCCATTTTTATTACAATATAAACCACCATTATTAAATACAATACCACCTTTTTCTGATAAATATAATGGTTGTGAATTAGTATTAGAAAATGAAAAATTACCATTATATTTTATAATAGTATTATCTGGTGATGCTGTTCCCTTAGAAAAGGTAAGTTGATCTATTATATTAGTGTTTCCATTTAAATTAGTATTTCCAGATACATTATTAAGTTCATTTATTTGAGAATTACCTGTTACAATTAAATTATTTTTCACTGAATTATTTACTGGACCAACATATACATTATTACTACCTGCACCAAGTTCTAAATTTTTATTAATTGATTTAATCCCAGGACCAGTATATGCAAGACCAACTGTCATATTATTATCAGTTGTACGTACATTTAAATTACCAGTAGAAGTCGTGATTGCACCAGTTATATTATTATTACCAGAAATTGTATGATCTCCAGTGATTGTTTGACTACCAGTAATTTTATTATTACCAGTAAAAATAGAAGTACCATTTACTGTTACATTATTATTAAATGTTGATTCACCGTTAACTGTATTAGTTCCAGTTACTGTTAAATTACCAAGGTTACCAGATATTCCTAATGTTAAATTTCCAGGATTTGTTAAAGTTCCACTACCATAAACTAATTTCTGAGCAACTTTTGCAAGAGTAATTATTGAGGATGTAGGAATTAATGTGGGATCAAAATCTTCTTGATTAGAGAATTTTTGAAATAAATTAGAAAATAAATAATATATTACTAGAACTAATAATAATAGGTAAATATATTTCATAATATAATAATTGAAAAATAATATATAATATATAAAATTTAATATATTATTGTAAAAACAATGAAAGTTGTTGAAAAAGAAGGAATAATATATTGGATAGGTAAAAATGCACAAGATAATTGGAATATTATTAAAGAGTCAGAATCAAATTATCTTTGGTTTCATTTGGATAAATTTCCATCGTCACATATAATTATATGTAAAAATGGTAAAAATGTATTAGATGAAGAAATATTATTTGCATGTAAATTATTAATAGAAAATAGTAAATATAAATTTAATAATATTGGAATAGTATATTGCACAATTGACAATTTAATCTTTGGAGAAGAAATAGGAAGTGTAAGATTTAAGAGTAATAAAAAAGTAATTAAAATTAATTATAGTAATTAAAAAATCTTAATAAAATATATAGAATGGACGCTGCATATATTATAAAGTATGTAAAATCTTTAGAAGATAAACCAACAATTAAAGATGGAAAAATAGAAAAATTTAGTACTAATATAAATCAATTTTCATCATTTGGATCAATCGTATCAATTCTAATTGGCATATATGCAGCGTATTTAAGTTATCAATGTAATAGTAAACATGATATGTCAGAACCAATTAAAATAATTTGGGCAATTATTGCATATTTCTTTGGATTAATATACTTAATTTATTTTGCATTATTTAGATATGATTATTGTGATTAAGAAAATTGAAAAATATATATAATAATCTATTATATATATTTTTATCTAGGTTTCAATGTCGAAGTTTTTAAGTCAACTACTAAGCATCAAGAAGATAAACGATGAAATAATATCAAATAATGATCTCCCTGAAGAGCAAAATTCAATTGCAAAAATTTGGATTCAGAATCCTTCAAACTCAAGTATACTTTCAAAAAGTGGTATTTTTAGTGATTATTGGATAATTACTAAAACTACTGATTCATCATCAGAATATAAATTATATTGCGGAGAGAATGTTCAATGGAAATCATTTGGATGTGAGACATGCCCAGAAATGATTTATATATTTGAAAATAATAAATTTAAGGGTATTCTAATTGGAAAAACAATTAGTGATTTAATTAAAATTGGTGCAATTTATAATTGGAAAATTAATATTTTTTATAGTTCAAGTTCTTCTGTACCAAGTCCAATTGGATATATTTCCGCTGGTGGGACACTACTTGGTATATCACCTGGAACCAAAGTGCAACATATTAATCATACAACGGGTCAAATTTCTGATATTAATTTTGGGAATGCACCAATACCAAATCAGATTCCAGGAATTTGTCATATATCAAGTAATTTTCAAAGAACAGATACAATGTTTCATACACAACAATCTCAAAGAACTCAAGTCTCTGACCAAGATAGATTGATGCGATTGATGAATACTCCTGGTGTTTCACTTGGAAGCATTGCACATGGTGTTCGATATAATTTATTCTAAATAAAATTTATTAATTTATTATATGTATGTTAATAAAATAAATAAATATAAATTTAAGATAGAGAATATATTAGGTGGAGAACCTAATATAAAAAATAATAAATTATTGGGTAGAGGTACATTTGGATGTATTATATCTCCACCTTTAAAATGCAATGGTCATCCTTCTAAACCAATACAACCAAATTTTAAAGGATTAAGCGATCTACAAATTGCATCAGCGAAAACTAAATATATATCAGATCTAAAAGGATATACTAGTTTATATAAAAATAAAGTATCTAAATTAATGTTAGGTCCTAATGCAGATGAAGAATTTGCAAATACACGTATATTAGTAGATTTAGATCCAGATAATAATTTTCTTATATATCCAACAAGTATATGTGATGTAGATGTTGATAATTTACATAAAATTGATGGTAAATATATTAATGCAATTCAAGAATGTGAAATAAACTTTCAAGTTCCTGATAATAACTTAAAATTACTATATTTACCATATTCTGGAAAAATAATTACAAAACTAATATTAAATCATACAAACATACCAAATTTATTTAGTAATTTAATAAATATATTAAATGGTATTAATATATTACATTCAAAAAATATAGTTCATTTAGATATAAAAGCAGAAAATATACTTGTATCAAAAGATGGTGATAATTTTAAACCAAAAATAATTGATTTTGGTTTTATGATGCATATTCCTGATTTTTTTTCATATAAAAATCCACAATTTTTTAAATCATATTTTATATGGCCTGTTGAATTTAAATTTTTAGATATTAATTTTTTAGGCGCTACAACGGATGATAAAATGAAAATGTATATTGAAGAATGTATAACGCCGTATATTCCTAAATTCAGAGATAATATGAAAAAATACCTTTTAAGTTATGGTATACCATATACTAATTTTTTATATCAAGATAGTGTAAAAAATCCTTTAACTGGTATTGTACGTGATACACCATTAGGTTTCATTTATGATAATGATAGTACAATGAATGATTTATTATTTAATATATCGACATTTTTTTTAGATGTAAAAATTATAGAATGGAAAAGAACATTACCACGATATAATAAAGTTGAATTACAAAAAATAAAATTAATCCAGGGTACTTATCCTTTTGAATTATATAGTAAAATATTAAAAGGTGTTGATATATATTCAATTGGAATTTTATTTTATGAAATATATATAACCTACATCGGTCAGGTAGTAAGTTTCGATGTAAATATGTATGGTAAAAAATATGAGATATTAGATATTAATTATTTTAGAAAGGATCTAAATCATATGGATCCTATTTTAATAGAGTATTTAAATTTATTATTTGATGAATTAACATTACCTTATTCTGAATTTTGTAATAATTGTATGAATTTAAAAGTAATAGAACGTTTTAACGCTTCTATGGCGTTAGAACAATTTAATACAAAAATAATACCTAGATTAGTTTTATTATCTGATCCAAGATTTGAACTATTATATAAATTTCGAAAATGAAAAGAATAAATAATTTATGAAGTAATACCAAATATATTTCGTTTAAATACTTTATAATGAAAATATCCTATTTTACCAATAACTTCTCTTGTTTCAGAATCCCATACTTTTGATTTATATAATGCAAATAAAAATAAAAATGCTGCACAAATATGAATTTCAATTGCAGATATTTTATATATAGGACTAATTAATTGACCCATAAATGTGCTTGTAGATTTCTTTCCACGTAATTTAGCTTCAATTAAAGTTAATATACATGTATCATTATTTGTTATCCAATGAATTCCAACAAAGAATAAAATAAAACAATAATATAGTAAAACAATAGAACTAGTTACAAGAAAGGGGGTACATGTGACAAATAAAACAAATAAAAGGTGTAATAATGATATTATATTAGCCAATATATTCATATTATATTAAAATGAAAATATTGTAATATTTACACAAATAGATACCTACTTAAACAAAATTGAATAATATTAACTATATAAATAAATTTAAGGCAATAAGCATAAAAAAGTTATACAATGGAAGTGTTAAAAAACAATGAAAACGAGGAAAATGATAATATGGAGATAAAAGTTAATGATTCAATCTCTCCTTGTGAGAAATTTGATGATATGAATTTAAAAGAAGATTTACTACGAGGAGTTTTTGGCAATGGTTTTGAATATCCATCCGCAATTCAAAAAGTAGGTATTCCAATTTTTATTAAAGGACATGATATGATAGGTCAAGCACAATCAGGAACAGGAAAAACTGCAACATTTGGTATTGGTATTATCCAGGGTCTTACATTTGAAGAAAAAACAACTCAGGCATTAGTACTGGTACCAACCAGAGAATTAGCGACGCAACATAAAGATGTATTTGATGCACTTGGAACATACTGTAACATATCTGTGCATGCATGCATTGGCGGTACACAAATAATGGATGATATTAATGCATTTAGAAATGGGCAACAAATTGTTGTTGGAACTCCAGGGAGAATTTATGATATGATTAATCGTGGATTGTTAGTATTAAAAAATCTAAAAACATTAGTTTTAGATGAAGCAGATCAAATGTTAGACAGAGGATTTCAACAACAAATTCATGAAATTTTTACAATAGGTATTCCATCTGATACACAAATTGCATTATTTTCTGCAACATGGACAGACGAAGCACAAATTATTGCACAAAAATTTATGAGAAATCCAAAAATTATAGAAGTAAAGAAAGAAAATACAACTTTAGAAGGTATTAAACAATATAAAATTGATGTAGGAAGAGATGAAAATAAATTTGAAACTTTAGTAGATTTGTATAAAGCAATTTCAATCAAACAGGCAATAATTTATTGCAATACTAAAAAAAGAGTTGATGAGATTTCTTATAAATTAAAAGAAAGAGAAATGTCAGTATCATCAATGCATAGTGAAATGAATCAGAATGATCGTAATAAAATTATGAAAAATTTTAGGGCAGGTGCATCAAGAATTTTACTATCAACTGATTTAAATGCTCGAGGTATTGATATTCAGCAAGTATCATTAGTAATTAATTATGATATTCCAAATAATAAAGAAAATTATATTCACCGAATTGGTAGGTCTGGTCGATTTGGACGTAAAGGAATTGCATTGAATTTTGTATCAGATAAAGAAAAAGCAGCGTTAGATGAAATAGAGACATATTATAAAACAGTAGTTGAAGATTTACCCTCTAACATTGAGCAGGTAATGAGTTATTAGGTAAAATTATTTAATTAGATTATTATTTATACATTTACTTCCAGAATCACTAGGACTATATAAATTTACTTTATTAATATCTACTGTAATAAAATTATTATTACATGGTTTATAACATTTATTATTAATTTTATCGTATCCAGGATCGCATATTGAATCATATGGTGATGATACACATATATTAAGTGATTCCATTTTAGCAGATCCCATTGGACATACATCTTTATTAGGATCACCCAGTTCACCTAAAGTTTTAATATATTTTATACATTTTGTGGTAATTGTATTATTAGAATTAGTGATATCAGTTTTAATATCATTTGGACTTAAACATTTTACATCTAAAATATCTCTATTATATGCAATAACTTTATCTATTATTTTAGAAGTATCTATTTCACTCATACTATTTGTTTACAAAAGATTTTTTAATACATTGTTTTCCACTTTTATTTATATTATAATCAACACTAGCAATTTCTCCAGAATTTGTATTTTCTATACAATTTTTATAGCATTTATGTTCATAATTTACTTTATACATATTATATTTAATTGGACATTGTGCTGCATATGGATCTTCACCTTCATGAATACATGTATTATTAACTAATTTATCATTAAGGTTACCACATCGAATATCTCTAGTTTCTTTTAATCTATCAACAATTAATATATTATTATTTTGGATATATTCAGCAGAAGAATTATAGAATGAATTACTCATACTATAATTATTTATTTTTATCTTAATAAATCAAAATTATCATTTGTTTCTAAATTTTCAGATGTACCAATATACCATGATACATTATGTAAATAATTAAGTTGATATCCAGAATAATTAATATTATAATTTAATAATATACTAGGATAAGATAATAACGCATCCTTTAATATATTATTATTAGACGCAAATCCACAAGAATTTTTTAATGATTGCAAAATAAAATAATCTGATATATTTTTAACTAATATATACCAGATACAGTGAGGACTTCTATATATTTTAGTATCATAAATATTTCTACATGAATTCATTAAATTAACGATAGAACGAGTTACATTATCTTTAATATCTTCAGGTAATGATTCACCATTATAAACTAATATATTATCACTAATAGTAAAAGGAATAAAAAATGTATTATTCATTTGAATATAAATAAATATATTTTTTTTCTTAAATGAAGAATGTTTTATTTAAGATATAATTCTCTTTTTAGAATTGGTATAATACGATCAATTGGAATTTGTATAATATCTATCATAAATTCTACTTTTGTTTGAATATCTTTATTATATTTTAATTGATCCAATATTGTTAGAGAATCGTGATTATTCGTATAATCATAATTATCGTCATTAATGATAAGATTAATAAATTCTTTATCAATTGTATTTTGTTTAATAAAAACTTTTTTAATAAATATTTGTAATTCAGATGTTATACATTCATTAATTTCTATACATGTTTTATATATAAAATTATATTCATCTTTAAACTTCTTAATTTTTAATGAATTATACATAGTAAGAATACTATTAATAATCTTTAATTTATATGGTGCAGAATAACCAGTAGTTTCTAAAGGTAAATATGCATTATATTTTGTATCCAGTTTTTGACCAAGATATGCATCATTTAATATATCATTCATTTTAATTTTAAACTCTGTATAAGTCTTTATCATTTTTTCAGTCCAACCGAGTTCATTGTTAGACAATAGTGAATCAATATATTTTATTTCAGATTTGTATCGATTTGATAAATACATCGAGCAATCGAAAGCAATTGCTTGAATCGCTTCAATATTATTACATTCAAAGATAACCATTAAAGGAGCAACAGCGGGAAGAGATGAATCTAAAATACCATTAACAAATGAATCAACTGGTTTAAAAATTTTATCTTTTAGACCTTCAGTAGAGAAGATAGCATAATATTTATGTTTTTTTAGAAAATCAACATATTTACTAGTATGATTAAAATACAATACATTTGATTTTAGTTTTGTCAAAGATATTTTATACTTATTCATTTGATGAATAAGAACACATACAAATGTTTCAGTTAAATTTCCCATGTAAAAATACAATGATAATTTATTCCACATACCTTGAGATAATTTTTGAATAATTCCTGGTAAAAATTCCCAGCGATTAGATACACAAATATAATTTCCAAAATTATTTGCAAAATTATCATTTTCATAAAATGTTTTATTATGTTTTGTCAAAACCTGATAAAATGTTGGAGTACTGAATATATACCATCCTACGCCAAAAAAAGGTAGTTTAATCGTAGTTTGAATTTTAATTAATGTATTAATTGCATCAAACCAATAACATCTAACCATAAATCGTTTAATATTTTCCGCATCATTTTTAATATATGGTTTAATAATATCAGATTCATCATATATAAAAAATATGGTTCGATTATTAACATTATCAAAATTATCAAGAGTATTAATTAATTTAATAATAAATGGATAGATCTGAGGAAAAACTACACCTCTTAGAAATAATGCA
>Ga0114958_10002158_pt1 | contig 14922 bp, 10 predicted proteins | sample C_130208_EF_Meta_FD_89577 | JGI IMG/M metagenome (GOLD analysis project Ga0114958, IMG submission 89577) | Freshwater microbial communities from Lake Croche, Canada to study carbon cycling - C_130208_EF_MetaG | ecosystem: Environmental > Aquatic > Freshwater > Lake | place: Lake Croche, Canada... | reverse complement strand
GGAACGGGAGAAACTTTTGTGATTCGACCTGCACATGCCAACGGGAATGGTATTTATAAATCCATAGATGCGGGACGTACTTGGAAAAATATGGGATTGAAAGAAACAGTATTAATAAGTAAGGTGGTGGTGGATCCTACCGATCCAAATACTGTTTATGTTGCCGCGATGGGACATATGCATGGTCCACAAAAAGAAAGAGGCATTTATAAAACAACTGATGGCGGTCAAACTTGGAATCAAATTTTATTTGTGGATGAAAATACGGGATGCAGTGACTTGTCTATCAATTTAAAAGATCCTAAAAATTTAGTTGCTGCGTTTTGGCAAGTAGATATTAAAACGTGGAATTTAAATAGTGGTGGTCCAGGAAGTGGATTTTATAAAACTAATGATGGCGGAAAAACATGGCAACATATGACCAATGGTTTGCCCGGCGGCGCGCAGCATCCTGTTGGTAAAACTTCTATTGATATGGCTCAAAGTAATCCTAACACGATGTATGCTTTAGTAGAAGATACCTCTCCAGGGTTATATAAATCAACAGATGGTGGTGATCATTGGAAATTAATGCATGAAAATCATTCCTTAGCACAACGTGCTCCTTATTACACAAGAGTGCGTGTTTCTACACAAGATGAAAATAAATTATATACCATTTGTGTCACCATTATGGAATCTCGTGATGGGGGTAAAACTTTTAATGGCAATGGCTCTTACGCACCTGGTGGTGACAATCATGATATATGGTTTGATCCTAAAGATGCGAATAGAATTATGGTGGCGCATGATATTGGAATGAATATGAGTTTTAACGGAGGTAAATCATGGAGTAATTTAAGTTTACCGATTGCACAAATGTATCATGTCGCCGTGGATGATATGGTGCCCTATCATATTATGGGAAATAGACAAGATGGATATTCCTATCGCACAGCCGCAATTAGTATGCAAGGTTCTATTCCATTAGGTTTATGGGAAGGCGTGGGGGGATGTGAAAGTGGATTTGCACAACCAGATCCATTTGATCCTAATATAATTTACTCAGGATGTTATGATGGAGGATTGGATGTTACTGATGTAAGAACAGGATATTCGCATGATATTAGAGCTTGGCCAGAAGCAGGATACGGTTGGGCGCCTGCGGATATGAAGTACAGATGGCATTGGAATTTTCCCATGGCAGTTTCTAAACATCAAAAAGGAGTAGTGTATGTAGGAAGTCAGTATGTACACAAAACTAATAATCGAGGGATGTCGTGGAATGTAATTAGCCCCGACTTAACGACCAACGATAAAACACATCAACAAAATTCGGGAGGTATGAATTCGGATAACCTGATGACTTTTGATGGATGTACTTTATATGTGATTGCAGAATCTCCATTACAATCGGGTGTGTTATGGACGGGAACGAATGATGGACAAATTAATGTCACCACTAATGATGGAAAAACATGGACCAATGTCACTGCTAATTTAAAAAACATAGCACCATGGGGAACGATACGAAGTATTGATCCTTCCAATTTTGAAGTGGGCACTGCATATATAAGTATCACCTATCAACAATTGGGAGATTTCAAACCCTATATTTTTAAAACCTCCGATTTTGGAAAGTCATGGAAATCAATAGGAGAAGGTATTCCGGCTTCCAATAGTTCTTTTGTACATAGCATTAAGGAAGATCCTATTCAAAAAGGATTATTGTTTGCAGGAACTGATAATGGCTTATACATTAGCCCTAATGATGGGGCTACTTGGGTGGCATTAAAAAATAATTTACCTCCTTCCCCGGTTTATTATTTAGCTATTCAAAAAAACTTTCGTGATTTAGTGATTGCCACTTATGGTAGAGGCTTTTATATTTTAGATGACATTACTCCTATAAGAGCATGGAGCAAAGAATTAGCAAAAAATAAAATTGAATTATTAGCCCCACGTAATGCGTATCGTTTTAATAATAAAACGGGCATTCATGCCGAACGTTCTATGGTTACAGGAAATAATCCTCCCTATGGTGCTAGCATTAATTATTTTATTCCCGATACTTCAACGCATCAATTGGCGATATCCATTTTGAATCAAAAAGGAGATACCGTGAAACGAATGAATGGATCCAAACAAAAGGGGTATAATCGCGTGTGGTGGGATTTAGCGCACGATGATATTATTTTACCTCCTTTAAAAACAATTCCTGATAACAAAGATTTTGTAAAATTAGATAAGGAAGGAAATCGTAAAATGTTTATTTATGATTTAGATATTGGCCCAGGGTTAGAAGCCATCAGAGTGCCGCCAGGTCAATATACTGTAGTATTAAAAGCAGACAATACAGTACAAAAAACAAGTTTAACAGTATTGAAAGATCCTAACATTCATTCTAATGATTTGGATATTAAAGCGCAATATATTTTTGGATTAGATTTAAATACGCAAATAAATTTGTGCTTGTCATTGATTGAAAAATTAGAAACAAAACGCGCAACATTATTAAAAGAAAATACAACTTCTTCTATAACCCAAGAAAAAGTTATTTATAATATTGAAAAACAACTTTTTGATATTCATTTAACAGGATCACGTATGGATATCTTTCGTAACCCAGCCAAATTGTTGGAGCGTATGTTGAGCATTCGTAAGGAAAGTCAAACTTATGGCGCAGACTTCCCGCCAACCAGTCAACAAAAAGCGGTATTTGCAGCATTGAAACAACAACTTCAAAAAGTATCCGAAGAAGTCAAAAAACTTCAGTTATAATTAATATCTTTAAAATCATTTAATATAAATTATCATGTCACATAATCGTAGAAAATTTTTAAGCTTAACTGCACTTTCTGCAGGAGCACTTACTTTTAGTAATTCATTATTTGCAAAAAACGGGCAACAGGGCGCGTATGATTTACCAAAATCTATTCGTGATTTACAGCCTATGAAAGAAGGTATAGTACCTATTAGTGTAGAAGAAAGAAAACAAAGAATTCAAAAAGCGCAATCCTTCATGGAGCGTGAAAAAATAGATGCGATATTTTTAGAAGGAACTACTTCATGTTATTATTTTACGGGGATGCGTTGGGGACAAAGCGAACGTACCTTTGGTGTGGTGATTCCAAGTAAAGGCCCTATTGCTTATGTGTGTCCTAAGTTTGAGGAAGATAGAGCACGTGAATTATTATTACCTGTGTTTGGCGATGAAGTACGTTGCTGGGAAGAACACGAAAGTCCTTATGCAGTGATATTTGGAATTGTAAAAGATAGAGGAGTACGTTATCACAAAATTGGAATGGAAGAAAGAGTTCGATTTTTTATAGCAGATGGCGTAAAAAAATTAGCAACCGGTTTTGAAATAGTAGATGCAACACCTATAACTGCTGGATGTAGAATGATTAAAACACCAGCAGAGCTTGCGTTAATGCAAAAAGCAAGTGATGTTACTATTGAAGCTTACAAAGCAGCATTCCCTACTATTCGTGACGGCATGTCTCAAACTGAATTTAGCAATAATATTTCTGCAGCTTTTAGAAAACTAGGATACAGTGGTGGAGCTTCTGTACAAATTGGTAAGTATTCTGCTTTACCTCATGGAAGTATCACTCCACAAACCATTCATGAGGGCGATGTAGTGATGGTAGATGGTGGAACAAGCTGTGAAGGATATGCTTCTGATATTACCAGAACTTTTGTAGTAGGTAAAGCAACACAACGTCAAACGGATGTTTGGAACTTAGAGAAAAAAGCACAAGACGCTGCTTTTAATGCGATTAAAATTGGAGCTCCATGTGAGCAAGTAGATGCTGCTGCACGAGCTGTGATTGAAAATGGCGGCTTTAGTAAAAGTTATAAACTACCAGGTTTACCTCATCGTACTGGACATGGTATTGGATTAGAAGGACATGAGTGGACTAATTTTGTCAAAGGAAATAAAACTCCCATTGCAGTGGGGATGTGTTTTAGCGATGAGCCTACTATTTCTATTCCGGGTGAATTTGGGATTCGATTAGAAGATTGCTTATATATTGGAGAAGATGGGCCACACTTCTTTAGTAAACAAAGTATTTCTATCGATCAACCTTTTGGATAAATCATTCTAAAATCGAATTTTCAGGCCCAATTTTTTAATTCACTCTCTGTAAACTGACTATTGCAGAGGGTGTGGCAGGCCTTGATGGAAGTAATAAAGCAGCAGAACCTGTGACACAGGAGTTGGTGTTTTTGTTACTGAAATATATTTCAATGTAATCGTTTACACCTAGGTCCACCCAACAGGAAGCTGTTATCACATTTTTTACATTCGACCCTTGTATGGTGTATACATTATGCGTATTGGCATAAGCAATACTATTACGTCTTACCCAAACGCTTATATCGTCGGTGCCTGCATCTGATTTTATAAACTGCAATGTATATTTCACATTGTAAATACCGGGATTCGTGACAGTGATGCGAGAAGGCAAACCACTTGTATTGTTCGTGACGTTAATATTATTCGAAAAATTAGTAAAATTAAATTTAATAGATAAGGCAGTGGCCGCTGCTGTTTGTTGTTTTGTAGTATCATAAAAACTCCCATAATCGTCACTGACGGGAGTATAATTTAAGGCTTGTGTAATATCGTTACTGGATAAACTGCCCAGGCTTATTTTATTATTTATACGGTTGCTTAAACTTGATGTATCTATTTTAGGAATTTGATTGATTCTGTTACTTAGAGATAAAGTATCATTACTATTTAATTTTAGATTGATTCTATTACTTAAATAAATGGTATCTAATTTATTGAGCTTTAAGTTGATTCTATTACTAAGACTAGTGGTATCTATTTTAGGGAATAAATTAATCCTATTACTCAATGATAAAGTATCACTACTATTTAATTTTAGATTAATACGATTGCTAAGACTAGTGGTATCTATTTTAGGGAATAAATTAATCCTATTACTCAATGATAAAGTATCACTACTATTTAATTTTAGATTAATACGATTGCTAAGATTATTGGTATCTGTTTTTGGGATCAAATTAATCCTGTTACTTAGAGTAAGAGTATCGTAAGTAAATAATTTTTGATTGATTCTATTACTAAGACTAGTGGTATCTATTTTGGGTATTAAATTAATCCTGTTGCTCAAAGATAAAGTATCACTACTATTTAATTTTAGATTAATTCGATTGCTAAGACTATTGGTGTCTGTTTTGGTGATCAGATTAATTCTATTGCTCAATGATAAAGTATCACTACTATTTAATTTTAAATTAATGCGATTACTAAGATTACTTGTATCTGATTTAGGAAATAAATTAATCCTATTGCTTAATGATAAAGTATCATTACTATTTAATTTTACATTAATACGATTGCTCAAGTTTAAAGTATCTAATTTATTGAGCTTTAAGTTAATTCTATTGCTGAGTGATAAGGTATCAGAATTGTTTAGCTTTTGATTCATACGACTGCTGAGACTACTAGTATCTGTCTTATTTAATTTATCATTGAGTAATGCTAAAACACTTGCCGATGCTGGCTTTTCGGAATCCAAGGTATTATTGACTTTATCTAGCTGCCAATTATTTTTAATGTCTTTAATGCTGGCAAATCCAGTGCCGCCTTGCCCTAAACTTAAAATGCCCACTACATTTTTTGCTTCAACTTTATCTGCATAAAAAGCAAAAGGCACATAATTTATTTTTTGCATCCCCAATGTAATAAAAGAAAAATCTCCTGTTAAGTCTACTTCCACCATTAAATATTTTTCATTATTAGTCCAATTAATATTGTCAAAAGAACTCGAGGTAATAATTTTTCCTATTTCATAACTGCCCACCACCACCGTAAAAAGTCCTAATATATTAGTGGTGACTGATTTTATTTCTTGATATTCTACTTTTTTATAAATAGTATCATTTAAAATGCTCAGTCTGAGATTAATAGTTTTATCGGCAACCACAAATCCATTGCTATACCGGGCGATACCTTGAAAATTAATGCCTTTATTTGACTGTGTATATGAAGTAAGAGATAAACTGCAAAAACAAAAGAGCAACAAAATATTTTTCATAAATGAGCAATTACATTTTAATGACTTTGCAAATTTTGGTGCGAGTCATTGATTGCTCCACAACATAGTGAATCATTAAAAAGTAAATTCCCGTATTTACCGAAGTAAATGGTATTTCATATTTAAAATATAATCCTGAAAAAGGGCCTTCTACTTTTAGTTGTATTCGACCCCATTGATCTGTGAGAATCATTTTTTGGATCGTTACATTATTTTGGTGTGTCCAAATATGCAATGATTCTTTCACTGGAATAGGTCCCACATAAATTTGATTTCCGATACTATCTATTTGATCCCTACTAAAATAATGCAGTATCTCATTTTGTAAAACCCCTGTAGTCATCATGATATTTTGAGAGGAATGCAAAGTGTTAATAGATATAGTTTCCCCTAAACTCCAATCTAGTATATATGGGCTGGCTTGATAAGAGGTTTGACTAGATACATTCAAGGTGAATGGTGGTTTTGTAATGGCTTTTATTTGTGCTTGACATTTAATACTTGATAAAAATGGTATGGCTAGAATGCCTATTCCTACAATGATGTTTTTCATATTATGTTAGGGGGGTAATTTGATAGAGTGTACAGTGGTTGCATATAAAAATGAAAAATAAGACTTAAAACATTGAAAATGAAATATATACACATTGTATCTTTACTCATAAGTAAGCCTATTTTCTCGTTTAGTCCATTTTTTCAATTTGCTGATATAAATATTAATAGTAATTTTAAAGTCAATAAAGGTCTTTTATTGTGTGAAGGCGTATCATTTTGATTGACTATGAAAAAATTGACTATGAAAAAATTGACTATTGTTTTATTAAGTTTCACTTTTATTGTTGCTGCATGTAATAAAGGTGGCGGAAGTACTGGTGGCGGAACCACACCACCCACACCTCCTCCAGTAGCCACTGTTGAAGTAGGTGATATTGCCTTTAAAGTGGAGATTGATACGAAGGAAGTAGATTATGCCGGTATTTATGGCGCGTTAAGTGCTAGCCAAGCAATCAATGTGAATGTAACTTCAACTCCTTTTGCGAAAGATGGCGTTACGATAGATTTATCTGTAAAAAAAGATGCTGATAATTCAGTGGTTTCTGGAACAAGTGTTTCTAGTACTACTGCAGGTTCTAATGCATTAACTATTTCTAATTTAACTGCAGGGGTTTTATGTACTGCTACAGTGACTGTGACTGCAAAAACGCTAGACACTAAAACTTGTAATTGCTATAAAACATTTTCAAAGACATTTAAAATCGCTAGAAAATAATTATCTTCTAATTATTTTAAATTAGTATAAAATTTACCCCTGTTACAATTATTTAGTGGCAGGGGATTTTTTTGCGATGGCTTCAATGGCATTTACTAATTTATCTAAATCTTGTAAACGAGTATATACATGTGGAGTAATTCTAACACAACTTATATTTTCCCAAACTATCCCAACGGTGTGTATTTTATAAGTATTAAATAAAGCACTGTCTAATTCACCTGGCGTCATGCCGTCAATGCTCACGCCACAAATAGCACAAGAGTATTCATCTTTTAATGAAGTGTTTATTTTTACTTTAGGAATTTCTTTTACTCTTGTAGCCCAATAATTTTTTAAATATCTAATTCTTTCTTCCTTTCTTTTACTACCTATGGCAGTATGAAAATTAATGGCTTCTCCAATGCCTTGTTCGATAGGAAAGCTTCTGGTACCAAGGGTTTCAAACTTTCTAATATCGGTTCCTTTAGGATTATCATTGCATACTAAAGGCCATATTTTTTCAATATTTTCTTTCTTAATCCATAACATTCCACTTCCTATGGGCGCTGATAAAAACTTGTGTAAGGAAGTTCCAAAATAATCACAACCAAGTTCAGGTACTTTAAAATCCATCAATCCGAAACTATGTGCACCATCTACAATGGTTTCAATGCCATGTTTTTTCGCCAATACACATAATTTTTTGACAGGCATAATTTGCCCCACCCAATTGACCATATGTGTGATATGAAAAATTTTAGTTTTGGGTGTGATTGCTTTTTCAAATGCGTTCACAATTTCTTCGTCATTTTCAATAGGATATTTGAAATTTAGTTGTGTATATACAATTCCTTCTCTGCTCGCTCTTTGCTTCCATGCATTAATCATGTTAGGATAATCTTGCTTAGTGCCAATGACTTCATCACCTGCTTTTAAGTTCAATCCAAATATCACAGTATTCAATGCTTCCGTTGAATTTCGGTTAATAGCAATTTCTTCGGGATCTGCACCTGCTAAATCAGCTAACTTATATCTTAAAGGTTCTCTGCCTTGATCTAATATGCGCCACATAAAATAAGAAGGTCCTTGGTTGGTCATCTTATTAAAATTTTCCACGGCTTCTTGGACGACTCTGGGACTTGGACTCACACCGCCATTATTTAAATTGATGATGGAGGGGCTTACGGTATAACCTTGCTGAATCACACTCCAATAATCTTCGTCTGAGGCGAGTTGTTTGGCACTGATATCTTTTTTATTCAAATTGATATGTTCAAATTCGGCAGCATGTGCTTGGTTAAATAAACTATTCGCCGAAAAAGCACCGGCCATTAAGCCAACTTGTTGTATAAAATTTCTACGATTTGCCATAAAATATACTTTGTATAAGTAAGTTAAAAAATATTCGGCGAATTTCCATTACCATGGATTCAAAATTTTAACCGCTCAACATTTTACAGCGCTCAAATTCTTATTTTTTGTTACATTTAAGCTGATAAACAAAGCCTTTAAACGAGTTAAAGCTAACCAAGCAGATATATTGAAAACTGTCATTGCCACCATATTATTATTTTTTGCCATCACTAGTCAATTAGGTACTTATGCAGTGTATCTTATTCAGCAAAAATGGGTAAAAGAAGATATGGCTCGACAAATAGCCAGCCATCTTCCAGATAGCGAATTAGTTAAAATACAGGATTCTAAAAATTTAGATTGGGAAGAAGAAGGGAAAGAGTTTTTTCTAGACCATCAATTTTATGATATAGTCAAAACTGAAAAAATAAATGGAGTGGTATGGTATTATTGCATCAATGATAATATACAAACTAAATTATATAATGATTTTGCAAAAACAGTGAAGTCAAATAATGAAAATACCACAAATCCCAAGGATAATAAATATCATGTTAAATTACCTACTTCTTATTTTATAGTAGATGCATTGTTGCAAAATCAATTTGTTGACATAGTCATCCAAGACCATGAATTATTGTATCAAGAAAAAGTAATCTTTGCCCCTACTGATATTATAGTTCCACCTCCACAGCAGATATAATTATATTTTAGATTATTTATTTTTCCGAATCATGATGCATTCGGGAATATTTTTTATTTTAATTCATTATATCTCATGAAACTTAATATTAGTTCAATTTTACTTTTTTTATCTTTGATAGGCTTCCGCTCTCAAATTTTTGCACAAACAAAAGTGACCGGTAAAGTACTAGATGCTATTACGCAAAAACCTTTAATCAGTGCAACCGTTTCTGCAGGAGCTCAAAAAACAACCACCAATAATGAAGGTTTGTTTAGCATAACAGGAGCCACCAAAATCACGGTATCTTTTATAGGATACGAACCATTCACACAAATAGTGGGAGCATCTTCTGGCGCACTTACTATCTATTTAACACCTATTGCTTTATCCTTAGCGCAAGTAGAAGTGACAAATTCTTCCAACCCCAATAAATCAGTTTTATACCAACCTGGATCTATCTCTAAAATTGGTAGCACCGAAATAAAACGTAATACTGGCTTATTTATGGACGACGCTATCCAAACTAATATTACGGGAGTGGCTATGGCACGTCGTTCGGTTGCAGGCGGACAACAATTAAATATTAGAGGGTACGGTAATGGCACACGTGGATCACGTGGAGTGAGTAGCAACTTTGATGGCCAAGGTTATAAAGTTTATCTAAACGGCATTCCTTTAACAGATGCGGAAGGCATTACTACCATGGATGATATAGATTTTGGAACCATAGCAAATGTTGAAATTTCAAAAGGTCCTGCTGGAACTTTATATGGCTTAGCCATCGCAGGTGCGGTGAATTTAACCACTGAAAAAGCAGAAAAAGGTAAAACGAGTATAGCACAACAAATATTGACAGGTAGTTATGGATTAAGACGTTTTACAACTACTTTAAAAGCAGGTTCAGATAAATCTTCTTTACTTGTAAATTATGGGACTCAAAAAACAGATGGCTATACGATTCATAATGCATCTCAAAAAGATTTTGTGAATGTAGTGGCGGATTTACAGCCTAACACAAAAAATAATTTTAGTGTGTATGCGGGATACAGTAATAGTTATGATCAACGTTCGGGTGAATTAACTATTGCTCAATGGGAAGCCAATGATTATACTGGTAACCCTGACTATATTAAAAGAGATGGTCATAGTAATGTCGTAAGTTTTAAAACTGGAGTAAGCCATGTTTACAATCACAGTCAAAATGTCTCTATAACATCTGCTGTTTATGGCATTGGTTTTAACAGCAATGCAAGTTCGGCTGCCGGTTGGACCGATAAAAACACAGTTAACTATGGTATAAGAACTTCTATCAATACTAAAATTCCTATTTCAAATGAAGTCACTCTTGGTGGGGTAACAGGCATTGAAACACAACAACAAGTGGGTCAAGTAATAGGATATAGTATGAAACAAAGCCCCTTGGATTTGGCAACTACTTGGACCTATGGATCCAATCCTTATTGGGTGATTAACACAGCCACTTCTAATGTGTATGCAACTAGTACTAATAGTCATTTATTTACAGAATGGACTTTGTCTTTACCAAAAGATTTTTCGGTGGTAGCGGGCTTGGGAACAAGTACAATGCATATTAATTTAAATGATCGTTTTAATACGGCTTTAACTACTCGCCCAGCTACTTTTGATACTTCTTATCAATCAATGGTGTCTCCTCATTTCGCTATTAACAAAGTGATCAATAAACATATTTCATTGTATGCTTCTTATAGTACCGGATATAAAGCACCTACGAGTTCTTATTTTTATGTTACTACACCAGCAGTCACTACACCTGCAACACCAGCTACTGGAAGCTTAAATCATTTGTTATCACCTGAAAAAGGGAATCAATTTGAATTAGGTACGAAGGGTCAATTATTCAATAATAAATTGACGTATGAATTGGCTTATTTCAGTACCGTGTTTTCTAAAAAAATGACTGCTATTTCGGTCGTATCACCCGCGTCACCTACTACGACATTATATACTTATGTAGTGAATGGTGGAGATCAAATGCATAAAGGAATAGAAGCGATGTTAAAATATACTTTGTTTGAATCTAATAGTGGCTTTGTTAGTTCATTACGTCCTTTTGCTAATTTTACTTATTCTAACTTTACTTATGGAGATAATTTTAAAATTCAAAAGTCAGTGGTTTTAACCGAAGATTATTCTAATAAAAATGTGGCTGGAGTTCCTAAATATGTAGTGAATTTTGGTTTTGATATATTAACACAACCAGGTTGGTATGCAAATGTCACTTATAATTATAGAGACAAAACACCTATAACTTCCTTAAATGATTTTTATGCAACATCCTATAATTTATTGAATGGAAAATTAGGCTATCAAACTGCCTTATCTAAAAAAATAAATTTTGACGCATACCTAGGAGCTACTAATATCACTGCTGTAAAATATCCTATGATGATTTTCGCCAATCAATTACCTGATACTTATACAGCGGCGCCTAAAGAAGCAGTTATTTTTGGAGGCATCAATTTGAAATATAATTTCTAAAAAATAAACTATGAAAAAACTAGTATATATTTTGTGGAGTGTTTTGATACTCACTTCCTGTGGAAGATTTAATAACAGAGAAGTAGATGGTACTAAGGATATACGTATCGTTTCTTTATCTAAACATTTGACTGAATTTACTTTTGCTTTAGGCAAAGGCCATGATTTAGTTGGGGTAGATTGGAGTAGTACTTATCCTGATAGTGCCAAGCTTATCAAGCCCGTGGGCTATCATAGAGCATTGAATCCTGAAGGTATTATTTCCATCGCTCCAGATGTGGTGATACACAGTAATGACATTGGTCCTGAAACGGTTTTGCCTCAAATACAAAAAGCAGGTTTAAAATGTAAAGCTTTTGGAAACGCCAATACTATTGATAGTGCAAAAATGTTATTAAAGGAGTTAGGCGCTTTTTTTGGAGTTCCTGAAAAAGCCGATTCTTTAATAAAATTAATGGATGCTTCATTGACACAAGCAACTGCAGCGGCGAAACAATTAACGATCAAGGATACACCCACTGTGATGATTATTCATTTTGGTCGTGCGAGTAATGTTTATTTTGTCATGAGTGGAAGAAAAGGAGTAGGCGATCAGCTGATTAAAATGGCTGGTGCAAAAGTGGCACACTATGATGCCAAGGGGGCAAGACAAATTAGTGCGGAAGCGATTGCGGAAGCCAACCCTGATATCATTATAGCCACCGATTTTGGATATGATCAAATGGGCAGCATGGATAAGTTTATTTCGGGGGTGCCAGGAGTGAGTTTGACGAAGGCAGGAAAAAATAAACGAATTGTGAGATTTGAAGAACATGATTTAACTTACTATGGACCTAGAACTGGGAATAATATTATAGATTTGATGCAATTATTTTATCCCAACAACAATGGCTCCAAAAAGTAGTTTATTTTTTATTGTATTAACAGCTTTGCTTATTGTGATGCTCCTCATTGCAATTGCATTTGGAGCAGTTTCTATATTGCCTTCCGAAATGTGGTCTGCATTGAAACATGGGTTCACAGGAAAAGAGCCCGCTACTATTTATGAAAGTGTCTTTATACAATTAAGATTGCCTCGGGTATTACTATGTGCGATAACCGGGGCTATCTTAGCTGTTTCTGGTGTGTTAATGCAAGGTTTATTTAGAAATCCAGTAGTGGAACCTGGTTTAGTAGGAACTAGTGCAGGCGCGGCTTTTGGAGCATCCATTGTATTTAGTTTGTCGCCATTTATGTCTCCTTCTTTTAAAAGTGTATTAGGTCCCTTTATGGTTCCTCTATTTGCTTTTGTGGGAGGATTAGTAGCTACCTATTTAGTGTATAGTATTGCAAAAGATAAAAAACATATTTCAATTCTTTCTTTATTACTAGTAGGTATGGCGATGAATGCGATTGGATTAAGTGGGGTAGGTCTTATGACTTATATCGCGCGTGATCCACAAGCAAGAAGTATAACTTTCTGGAATTTAGGAACATTTTCGGGCGCTAATTGGTTTCAAGTATTTGTAACAGGCATTATGGCGGTAGTTTGTTTTTGGTTAGCACAAAGACAGGCTAAAAAATTAAATGTATTGTTATTGGGAGATCAAGAGGCGGGTCATTTAGGAGTGGATGTAAAAAAATTAAAAACTAATATTTTAATATTAAATACAGCGATGGTATCTGTTGCTACTGCTTTTGTGGGCGTAATTGCCTTTATGGGATTGATTGTGCCGCATGTTTTAAGATTATTAATAGGCAGTGACCATAAAAAATTAATACCTGCTTCCATTTTAATGGGCGCTTTATTATTAACCATTGCTGATGTAGGAGCTAGACTTTTATTAGCCCCGGCTGAATTACCTATTGGCATTATTACTTCCATTGTGGGTGCACCACTCTATATCTTCTTGTTAAAGAAATTTCAACTCAATCAAACGAATTAACAAGTATGCTAGAAGTTCAAAATTTACAATATCAAATTGGGAAACAAGCTATATTAAATGATATTAGTGTGCAATTTCAGCCAGGCTTATGTCATTTAATAGTGGGTCCCAATGGTTCAGGTAAATCTACTTTTATAAAAATAGTAAGTGCTGAAATTGAAGCTTATCAAGGAAAGGTTTTATATCAAGGAAAGGACGCTAAAAAAATCACTAAGCAAAATCTCTCGCAATATAGAGCAGTATTAAGTCAGCACACCGAACTTAGTTTCCCCATGCGTGTGGACGAGGTGGTTATGTTAGGTCGAAATCCACATTTTGAAATAGCTCCTAGCAAAAAAGATAATCAAATAGTACAGGATGCCTTGGATTTATTATCCTTACAAAATTTAGCAGGTCGCAATTATCAAACCTTAAGTGGCGGCGAAAAACAAAGAGTGCAATATGCAAGAGTGCTTACTCAAATTTGGGAAACCCCTCAAGAAGAATTACGCTATTTATTTTTAGATGAACCTTTGAACAATCTAGATGTCTATTATCAACAACAATTTTTATCTATTGCGCAAAGCTTTATGAATGATGCCACCATCTTAATTGGCGTGGTGCATGATATTAATATTGCAATACGCTATGCGCAACAACTATATTGTTTTTTAAATGGTAAAATTGTGGCACAAGGAGTGCCTGAAACCATTGTACAGCCTGCTTTATTAAAACAAGTGTTTGATATTGATACCAGTATTGTGAATCATCCGCAAACGGGTAAACCTATTATTATATTTTAGGTAAGCTATATCCGTTGTGATAGGCTTTCATAAAGTATTCTTTATTGATAGCGTCGTTGGTAAATATTTTTTTATTGTCATCCCAATTTACTTTTTGTCCGGAACGATATGCAATGTTACCCATTTGAGCAATGGTGGCAATATGAGCGCCTTCTTCAATTGAACAATGAAGTGAGTCTGGAGTGTTATTTCTAATAGCGTCTGTAAAATTTTTCCAATGTAATGCCACTCCGTTATCTACACTTTTTTGTAATGGGATAGCCACTTTATTTTTGGCTTGACGTTCTTCAATGACTTCCCACCCGCTTCTATCTAATACGAGTGTTCCATTATTACCAATAAAAGCAAT
>Ga0114958_10002157_pt1 | contig 14924 bp, 16 predicted proteins | sample C_130208_EF_Meta_FD_89577 | JGI IMG/M metagenome (GOLD analysis project Ga0114958, IMG submission 89577) | Freshwater microbial communities from Lake Croche, Canada to study carbon cycling - C_130208_EF_MetaG | ecosystem: Environmental > Aquatic > Freshwater > Lake | place: Lake Croche, Canada... | reverse complement strand
TATGCCGATTCCCTTGCTGCAAACTATGATGCATCTGGTGCCGCAGCATCTGCACAAACTGCAGCCCAATCATATGCCGATTCCCTTGCTGCAAACTATGATGCATCTGGTGCCGCAGCATCCGCACAAACCGCAGCACAATCGTACGCGGATTCCCTTGCTGCAAACTATGATGCCTCTGGTGCCGCAGCATCCGCACAAACCGCAGCACAATCGTACGCGGATTCCCTTGCTGCAAACTATGATGCCTCTGGTGCCGCAGCATCCGCGCAAACTGCAGCCCAATCGTACGCTGATTCCCTTGCTACAAACTACGACATATCTGGTGCCGCAGCATCCGCACAAACTGCAGCCCAATCGTACGCGGATTCCCTCGCCCCAAATTACGATGCATCCGGTGCCGCAGCATCTGCACAAACAGCAGCGGAAGCGTACACAGACTCTTCAGTGGCAGCTCTTGCCAGTGGACAAGCGAAAATGTACGTTGGCGGCTCAGGGTCTGCGATGACTGGGGACGACGACCAGTCTGCGAGCGGTAATGCTGGATCAGGTCTTGTACAGTTTGATGACCCAGCAAACACAAACAGAAAGTATATTCTACCGGCGATGGCGAGCAGGGCTAACGGTGTGAACTATTCAGTAATGAACATCTCCGCCGGCACTGGTGTCATATCATTCGTGGATGATGGCAACCACTCCCTATCGCTCTTGGATGTTGCGCCAGCCAATGGAGCAAGAGCCGTATGTTTTAACAACAAGTGGTACTTCATGATTCTATAAATTCATTATTTATTTCTTTGCTTATTATATAAATCATGTCAATTAATCTATTATCAAGTGGAGTAGTACCCCTAGTTGTTGAACGTGTAAGTACTTCTGCTCTTAACGTGTCAGGGTCATCATCTCTATACGGAACAAGTTTTAATGACCAAGCTATTTCAGGTGTGCTATCTTTAACCGGTGGTGATGCTGGTGGACTGTTGATCAGTGCAACCAATAATAACCTAAATCTCGTATCAACACAAGGAGTTATCGTAAGTAACTCCATTATTGCAAACGCAAACGTTGCAAACAGTGGGTTCGTTTATGCTAATGTACCGGTGGGTTCTGGATCTGGAACTACAGGAGTTTGTAATGGTGTGATGGGTGTGTATAGCTTTACTGGATCTACTATACTAGCCGGTGCATCATCTACTTTCACAATAACAAATAATTGCGCAGGTACTTGGGGACATGTAACCGCCGAATTTGTTGGATCGGCAGGAACATCAGCACCATATGTCCAATATATTGCTTGGACACCAGCTACAAACATAGCAATCACTGTTATTAATGGTGGGGCTGGATCTACTGGAAGTATGACAGTAAGATTCACATTTTCTAAGCTAGCTTAATTTTTACCTTACACCCCCCTAATCTTGAGGCAAATTTTATATATATGATTATAAAAAAGTATTTTTATAATATTCTTTTAAATTTTTTAGTTGTAAACAACAATCATACCATTCATAGTAATAGCGTTCGCTTGGCACAAGTTACCAGAGGTCACTTTTACCGCATTGAGATATAGGGTTGTGAGTGGGGCACTCGCTTTGAAAGACCAATTCAATCCGCCGGAAGCGATCGGTACTGGTGTAACACGTGGGTTCTCTGCTCCAATGTTGAATACATACGGCGCTTGGAACTGTTTTGTAGCATCATACGCAACATTAGCCGTATCACTTAAATACAAATTGGCTGCGAATGCTGTGACGGGCGTGTAGGTGGTTGCTGAAGAAATGCTTTGAATGTACAGCTGATAGAATGAACCAGTTGGAACTGTGAAAGAGCACAGTACAGTAGGTGCGGATGCCAATCCACCAATGTACTGGATGGACTGTGGGGTGACTGAAAAATGGTAAGATTTTCCGACAAGGGCTCCGGTGACTGAGAGAGTATTTACTGACACTTTGTTGAAGATCACTGTTGCATCAGCCACCGACGTTTGCGGAACAATTTGCATAATTTGGTTGTTTGCTCCCTGGTTGTTATAAGACCACAGCGCCAAGTTGCCATCCGTGAGTGCACCCCCCGTAACACCTGGCGCGAATAGAGTGTATGATTGCGCATTGGTGTCATTACAAATCATATTTAATTGAGTGGTTCCCCCAGGATTAGAAATTGTTACATCCCTTGAGACAACATTTGCTAAATTTGCAGATAATAAACCAGTTTCTAGTAGGTTAACTGACATGTGTATATAATGGATTGATAAAATCTATTATATTAGAAATGAAATTTTTTGGTTTTAGGCTTTGAGTCTATCTTTCAACGACTTGTGTGCTCTTTCCTCCTTGCCCGCATATGATGCAGCAGCACCACCCGACAATCCACCCCCACTATGTCCACTGCCACTCAATGCATCAGCAACCACCACACCTTTCTTTACGAACGGGCTTGCTGATTTCCATGCACTCTTAATGCTATCCAAGAAGCCGCTTCCAACGATGCGCTTCATTGCGGAGTGGGAGATGCCGTGTCCAGAGTTACGCGCATCCACTACATCCTTTGTGCTCAAGCAGTCCAGTTTGATTGTTGATTTGCCGTCGTCTGTTACAAACACTCCTGAATTCATTGTCATTAACACCAATTCAGGGGCAACAGCTACACCGTATGGGTTTGTCACGTTGATTGTGAATTGCAAGTTGTAAGAACCTCCAACACCTGCAGCTAAGAACGCCTCTCTCAACGCCAAATCCTTTCCTACCTCGAGCACCAATAGAGATCCAGACATTTTAACGGCCCCTGATTTTGCAGATTGAGCAAGCCCTGAAAACTCAAGCCACGACTGATTAGACCCAGCCTCTCTTGATGACTGCCACAATTGCTGTTGAGTCCAGCCGGAGCACAAACCAGCCACGTTGTTGAACTGCAAACTGATGGAGTTAATTACGAACCATGAGTCTGTGTCTTGGCACACCTGTGCAGACATCGGTTTACGCACGCATATCACAAGCTTGTCAGGGATGTTTCCGAGCTGTAGAGCGTTACTCGCTATTGATGTTGATGCCCCTGAACCAAGAGGGGTTTGGTTAGTAGGGGTCAAGATGTAACGCGGGAGCTCATAGTACGGGGACACGCATCTGTCGGGCAACTTCATATCATCGTGCGGGGAGATGAATGTAAACACAAGTTGAGAGTTTGTAAACTGCACATTGCTGACGTTGATGTTCCAGCTTCGGTCACTGGCAATAACAGGAGGAGAGCTTTTCTGCAGAGCATGGCGCCAGGCCCTTTGTAAATTACCTATGTTCATTTGGAACGACATGTTCTGGATGTTGTAGAACCCTGCCTTATTCTGCGGCTGGCCGAACATGAATGGGGACAACAGCAACGGCTCCGAAACGGAAAATGTGATAGTGTTGCTGTAAGTGGTTCCATTTACGACTGGGTTCGCAATGCCTGCGCCAGCTACGACTACGGGGAACGCACCTCTCTCGTTGATGTCCTCGTCGGGAGAGTTGTCAATCCCACTCAACGGTGAGGAGTTAAATAGAGCGGTGTCATTGTAGGAGTTGAAAGTGTCAAATGATGTTGGTGTTGTGCCGTTGTAGGCGAGCAAATCACCTTTGTTGTTCAAGCGCAGCAATTGGGGCAACACATCCTGAGTAGACATGGAGACTGTGTTATTGTTGATTGTTGCTGAGATAGTGTTACACATGTTGTGTAACGGGAATGGACCAAGCGAATCATACAAAGCCGGTACTACAAGGCTACCTCCAGATGTGTAACCTGTATCGATGGAGCCAGGGACAGCCTGGGCAGTGCTTCCAACTGCGCTTACTGTGAGGGTCACTGTGGACTGCCAAAGTACACGCCTATCAACGATTGTGCGCTTGCTAGGCACTTGAATATTGTATGTGTGCGATGAGGAGGATTGTGCGGTCGCTGGGAAAATACCAGAGTTCACAGAGGCTCCGCCTTTATAGACACCGTACGGGATCTTATCTGATACGTCCAATCTGTCGTCTAGGACGAGCATAGTTTCAACTTCATTAGCCATGAGTATATATTAAATGGATATAAAATAAATTGTTATTCATATCGGTTTGAAAAAAATGTAGTTTATTCAGTTTGCAACGTCTTGCATTTGATAGATTTATTATGAGTTGCTATATTCCCCCGCGAAACCATAGAATTACAAAGCGGACAGGCAATTTTCTCAGTGCGGTGTGCTTTGTATTCATCTATAATCCATTTGTCTTTATTTTTTTTGTAGTAGTCCCGCATAGTTGCCTTCTGTTCGTCCTTGTTGTTTTCGTAGTACTCCGCGCGATGCACTTTGATCTTATCTGCATTGTTTTTGTAATAGTTTGCGTCCCTCGCCTTGATTGCGTGCTTGTGTTCAGCTCTATACGTCTTCTTCTTTGCCGCCAACTCTTCTTTGTGATCCTCACACCATTCTTTGATTGTGCGCTTTGGAATCAAGCGATTCACACAATTCTTGTTGTACTTGCGTATGAGCTCGCCTTCTCTTTTTTGAAGTTCATTTTTGTCGGCACATGGGTAGTTCTCCACTAGCTCGATGTAGTGGTCATCGTACTTGAGCACTTCATATGATGAAACCCATTTACCTTTGTTGTCGCGTGTCCATATTTTGTAATCAGCAATATGCGATGATAGGCGTTTAGTAAGACTGTTAATCGTTGAACCGATGTAGAACATCTCAGTTTGATGACTGCGAATGGCGTAAACTTTTCCTTTGCTATAATCTTTCATTTCTACTCTATCATATTGGCTTATCTTTAAGTGTCCGATTTTGTCCGATTATTTTCTACAAAATGTCATAAGCTACACACTATATCGTTTGGCTCTAAACATCAATTTAATCTGGCATGAGCGCTGAGGAAGTAACTTTACTCTGTAGCTATTGCCCAGCATGTCGGTCCACATTACAGAGACATCCATAGATGACAGTGATTGATTCCCAAACATGTCAATCAAGCGGTACACTGTTGGGGTGTAGGTGATGTTCGGCTTATACTCAAACCCTTTGTCCAGACCCACTACGAAGTCCGTCAACATGAGGGAGATGTTCGCGTTGTTGCCACCAACAGTCATCCCTGAATTGCTGGTAAACACCACCGGCTTACCCACCAAGTCAGGCAAGATGGGCATACTTACACTCTGGAACACAATGGACTTAATCGGGCACCACAGGGCAGTGGTTGAGTACGATTGTGTCATTTGAAGCATTGCATAATTGTACGGGGCAACGGTTCCTGTAAACTGGTTCATCCCGTGATCTTGGTAAATGAGGTACTGATAATTCGTTCCGTTCGGTGCCACATTGTTGCTGCCGTTATACACATTGTCAAACGCTGAGAATAGAGTGAAGAGTGGGGCGTTTGCAAACACGGAGATGTAGTTCCCTGCTCCAAGTGCCGAATCGTAGCCCGCAACATCTGCGTTCAAAGTGAACAGGTATCCCTTGTTGTCAAAAGTGAAGAATGGGGCGTTTGCTGTGGGAAGCACGCCACCAGCTCCTGTTACGAGTGTATTCAGTCCATTCAGTGCAGTCTTGTACGCGTCATTAATCATGTTCACGAAGCGCTGATACTCTTGGACCCAGTAGTACTCGGTAGTAAAGTCCTGGGCTGTGGTTGGCGCTACAGGAGTGTTTACATTGTTGTTCTCCTGCACATATTCAACGAACGCCTGCTGTGTGTAAGTGGTGCCCAAGTACGTGAAGGACAAACTGACTGAATAGATTGTTAAATTCACATCACTCTGCCCCAACTGCACAAACGGCATGAATAGAGGCAGGTACGGTGTCTCCAGTTGAAAGCGGGCTACTGCTAGGAAGAAGTCCCCCGGATTGTTCAAGAACGGCGAGTTACGCACCTCAGAGAACTGGATGGGCGGGGCGTCCAGTGTGCCGGAGATGTCGTTGTTTACGATGTTGATGTCGTAATATATGTGACTTGGCTTTCCGTTCTCATCGTAGAGAATTCTATCTAAGTTCATGCTAGACTGCATTATATAATAGAGAATCAGAATAAAATTGTTCAACGAATGTACCAGCTCCACCGATCGGAGAACTCCTCCTTGTCTGTCGTGAAATTGGCATCTTCGGGGTCTATTTCTTGAACGAAATAGTGCGTGATAGTGCACTCATCATCACTATCCGTGTGATATCGCAGTTGTTCGACTGCTTCAGTACGGGTATGGTAAGCTTTCTCGACAACACTAAAGGATTTGCTGGGTTTGTCAAAGTCATGCACGTGTTTTACAAACAGGAATATTTTCATACTATACTGTTATATAGGAATATCTATTTTGTGTTCTAATTGTATACTCAAATGAGCATCCTTTTGAATCTCGAAGTCAAACCCGGCGAAAGCAAGGACACAATCCTTAAAGTCCTCAATGCTGAACTTATCACGTGCACGAACGTAAAGTCCAGGCTCCAGCGAAATCAGACTCTGTTTGTACTCAAGGCCGCTATTGCACAAGTATCAGACATGACTGAGTACCCCTTTGGCTTCTCTCTTCTCATCGCCTATGACGGTAGCAAGAGCAGAACACACTTTAGGCTCGGAACGAAAGACAAGCACAACACGCTCAACGATTACCATCTTGAATACGGAACACTTGCCACACAGTTTTTGTTGTCTGATTAAATCTTGACTAGTTGGCACACAAGTTCATCGGTGTTCGGTGCATGAAAACTCTTAACGTACTTAAGGAATTGCGGCAGAGTCATGTCCGCGTGCTGCAGCCTCAAACACACCCACCTGCCACACGTGTTGACATTCGGTTTCCATGACTGCAGGTCAGTCTTGTTGTACACCACCTGATAGGGGCACTCATCCAGCAGCGCGGACAACAGGGGCTTCATCTCTCCAAGGCTTTTCCTTTCTTGTAGGCTTACGTAATGCAGCTCAGAATCAATCTGCGGTAAACCATAACTATCCCAAAACTCACAAGTGTTGCCATACTTGAGTACGCAAACCCAATGCCCAGAATTAACCTTTGTCTCCACAAGAATCACACAGCGATTATCTACTTCCAACAATTGATCAATTGTGTTGTAGTTCTTCAACTGTGGATAGGTGATTATTCGCGTCTTTGCGCCCAGTACCTTGCGGATGTCGCCGTCAGACAGGGATTTAGCAAGTTGTTTGTTCATTATACAATGTGTAGTGAACAAAAATTAATTTGAAAGTCCGAGTAGTGTCCGGAGAGCAGCCCTTGCATCGTAGGCGGGCTCAGACTGCACAGAATCAGAGTCTGAGTCGGAATCTGTGTCAGAATCATCTTCAGTTGGCCGATGGTTTACACTGAGAATGATTCGCGAAGGTGCTGATCCACGCCACTCAGTATAGCTCATTTTTAGTTTATCTCTCCGTTCTTCGTTATGAGAGTACAAACAAACGTGCAGGGTTCTTTGAGCGAGCTGGAGACACACGCCGCGCATATTCCCCAAAAAATGGCTTAACCTTTAACCTTCCTCCTTTTAGGTTTCTCATCCTCTGAACTATCATCATCGTCATCCTTCAACATGTACGCATTGTGCTCAGACAAAACACACATCGGGGCCATGTTCCTGATCATTACCCACCGTGACGGCAGGGATCGCAGTTTCTTCTTCTGCTCTCTATCTAAATCCAAGTATTCAGATAGAAAGTACTTCAATCCCTTCACCTTCCCCGCTTTCGGGAAGATTGTGATGAACTGGCTTTCATTTAGAATCTTTCTGGTCTCCTTTCCATTAGTGATTAGGTGATAGGTGACCAACATACTGATGTTGTGATGGCGCCCCATCTGCAGCCCCTTGTTCATGATGCCGAACACCGCTTTCCTAATCTTGGAGTCATCGATATCGTCCACGTCATCAAACATCAAACAACTTGATGCAAATTCGTCTAGTTTAATAGGATGTGTGACCAACCCCATATCGATCTTGATTCTATTCACTCCTACCGCATCCAGGATCTCATCTTCATCCACCTCAGAGAACAGGTAGATTGGATTGTCAGGGAAGATCTTCTTGTACTCTTTAAGCCAGTTTGCACAGTATGTTGATTTACCTGACCCCGACTTCCCTGCCACATACCCAATATTCCTCTCAGTGGTGATATCCGGTACCGGCTGGAACTTCATATCTCCTTCCAGCGACATGGACTGCCTATTGCCTTTTCCCTCCTCCATTGTTACGTATAGGATCTCGTTGTTGAGCTTCTTGTCGCTTTTCCCACGTATCACGGCGAGCGGTTTACAGTGCTCCCCTTCCATCAGAGTTAAACTCATTAAATATATTATGTAGTGATAAAATATTTATTCAAAATCAAAACTTACACTCCGTGGTGTATGAGATATGTCCCGTAAACACGCGCTGGGTTCCAATATTTGTGGTACCGCAAGAAACAGGAATTCTAGGCGTACTATTTGCGGTACTACTTGTACTCACTCGGCAACGGTTGCAACCCGTGGGATTTGTTGAACGACAACGCCTGCCTGTTGAGGATCGCCCCACAGTAATCCATCAGGGTTTCCAGCTCCACAAGCATGTACTCGCGGTTCTTATCTGTGTTTGTCAACTTAGTGAGATGCAACAACGAATCGTTTATATCCTCCAGTTTGAGATTGATATCGAAGACATTGGCAAATCGCTCCCTCATGCCATCCAGCCCCGCAAGAATGGTTGCCCACGGCAGGTTTGAGGGGAATTTCTCGATCAGCGCGACTATCGCCTCAATATCCCCTTTTATTTTGTTCAGAATTCCCAGTGAGCCGTTGAACAGTTCCGTCAAGATTTCTACTCTTTCAGTCTTCTTGTAATAGCGATCCAGCAACAGTATGCGCTTGTCCATCTTCGCGTACTTGCCGAATGTGTACAGCATATAGATCTCATCCTTGATCATCTTCACATAATCCAGCTCTTGTGCATTGATCGGCTTGTCACGGGCCCAGAACTCATAGATGTTGGAGAACTCTACTAGCCTGTTGGATGTGCCGACTTTCGAGATCGCGTCAATCTTAATAAGTGTTTTATCACTCATCGCCTCCAATAGGTTCTTGGTTCTGCCGCCTGGTAGCTCCTGCTTGCCTTTCACAAAGTCCACCGGCTCCCAGCGCAGTGTCTTTAGCTTTCTCAAATAGTCCTTCAATTCAAAATAGTCCTCCAGTGACAGTTTGGGTTTCGCCAACTCCTTTCCAGTCTTGTACTGTGATTCAGAGATGTATTTATTTGTAAAACTCTTAGTGAGGAAGTCTGTGACTTTCTTCTGCGAGTAGCCAACAATCTTCCCATCACTCAGCGCAGGAAAGTCAAACTCCAGCTCGTGATCCAGCCCGCATTTGATGTCCATGATGTATAGTGTCTTCTGTTTCATTAAGCGCTTCACCACCTCCTGCATTTTCTTTGTCACATCCGATACCGCCTGGTTGAAGGACTTGTTTTCATACACCTGTTGGAACATATCGTAATCTGAGTTGTTGATCATAGAGCGGAATGAGCTGCTCCCTTTGATGTCCTCAGCATTGAATTCGTTGTAGAAGGAGAGCAGTTTTACTGTGTGCTGCACATCCTTTGAGAAATCGTACGCCCCCTTGTTCGCATACACCTGGTCTTTATCGCCACTCAACAATCCAAGCCCAGATCCGTGTGCCCCGGCAGCAGCAGCAGGCTTTGTCCTTTCAAAAATGTTGTTGTTGGTGTAGAACTCATTAGCCTGCGCGCGTGATTTTCCTTTTCCCTCTAGGTAACGATACGCTTCATTCGCAACTAACGCCTTGATGTTGCGCTTGCCGTAATCGAAGTTCTTCCCACGCAAGTGTATCAATAGTTGTGCAATGTCATCACCCACAGGCACAATGGCAGGAGCTGGAACACCACCCGAGTCGTGTCGTCTTGCTCTTACTCTTGTAGTTGCAGGTACTGAGGGCGCGCGGAACGCATCATTGTTGTCACCATCTGTTCCCGATTCAGCTAATCTTACTCTATGGCCACGTGCGGCTATTGCTGATGCTGGCAGTGTTGCTGATGCTGGCAGTGGAGGTAGTGCAGGCAGTGCAATACCAGGGACGGGTGGGAGTGCTGGAGCCGGTAGACCGATGTGCACAAGCGGGTTTTTCACCTCAAAGTGATCCAATAACGCTCTCGCTTCCGCTGCATCCAAAAACTGATACTTCTTTCTAATTAATCTCAACTGCTCCTTCACATTTCCACCAAATGCAGCGATATCCGCGAGTGACTGCACTATGGCGTCTGTATTCCCCTCTTTGACGATCTTTGAAGCGCGTTCTGACAGTGATTTCTTACCAGCTAGATTTTTGGCACGTTCCGCAATAGACACGTCCGGGAAAGAACCCTCCTTTAAGTAGTATTCAATGTCATTTAGAATGTCCACCGTTTGCCCACGTGCGCGTGCTGCATTGTTGTCCTTTTTCATTTTCCCAAGAGCAACTAAAACGAACTCCTTGAAATCCACCATTAGTTTGTTGAAGCGGTTGAAGTACTCATACGACCCGGTTTGCAGCTTGTCGTTGAACTCATCCTCGATCTCCAAGAACTTGCCGTAAAAGTCTTTCTGAGCGAACGGGTACTCCATGTCAGACGATATATCGCGGATCTTTGCCTTGATGCTTTTGATGTCCTTATCGGTGTTGGCGCTCGATTGTACGGGTTTGATCTCCCCCTTCTCCAATTTCGCTTTCGCTCGCTCGTCCTGTTTGTCCGCCACTGCACGAATGCGGTTGTGCAGGATGTTTGCAATGGCATTGAGTTTAGTATTGACACTTGCTTGCAAGTGTTTATCAATTGATGAACTCATTTTGTTATACTATATCTCTACATAAATATTTATGTTAAGATATGTCTGTTACATAGTTTTAATAGGGAATATTGTGTGCCTTGACGTACGAGCTCGCGGCTATGAGTTTCAGTCCCTGTTCTTTCATAACGCGCTTCACAACAGCGGCCCTGCGTGCTGTTGCGCTATTCGGGTCGAATGCACGCTTTTTCTTTGTTGCAGGCCGTCCTCTTTTCTTCTTTAAGCCTTCACCGTAATCTAAATCCTCTTTCAAGTCCCCACCTTTCCTAGGCCTGCGGTTCTTCTTGATGTAAAGTCCATAGGCTGAGCCTGTAAGTTCACCATCCTCGTCATTTTGTCCGCTGAAAGCTGCCCCGACAGTACGCCGCAATTGGTCACGAAATGCACTTCCCTCCAAATGTTCATCAACTAGCTTTTCAATTTTCTTCTTCATGGCTTCAGAAACAGGTTTGTCTTCCGTTTTTCCTAATAGTTTGCGCGCCACCATTTTCTATACCTTTACTTGATATAATAATTGGCGGAGAACACGAGTCATGGATAGTGGTAATGGGTGCCATGGTGTCAATTGTCAGAATGTTTCTGAAGTCTGGATTCTGCATTAGTTAATATACACTACTGCGGAAATAAAATTGTTAATCTGCAAACAGCTTGAAGCCAGAGTCTGCGAGGGAAACCGGTTTGGCTGCCTTTGCCTCCTGCGCTTCAATCGTGTAGAGATCCATGTGCTCGCACAGCATCACCAAGTCACACGCCTTCGTTTGTGCTTTATGCCATAATCCGAACAAAATGTCACGCGTTTTCTGCAGCTTGCCATCTCGGGGATAGACATTCATGTTGGCACGATGGATGTAGCTAAAATGCTCGATGGATGAGTAATCTCTGAATAGTAACTGCGCGTTCCTCAGTATGTGCTTGACATCGTCATTCCGCAACTTGTGCAGTAGTGGAGAAACCTGCTCATACTCCTGCATGCACTCATCGTACCTCTCACTCAATACATCTAGTTGGCGTGAGATAGCCACAAATCTCTTTTTGAAATCATTTACCTTTTGAATCGGGAACATTGCTCTTTGCTTTATAAGTAGTAATATACTTATCTGTTTAAATACTATCTGAAATTTTTAGTACTTAAGGAAAATTTATTTGTGTTTGTACTATCTGATTTTTTTAGTACTTAAGGAAAATTTAATTTGTAGCATTTTTTTTCTATAAGTATACATGTACTTATTCCTTTAAGTACTTTTTTATTAAATAAATAATCACTCCTCTTTAAGTACTTTTTTATTAAATAAATAATCACTCCTCATTGTATACACCATGCCTTATGAAATCAGAGGGTTGAAAACAAAGCAGGGACACGCATCTGGCTACTTTAGAGTCTATAACACAGACACTCGCATGCCGATGTCCATAAAATCCAAGAGATACGCAGCGGCACTTGCACAACTGCGAGCGTTGGAGATCAATGTTATGCACACGAAACCCAAATCCAGAAAGAGGAAGTTGGTCGGTGGCAGCACTCCAAGCAACTCTGGGTTGTACGTGGATTTGCGCTCTACAATCCCAGAGTTGGCGGAGTTTGTGAATTCCACCACGGATCCGTCAGAGGTCAAAGCCATATTAGAGAAACTGAAAACCCCCACTGACACCAAGGGAAAATCCACTTATTACGAGTACTTTTCCACGGAGCAGGAGCGCGTGTTCAGAATTGTTGATTCTATCGCTGCAATTATGAAAACACAGTACGATCAATCAATGGCGATACTGAATATGTACAGGAGTGGGAAACCGAATGGAGTGAACAAAATTGCAAATGTAATTGGTGATTCCATTTCAATTTTTAATACACTGAAGAAAGCTGGCACCACTACTGGGCTGCTGCAGCTGGGAACGGATGCGCTCGTGAAAGCGGTGAATTTCATCGGATCCCCTGCTTTCAATTCCGCCTCAACACAGAGTTCCTACAGTTTTAAATCGCAACTGAAAGGGGAGCTGGGGCAGTTTGCTGGAGAGTTTGGTGAGCTGGGGGCTACTATCGCTGGGACTCTTGGTGAGCTGTTTGGAGCAAAGTCACTAGCGGAGAAGAATGATGGGGCAGTGGAGGCGCGCATTAAGGCGAAGTATGAGATGAGTGTGAAAATGATAAATGAATTCAAAGATTGGTGGGCACAGTCACTCAAAACCACAGGGGAGCAGGAGGCGCGGTTTGCACAGCAGAGGGAAGCCAGTAATAAACACTGGGATGCACAGAAGCAGTACGAGAATGAGGTGAATCATATTGATCGCATGGACGATGCGCGCTATCAGCAGAGGTTTGGGACTGCACGTGAAACCCCACAAATAACTTTTGAGGATTGGAAGTCTTCTCACCCTGAGGAAACTGGTGAGGGATTGCAACCGCAGAGAAATGATTTTCTGATGGCGTCAAAGGGATCGTATGAAGAGAAAGGGCAGCCGATTGCTGGCTTCACGATACTGCACAAGACCCCCACCCTCACGTTTTATAGAAAAAATAAAACGGACAGAATTTACAATGAGTCAGATCCACTCGGGAAACTGGGCCGCTACCTGCCTGAAGCGAAAGTACAGGCAAAGAAAGAGCACGCGCTGTCAAAAGTCCCTGTGGCAAACAATTTGATATCGCACAAACTGGAACACATCGCGCCGGAACAGGAGGAGACGATTGAAGTTCAAAATCCAACCAATCCGGTCACAGCGCATGCCAACCAGCAGTTCACAGAGGCGCGGGAGCCGGCGGTAATGGGCGCGGGGCTGCGGTGAGCACTCACTTGGGGTGGCACGGGGCGCACTCACGCGGTGGACGTGATGCCGGCCGCCTTGCACACGGGGCACGCGCGCGCATCGTCCAGCCGGCACTTGTAGCAAACGACGTGGTGCGCGCTGCTGTCCGCCACGTGCAGGTGGAACACCCGGATCATGTCCAACTGCGCGCCCCGGTTGGACGTGAACGTGGGGCGCGCCTCCAAACACGCCCCGCAAACCAGCTGGTGGCACGCAGCGCACGTCAGCCCCACACCGCCGGAGCGCAGGCAGTTCAGGCAATCACCTGCAGACGGCAAATCAGCGGGCGCGGCGGTTGGGCGTGAGGTGTGCGTGTCGGGGCGCGCTCGTATCCAACAGCGGGGCGCGCACCAGCAGCAGCGGACTTGTCAGCGGCGGCGGCCATTTGTGGACGTGGGCACCAGGGGCGCGCGACAGCAGGGTGATGGGCAATTGATTCCCCCTCGATGCCGATGCGGTTGTGCGGGTGCTGCGCAGATCCACGGGGTAACGCTAAAAAAAAAGGGAGAGTAGTTGGCGAACTCGTTGGCGATGGGGATGTCGGCGCCGGTCTTTTTGGGCAGCCACGCCAGCTCGTGCGCAGGCAGCCCCGCGCGCAGGTACGCCTTCAGTTTCTTGGCAACCTCCGGTGCGCCCATGCCCTCGCGCGTGTGGTACATCAGTGCACACTGCTCGCCCGCCATGCCCCACGCAGCGTCCGCCTTCACCTCCGTATTCATTGCCGCACGGATGTACGTCTCCAGCGACACGACCGTCGCGGCCGCGCGCAGGGGTGCCGGCGTGTCGCCCATCTTCAGCAGCATGTGCGCGGCGACGTCGATCGGGTTGTCCTCCATGGCGCGTGTGAAAACTGTGCGCAAACTGCTCGCTGTGAATGCTGGCGCGATCTGCAGCTCTGTGACAGCGACGTGTCGCGGCGGTAAAACCTGACCGTTGTCAGGTTTCTGCCTCCTCCAAACAACAAAGTTCAACTCCTCCACCTACTAGGGGTGGCCTACCTGGCTGCCCGGCCAAGCATCGCGATCCAAAAAAAAAAAAAAAACTAACACTGACCTCAAAACCTGACGGTGGAAGGGGGGCAATCTGCCAATGCCACAAACACGCCTCTGAAAACCTGACCGCCGTCAGGTTTCTCCCCACTGCCAATGCACCAACACGGCACCCTGAAAACCTGACCGCCGTCAGGTTTTCACTACCGCGATAAAATAAAAGCTCCAACAGGGCCGGGCGATAGTTGTGCATCAATTCTCTCTCCTAGCCCCTGTGGCAATGAACAAGGTGCAGACGTGCACCCAGCCGTGGGGC
>Ga0114958_10002151_pt1 | contig 14939 bp, 13 predicted proteins | sample C_130208_EF_Meta_FD_89577 | JGI IMG/M metagenome (GOLD analysis project Ga0114958, IMG submission 89577) | Freshwater microbial communities from Lake Croche, Canada to study carbon cycling - C_130208_EF_MetaG | ecosystem: Environmental > Aquatic > Freshwater > Lake | place: Lake Croche, Canada... | reverse complement strand
CGCTGACATTTGCGAAGACCTTGCGGGGGTGGCACCATGAAACACCGTATTGAACATATTCATTTTGTTGGCATTGGTGGCTCAGGGATGAGCGGCATTGCAGAGGTCTTGCTAAACCTCGGCTATCGCATTTCTGGATCTGACCTCGCCGACTCTGCTGCGACTCAGCGACTCAAGAGCCTGGGCGCACGTATTGCCCTGGGTCACCTGGCCGATAATATTGCGGGCGCTGATGCGCTTGTGACCTCGACCGCGGTGGCTAACAATAATCCCGAAGTCATCGCTGCGCGTCAGGCGCGAATCCCCGTGGTGCCTCGAGCGGTCATGCTGGCCGAACTCATGCGTCTTAAAAGGGGAATAGCGGTTGCGGGCACTCATGGTAAAACAACGACGACGAGTCTTGTGGCCAGCGTCTTGGCTGCAGGTGGACTCGATCCAACCTTTGTAATTGGTGGCCGACTGACCGCTGCCGGAGCGAACGCTGGGCTGGGTCAAGGAGAGTTCATCGTTGTCGAAGCAGACGAATCAGACGCCTCGTTCTTAAATTTACTGCCCGTGATGGCGATCATCACAAATATCGATGCAGATCACATGGATACCTACGGGCATGATCTTGCGAAGCTTAAAAGTGCCTTCGTTGAATTCACGCAACGCTTGCCGTTTTATGGCAGCGCGATTGTTTGTGGTGACGATGCCAATGTGCGCGAAATCATCCCGTTTATTTCACGCCCCATCACAACCTATGGTTTGTCGTCCGATGCTCAAGTCGTCGCGACAAACGTCAAGGCAATTGGTACGCGCATGCAGTTTGATGTGCGGCGTCAAACCCGTGAGGGTGACTTGAGCCCGCTTGCAATTAGTTTGAATCTTCCAGGGCTTCACAACGTACTGAATGCGCTGGCGGCGATTGCTGTGGCAACCGAGCTTGGCGTGAGTGATGCGGCCATCGCTCAAGGGCTGTCAGAATTCAAGGGTGTTGGACGTCGCTTTACACAAGTGGGCGACTTCAAGGCTAGCAAGGGCGGTACCTTTAGGGTGGTAGATGATTATGGACATCATCCGGTTGAGATGGCGGCCACGCTGGCAGCTGCCCGCGGCGCCTGGCCAAATCGCCGAGTCGTTTTGGCGTTTCAGCCCCACCGGTACACCAGAACGCGCGACTGTTTTGAAGACTTTGTGAACGTGCTGAGTTCTGCGGATGCCGTGCTGTTGACCGAGGTCTACGCCGCGGGCGAGCCGCCCTTAGTCGCTGCAGATGGACGCGCCTTAGCGCGTGGTGTTCGTGTGGCGGGCAAGGTTGAGCCCTTGTTTGTAGACGATGTCAATACTATGCCAGAGGCGATTTTAAATTTCGCGCAAGACGGTGACATCGTGATCGTGATGGGCGCAGGTTCGATCAGTAAAGTGCCCTATCAACTAGGAACACCAATATGACTCAGGATTTTGGTAAGGTTGGCGTGTTGTACGGTGGCAGTTCGGCAGAGCGCGAAGTATCGTTGATGTCTGGCACAGGTGTGCACGCGGCCCTTTGCAGTCAGGGCGTCAATGCGCATTTGTTTGACACGGGCAAAAGTAGTTTGGCTGAGCTTGCTGCGCAACAGTTTGATCGCGTCTTCATCGCCTTGCATGGGCGTTATGGCGAAGACGGAACCTTGCAGGGCGCACTTGAACTACTGGGTATTCCGTACACGGGTAGCGGCCCAATGGCCTCTAGTCTTGCGATGGATAAGGTAATGACCAAGCGAGTCTGGTTAGAGGCTGGACTGCCGACCCCGGGATACCGGGCGCTGACGGAAATTAGCGAAGTGGCTGAGGCTGCCAAGGCGTTGGGCTTACCGTTAATGATGAAAGCCCCACACGAGGGCTCGACACTTGGTATCGTGAAAGCGACTGAAGTCTCTGCGCTTACCCAAGCTTACCAAGTTGCTGCCCAGTACGATGAAGTGGTTTTGGCTGAGCAGTTTATCGCGGGGCGCGAGCTGACGGTAGCGATCTTGGGTCGGGGCAAAAACGCGCGTGCGTTACCCGTGATCGAAATAGTTGCGCCGCAAGGTAACTACGATTATCAGCATAAATATTTCTCAGATGACACACAGTACGTATGCCCCGCGTTGCTTGACCAGGCGCTTGCGACTGAAATTGCAGAAATTAGTGTGAAGGCTTACCGCGCGTTGGGTTGCGAAGGCTGGGGGCGTGCTGATCTAATGCTTGATCAGAATAATCGGCCTTGGTTGTTAGAGATCAATACTTCGCCCGGCATGACTGGGCACTCGTTAGTGCCGATGGCGGCCAAAGCAGTTGGTATGGGTTACCCCGAGTTATGCATGCAGATTTTAAAGGATGCCAGTTGTAAGATTGGACATCTTCGCGACGAACAAAGTTAACGAGGCCGATTGTGTGGAACGAAGCGCGTACGATCAACCGACTTGCCAACACCCTTGCGGTGATGGCGGTGTTGGCTGTGCTCGCCGGTTGCCTGTACTGGGTGATGCAACGTCCACTGTTCAGTTTGAAAGCCATCGAACTCGAGCCGACGCGCAATACAAGTTTGCGGTATGTCACACCCGAAACTGTTCAAGCCTCAATCGCGACAAAACTCATCGGCAATTTTTTTACCATCCGTCTTACAGAGGCGCAAACTGTTTTCGAGGCAGTGCCCTGGGTCAGAACCGCCTCTGTGCGCCGCATTTGGCCCAACACTTTGCGCGTTACAGTCGAAGAGCACCAGCCGCTTGCGCTCTGGAACGAAAACCAGATGATCAACACCTGGGCTCAGGTCTTTACGGCAAATCAGGGCGAGCTCGACGACGATGTAAGCCTTCCCCAGTTCGAAGGCCCCCAAGGCAAAGAAGGGTTGGTGGTGTCTCGGTACGCAGAGCTCGAGCGCTGGTTTGCGCCGCTTGGGCTAACAGTCAAAGAGTTGTCGCTAAACAATCGTTTAGCCTGGCAGGTCAAACTCTCAAACGGCATGACCTTGGCACTGGCACGCGATCCTGGTGCAGAGGCTGCAGATTCGCAAGGTGGAATCCCCGGAGCCTTGCCTTTTTCAGAGGGAATCGAGCGGTTTGTGCAGGCGATGCCTCAGATCAATCAACGAACGGGTGGGCGCGCGCTGACGCATGCCGATCTACGCTACCCCAACGGCTTTGCGATTACGCTAGCTGCCCTTCCAGAACCTATTCAACCGAAAAAGAAACGATAACGCTATGACCCGTGACATCAAGGATCTGATCGTCGCCCTCGATATCGGCACCAGCAAAGTCGTTGCTGTAGTGGCTGAGATATTGCCAGAGGGCCGTTTTGAAGTGCTAGGCTTGGGCCAGCATGAATCAAGCGGTATGCGAAAAGGTGTAGTGGTCAACATCGAAGCGACGGTCACTGCCATCCAACGCGCCCTAGAAGAGGCCGAGCTCATGGCCGATTGCAAAATTCGAGATGTGTATACCGGAATTGCCGGTAGTCACATTCGTAGTTTTAATTCGAGCGGGATGGTCGCGGTGAAAGACAAAGAGGTGACCGCCACCGACGTCGCACGAGTCATTGAAACCGCAAAAGCGGTGAATATACCAACCGACCAGCAAGTACTGCATATCTTGACTCAAGAATTTATTGTCGACGGACAAGAGGATATTCGCGAGCCGATAGGAATGAGTGGTTTGCGTCTTGAGGTTAAGGTCCATATTGTCACGGGATCGGTCAGCGCAGCACAAAATATTGTGAAGTGTGTTCGCCGCTGCGGGCTTGAGGTACAGGATTTAATTTTGCAACCACTGGCGTCTAGTCAAACGTGCTTGACTGCCGATGAAAAAGACCTGGGTGTGGTGCTCATTGACATCGGTGGGGGCACCACCGATGTCGCGATCTACACCGGCGGCGCAATTCGCCACACTGCAGTGTTGCCCATCGCTGGCGATCAGATTACCAATGACATTGCGCAAGGGTTGCGCACACCAACGCCAGATGCAGAGGATATTAAATTGCGCTACGGCGTTGCCAAAGAAGTGCTTGCCAGCCCCGACGACACGGTCGAGGTGCCTGGCTTAGGCGATCGCGCTCCGCGCTTGGTCAAGCGCCAGACGCTTGGCGCGATCATCGAACCAAGAGTCGCAGAGTTGTTCGATTTGGTACAGGGTGTGGTGAGAGACTCGGGTTACGAAGACTTATTGTCGTCGGGTGTGGTGCTGACCGGTGGCACGGCTTTATTGCCGGGCATTGTCGAGCTCGCTGAAGATATATTCTTAAAACCAGTTCGCGTCGCAGTACCTGACTACAAGGGAAGTTTGGCAGACGTCATGCGTAACCCCCGGTTTTCAACAGTAATGGGTTTATTGAGCGAAGCGCGCATGCAACGCCTGCGAGGCCGAAAAGCCACGCAGCAGTCTGGCAGTTTTAAGGCAGTTTTGATCAGAATGAAAGAATGGTTTATGCATTGAATTGGCGTCATTTGACGCCAAACAGGTCGGCAGCTTCTTTGAGATTGCCGGTCTGCTAGAGAGGCGTTTCAAACTCGATGCGGACTTTATCGGCATCGTGTTTGAAGCGATTTCTAAATAACGTAGTTGGGGACTTTTAGAAACGTTTTGCAGTTACGACTTGAGGGAGTCAATCATGATGTTTGAAATGTTAGATAACGCAAAGAAATCCACTGTTATTAAGGTGGTAGGTGTGGGCGGTGCGGGTGGCAATGCCGTCTCGCACATGATCCGTTCGGGTGTGCAGGGCGTCGATTTCATTTGCTGCAATACCGATGCGCAAGCGTTGGCTGCTACGAATGCGCCGGTGCAGATTCGATTGGGTAGTTCGGGGCTAGGTGCGGGCGCTAAGCCTGATCAAGGCCGTGCGGCAGCCGAATCGGCGCGCGAAGAAATTCGCTCGGCACTTGTGGGCGCGCATATGGTGTTTATCACGGCTGGAATGGGTGGTGGTACTGGAACTGGCGCAGGTCCGATTGTTGCTGAAGTTGCAAAAGATCTTGGGATTTTGACCGTGGGTGTGGTCACCAAGCCCTTTTCGTTCGAAGGCAATCGGCGCATGAAAATGTCTGAAGAAGGCATTGACGAGCTGTCAAAGCATGTGCATTCTCTGATCGTGGTGCTCAACGAGAACCTATACGAGCTGATGGATGAAGATGCTACTCAGGCTGACTGCTTCAAAGCTGCCGATGATGTCTTACATAATGCATGTGCCGGGATTGCCGAGATCATTAATGTTGAAGGTAACGTCAACGTTGACTTTCAAGACGTAAAAACTATCATGGGTGAGCAAGGCCAGGCCATGATGGGTACGGCGATTGCCAGCGGACCAGATCGTGCCAAGATTGCAGCAGAGCAAGCAGTCGCGTGCCCACTGCTCGAAGGTGTTGATTTGAACGGTGTGCGCGGTGTGTTGGTGAATATCACCGCAAGCAGCTCACTTAAAATGAAAGAGACCCGTACGGTGATGGATCACATCCAGAGCTTTGCCTCGGCCGATGCTACCGTTATTTTTGGTACGGCTTACGACGAATCGATGGGTGATAATTTGCGTGTGACGGTTGTGGCAACGGGTTTGGGTCGCGCTAAACCCAAGTTGGTGCAGGTGCCTGAGGCCGCCGTTGGTTTACGCAACGGGACTGATGGCTTGACCATAGCCAATGGTGCAGAGATCAGCGCACCGACCGTGATTCGCGGTCGAGGTGCACATGCTCAGGCTCAGGTTCGTGCACTCGAAACTTCGGGCATGGAGCATTACGACATACCTGCGTTTTTGCGCAGACAGGCTGACTAAGTCAGGATTGAAGTGGGTTAAAGACAGTATTTAAAAAGCTTTATTTAGTCCTCTTGCGTCGCTCCCTCTGCCAGTCACTCCGTTAGGGGTGGCTGGCTGTACAGTCGAGTTCTTTGACTCAGGAGTGTTGTCGCCTGTTATTTGTGTCGCGCCAAGGGCTAAAAGCGTTACAATAATGTCAGATTTTTTAGATTTTTAGGCTTTATGTTTCGTCAACGTACCATCAAACAACTCGTTAAAACTACCGGCGTTGGCTTGCATTCAGGCCGACGGGTTGAGTTGACGTTGCGTCCTGCGGCCCCGGATACCGGAATTGTCTTCCATCGAATCGACTTGCCAGAGGTGGTTGACCTTCCAGCTCAGGCAGCAATGGTAAAAGACACGCGAATGGCCTCTGTTTTGTCAAACGGTCAAGTAAGGGTGTCGACGGTTGAGCATTTGATGTCAGCGCTTGCTGGGTTAGGTATTGATAATCTGCACGTTGACCTAACCGCCGAAGAAGTACCCATCATGGACGGCAGCGCTGCTACCTTTGTGTATTTGTTGCGTTCTGCCGGAATCCAAGAGCAGGCCAGTGCAAAGCACTTTTTACGCGTTTTAAAAACAATCGAAGTACGTGAGGGCGAGGGCGCTGACGCCAAGTGGGCCCGCCTTGAGCCACACGAGGGTTTTGCTGTCGCGTTTTCAATCGATTTTCGCCATCCAGCGATCGATTCGACTGCAAGCTTTGCAGAAATCGACTTTGCAACCGACTCTTACGTCAAGCAAATCGCCCGCGCCCGCACCTTTGGTTTTGTTAACGAAGTTGAAGCGTTGCGCTCAGCTGGTTTGGCGCGCGGTGGCAGTTTTGACAACGCAATTGTGATGGATGAGTACCGCGTCTTAAATTCAGACGGTTTGCGTTACGACGACGAGTTCGTCAAGCATAAGATTCTTGACGCCGTTGGCGATCTGTACTTGATCGGTAAGCCTCTGGTCGCCCGCTATGTGGCCTGCAAGTCGGGTCATGCTTTAAATAATCAGCTGGCGCTCAAGCTTTTAGCCCAGCCCGATGCCTTTGAAATCATCACCTACGAGTCTGCAGCCCAGGCTCCACAGGCGTTTCGCCACGAGTGGAAGCTGGCTTGACCGTTTGGGCTTGAACCGGTTGATGGTGCGCTAACAGCCGAGCGACCGCGTCAGCGAGTGGCCCCGGCCTTAACTGCTGCGTCAACGCTTCAAATGTTTTCAAGTCTTGCTGGTCGAGCGCTCGCGCCTCTTTTAGAGGCTGAACAGTTGCCGGGATTCCGAGCCCGCCCTGCACCCTGAGTTTAATTTCTGCAAAATTCCAGCCCATTGCGCGTATGTGAGCGGTCACTCTAGGAGCCAATTGCCGAAATTTTGCAGCAAAGGCTGCATTTGAAACCATCAAGGTCAGCGAACTTTGTTCGATTTTTAACACCTCAAACGCGCCGCGCATGGTGGCAGGCAGGGCTTGTTCAACCGCGGCACGCAGTTTGAGGTGCAGTTGAGCCGTTGCAAGCACGCTGGCCGCTTGTGCATCGTGGCCCAGCCAACCAATTAGGTGAGCTCCCTTTGTTGGGTTGCCTGAGGGCCTGCGCGAAATCGTAACCATGAGTGAGAAGGATATGTATGAAGGTAGTCATTATGCCTCGCGATCGGGCCGTACAAGGGATCTTATCGTTGAGTTTCGGTCAGTGTCTGCTTTGTGGACTCGTCATATTTGTCTTGCTCTTGCACGCTGGAGCCACCCTGCAACGCTCGCTTGGGTCAAGCTTAGCGGTTCACTCAGGCGTCGGTGAGAGCGGATCAAGTGCAACTTACCGCGCTCGGTTGGCAGATCAGCAGGCATTAGACTCGCTGTACATGCAGGTCGGCGTCTTGCAGGCCAACTATCAACGACTTGAAGTGCTCAGTCAAAGGGTGGCTGGCCTGGCGGGGTTACCTGCCACCAATCTAGAAATTGTTGCCACTGACGTCGCGATGACCACACTGAAAGTTGATGGTGAGGTAACGCAATTGAGGGGCTTGGGGCAGCAACTGCGCACTTTTCAGGCAGCTTTGATGAAAAAGACAGAGCACTTCGTGGTGCTCGATCTGCTGCTAACCAAACATGCTGCCAAGAATGCCCGAAAGCCAACCGCGATGCCGCTTGCGACTTTTTCACAGCTAAGCTCTACTTATGGTTGGCGTAGACATCCGTTTCACGCTGAGCCAAGCCTGCATGAGGGGTTAGACCTCGCAGCACCGTTTGGTACCCCAATTTTGGCGGCCTCCGGAGGCCTGATTCGCACAGCTGCTCCTCAGGGGAGCTTCGGAAATTTGATCGAAATCGATCACGGTGAAGGCTTACTGACGCGCTACGCTCACGCCCAGGTCCTCCTGGTCAAAAAAGGAGACCTCGTAAAACGCGGACAAGTGATTGCGCGGGTTGGCTCAACAGGCCTGTCGACGGGGCCTCATTTGCACTTTGAGATCCGGCAGCACGACAAGCCGTTAGATCCCATGGCATACCTGACGGGAAAGCCGCGCCTGCGTTAAACTGCGAGGCTTACTGGCAGTGAGCTGCCTTAACTCTTCTAGGCGCTGACGGGTGTGTGGTTTGCACCGGTCTGTGTGGGTCTGACGCGTATGTTTTCACTACTTAAAAAAATCTTTGGTAGTAGCAATGATCGGTTGCTCAAGCAACTGCGACGCCATGTTTCGCAGATTAATGGGCTTGAGCCTCAAATGCAGGCGCTGTCCGATGAACAGTTACAGGCTAAAACCGTTGCCTTTAAAGACAGGCTGGCTGCCGGTGAAACGCTAGATCAGTTATTGCCTGAGGCCTTTGCTGTCGTTCGCGAGGCCGGAGTTCGTGTTTTTGGGATGCGTCATTTCGACGTGCAGTTAATGGGCGGAATGGTGCTTCACCATGGCCAAATTGCCGAAATGCGGACTGGAGAAGGCAAGACCTTGATGGCCACTCTGCCGGTGTATCTTAATGCCCTTGCGGGGCGTGGCGTGCACGTAGTGACAGTCAATGACTATCTGGCACGACGCGATGCTCAGTGGATGGGTCGCCTGTATGGATTTCTGGGTCTGACGGTCGGAGTGGTTGTCCCTCAACAAGACAATGCCGAAAAAATCCAAGCCTATCGCGCTGATATTACCTACGGCACCAATAATGAGTTCGGCTTTGACTACCTACGCGATAACATGGAACACCGCGTCGAAGACCGACGCCAGCGTTCGCTTGTTTTTGCCATCGTCGATGAGGTGGATTCAATTTTGATCGACGAGGCCCGCACGCCGTTGATTATTTCAGGGCAAGCCGAGGACCATACCGAGCTGTATGTGCGCATGAACGCGGTACCCGCCTTACTGACGCGCATGACTGCCGAGCCTAAGCCCACAGAGCCCGAACCCGAGGGCGACTATTGGGTTGATGAAAAGAATCATACGGTCTATCTTTCAGAAGCTGGGCATGAAAAATCTGAAGGCATCCTGACGCGCTTGCAGCTATTGCCAGAAGGCCAGTCTTTGTACGAGCCTCGCAATATTGCCCTGATGCATCATTTGATGGCGGCCTTGCGCGGTCATACCTTGTTCCATCGCGATCAGCATTACGTTGTGCAAGACGACGAAGTCGTGATCGTGGATGAATTTACGGGTCGGATGATGGTAGGGCGTCGTTGGTCAGATGGCTTGCATCAGGCGGTTGAGGCTAAAGAAGGCGTTAAGATTCAGCTCGAAAACCAAACGCTTGCTTCGATCACGTTTCAGAACTTCTTCCGGATGTACGAAAAACTTGCCGGTATGACAGGCACCGCCGATACAGAGGCCTATGAGTTTCAAGAGATTTATGGCCTAGAGACGGTCATTGTGCCGACCAACCGCCCGATGGTTCGTGCCGATCAAAATGATCAAATCTTTAAATCAGCACCTGAAAAATTTAATGCGATTTTGGCGGATATCCGTGATTGTCAAGAGCGCGGGCAACCTGTGTTGGTGGGCACGACCAGTATTGAAAACTCAGAGTTATTATCGGGCTTGCTAGACAAAGCGAAGCTTGTGCACGAAGTGCTCAACGCGAAGCAGCACGCACGTGAAGCCGAGATCGTAGCCGAGGCTGGCCGGCCGGGTCACATTACGATCGCGACCAATATGGCTGGGCGCGGCACCGATATCGTGCTCGGTGGCAGCATCGAAAAACAAATTGAACTAATCCGCGCAAAGGCTGAGCTGTCAGAGGCCGAAAAAGTGACGCAGATTGAAAAAATCCGTCGAGAATGGCAACCGCTGAATGATCGCGTTAAAGCAGCGGGCGGCTTGCGAATTATCGGTACTGAACGTCATGAGTCGCGGCGCATTGATAACCAGTTGCGCGGCCGTGCGGGCCGTCAGGGCGATCCAGGTTCATCGCGATTCTACTTGTCTCTAGAAGACCCGCTAATGCGCATTTTCGCAGGCGACCGCGTGCGCTCGATCATGGAAAGGCTCAAGCTGCCCGAAGGAGAGCCGATTGAAGCGGGCATGGTATCGCGTTCAATCGAGTCGGCACAGCGTAAGGTCGAAGGTCGAAACTTTGATGTGCGTAAGCAATTGCTCGAGTACGATGACGTGGCGAATGATCAACGTAAGGTTCTCTACTCGCAACGTAACGAGGTGCTTGAGGCACAGGCCATTACTGAAACAATTAATAGCTTGCGTGATGGCACCTTCACCGATTTAGTCTATAAGTTTGTGCCAGAAAACTCAGTCGAAGAGCAATGGGATATTGATGCTCTGCAGCTTTCACTTGAGTCGGATTGGCAACTCAGCGTTGCGCTGACCGAGCTCGTCAAGCAGTCAAAAGGCGTCACTGATGAAAACGTGCTTGAGCACGTACTGACTGCAGCGCGTCAAGCCTATCAACAAAAAGCCGACGTCGTTGGAGCAGAATCGTGGGCAAATTTTGAGCGCTCGATTATGTTGCAAGTGATTGATTCGCAATGGCGCGAGCATCTGTCAGCACTCGACCATTTGCGCCAAGGGATTCACCTGCGCGGATATGCACAAAAAAATCCTAAGCAAGAATACAAACGCGAAGCGTTTGAATTGTTTTCAGACATGCTCGACCGCGTACGAGATGATGCAATTAAGGTCTTAATGACAGTCCGGATTCAATCTGCCGAAGAGGTCCAGCAGGCAGAAGAGGCCACGGCCCGAGCGGCGCAAACGCAACAGGTGCAATATCAGCACTCAGAGTACAAAGAAGGTGGCGAGCAGGCAGCTGCGATCCCGACGCCGGCCTCAGACCACCCAGGTACCGTTCGCAATATCATGCCTAAGGTGGGGCGTAACGAGCCGTGCCCGTGCGGAAGCGGCAAAAAATACAAGCAGTGTCACGGACAGCTTAGATAGGGATTGAGGTGGCGAACGTTTTTAGAAGACAAGATCGCCATGTTTAAGCCCTTTTTTTCGTCACGAAGGTATTTGTTTTGGGCCTGGCCAGGCATTGTGTTGATTGTGTCTGGCATTGCCGCTCAAGTGCAAATTGATGTTGCCCTAAACGCAGGGATTGGTGAGCTGTTTGATGTGATGCAACAAAGCCTGTCGCAGCCGGGTTCGGTTGAGTTAGTCGCATTCGAGTCGATCGTTTGGTCATTGACGAAACTCGTATTGTTGTACGTGGTGCTTGTTGTTGCGCTTGGGTTTTATATCAAGCACTGGGTCTTTAGATGGCGGCAAGCCATGAATGATTACTACATATCGTATTGGTCGGCGCTTAGAACCGTCGAGGGGGCCAGTCAGCGTGTGCAAGAGGATACTAAACGCTTTGCGGCGACAGTTGAATTAATCGGTGCAAGCGTTGTTGAAGCAGTGCTGACTTTACTAGCGTTTTTACCGATTCTTTGGGTGATTTCAAAAAACGTTCACCATATTCCATTTTTTGGTCAGGTGGATCATGCGTTGGTGTATGCCGCGATCGTGTACGCCTTGGCGGGCACCGTGATCTTGGCGCTGGTCGGAATTAAATTACCCGGGCTCGAGTTTGACAATCAGAAGGCTGAGGCGGCCTACCGCAAAGAGTTGGTGTATGCCGAAGATGATGCTCAGCGCGCCGCGGTTCCGCTCGTCGAACAGCTTTTTGGCATACTTAAAAAAAGCTACTACCGTATGTTTTTTCACTATTTGTACTTTGATGCTGCCAAGTTGACCTACTTGCAATTCGGGATTGTGGTGCCCTTTTTAGTGTTGGGTCCGACCGTGATTGCCGGTACGCTAACCTTGGGTATGTTTGCGCAGACCATACGCTCGTTCGAGCGTATTCAAACGTCTTTTCAGGTGTTAGTGCGCAACTGGGCCTCGATGGTCGAGCTGATGTCTGTGTTTAAACGTTTGCGAACCTTTGAGGCAAGTATTAAAGCTTTGGATGCACACTAAACCTGCGTGCGGCGTGTGACTTGAGCGATGACACGAATTGGTCATGACTTCAATTTACAATCAAAAAACCTAAGTCCGGAGAGGCACCCATGCATCACGATTTAACCCGTAACACGCTTGCTGTCTTCTGCATTGTTGGGTTGCTAGCCTTGTCACTTTGGGTGTTACGACCGTTTCTGGCGGCGACAGTTTGGTCGACCATGCTGGTGGTGGCAACCTGGCCTTGGTTGATCTCTTTAGAAAAGGTCTTTGGCGGGCGGCGGGTGCCCGCTGTCTTGGTCATGTCAGTTGGGATGCTGTTGCTTTTGATTGCGCCACTTTGGTGGGCGATCAGCACTGTCACGCATAACTCCGATCAGTTTATGTTGTTTGGAAAAAATTTAGCAAATAACGGCTTACCAACACTTCCTGAGTGGGTTGCCCACATTCCTTTTGCAGGCGAAAAAATAAACACTGCTTGGGTTGATCTGATTGCGGGTGGCGCAGCGGGTTTCATGGATCATGTCGCACCTTATGCGGCGTCAACCGGTCGGTGGGTCTTGTCGCAGTTTGGTGGTTTGGGCGGCATGTTGATTCAGTTTTTGTTGGTGGTCACGATTTCTGCGATTTTGTATTCGTCGGGTGAAGACGCGGCCAAATTGATTCGTAGCTTTGGCAGGCGTCTGGCGGGCGAGCGCGGGGAGGGCGCGATGGTGCTAGCTGGGCAAGCTATTCGCGCAGTGGCTTTGGGTGTGGGCGTCACTGCGGTGGTGCAAACTGTGCTGGGTGGTTTGGGCCTTGTGATTGCAGGCGTGCCTTTTGCGGCAATTCTTTCAGCCGTGATGCTGATGCTCTGCATTGCACAAATTGGTCCAAGTCTGGTGCTTTTTCCTGCGGTAGGTTGGATGTTTTGGCAGGGTGACACCGGTTGGGCAATGTTCTTATTAGTCTGGAGCCTAGTGGTTGTGAGCCTGGATAATTTTTTGCGGCCAATGCTCATTAAGCGTGGCGCAGATTTGCCCTTGTTGCTGATCTTTGCGGGTGTAATCGGCGGCCTGTTGAGCTTTGGTTTGATTGGTATTTTTGTTGGGCCTGTTGCCCTGGCGGTGACTTACACGCTGGTGCAAGCCTGGGTGTCCGAGCCGAATGCGACGAATACGACTGAAGCGGCTTCTTGACCTTGCGGGGTGCGCCAAGCTGCGCGCGTGACGACGCGTTACTCAGCGTAGTCCAGCGGCAAGGCGGTGGTGCACTTGATCGTTTCCATGACGAAGGCTGAGCTGACATCCAGCAAATCAACGGTGCGGATGAGCCGTTTGTAGACGCTATCGTAGCGACTGATATCCGGCACAACAATTTTTAGTAAGTAGTCGGCATTGCCGCTCAGGCGATAAATTTCGACAATCTCGGGGATGCTTGTGGCGCCCGCCACGAAGCGTTGCATCCATGTTTCGTTATGCTGGCTGGTGCGAATGGTCACGAAGGTGGTGAGCCCCACGTTGAGCTTTGTGGCGTCGCACAGGGCAACTTGTTTTTGAATAACGCCATCGGCTTGTAGTTTTTGAATGCGTCGCCAGCATGGTGTTTGTGTCAGGTTAACTGCGCTTGCAACCTCTGCCAACGACAGGCTTGCATTGGCCTGTAACAACTGTAAGATTTCTCGGTCTTTTTTATCAAGGGGCATCAATAGCTACAAAAAAATAGTGTTTTGGTTCGCGCTTGTGCAATCTAACTTTAGGGCAAAACAGTTGATATTTTTACAAAATAAAATTAATTACTACAAAAAATATAAATTCATAGAAAATAATACTATTTTATTCAGAATTTAACAAAAAAAAGCAAACAATTGCTCTGCTCGTTTCTCTACTATTGAGGCATGGCATACACCTCATTCTCAACTTCGCTCAAGCCGCGCGCTCGGGCATCACAATACCCTCATCAAATCGAGTCGAGGCTAGATCAGCTCCTCCCGGGCTGCTCTGCGGCACTTGCGCAGGCGTGCCGTGAGGCTCCTGATCTAGTACCGTACCGCGTGCGGCAAGCCTTAAATCGTGCCCTGACACCGGCGCTGATTCCTGGGGTTACAGCTGCCTTGTTGAATCTGCCTCGGGCCGAGCAAACCTATTCGCGCCATGTGTTGCATGCGGATCCGCAAGGGCGCTTAACTGTGGTGGCCTTGGTGTGGGCACCGGGTCAATTTAGCCCAGTGCACGCACATTACACGTGGTGTGCTTATCGGGTGCTGAGTGGGGTGTTAAGCGAAACCCATTACGCTTGGGATCCGTCAGCCGGGCATGCTTATCCCTTTAACAGTATCGCGCGCCCCGCGGGGCAAAGTGTTTGCGGCCATGCTGGGCTAGAACTGATTCATCGCTTGGGTAATGCCTCACATGACGACCCCGTGCCTGCGGTGTCGTTACACGTCTATGGCATCGACTCTGAGCGTGTCAGCACGCATGTGAATCGCGTTCTGGCCTCAGTGCAGCGAGTGAGCTAGCAAAAAGCGGGACAACACGGTGTCCTTGCAAATATTGACGCGAGAGTGGCCTGCTGAAGCGCCCGAAACAAGTGTGCGAAACACCGAAACTAAAAAGCTTGCTCAATCTTCAAAGTAGAAATACCGTTGCCAAGCCTAAAAAGATAAAGAATCCTAGCGAATCCGTTGCAAAGGTGAGTAATACCGATGACCCCATAGCAGGGTCTTTTCCAAAGCGGGTGCGTACGACGGGCACTAGCACGCCGATGGTGGCGCCAATCAGCATATTGCAGATCATGGCAGCCATCAT
>Ga0114958_10002149_pt1 | contig 14944 bp, 12 predicted proteins | sample C_130208_EF_Meta_FD_89577 | JGI IMG/M metagenome (GOLD analysis project Ga0114958, IMG submission 89577) | Freshwater microbial communities from Lake Croche, Canada to study carbon cycling - C_130208_EF_MetaG | ecosystem: Environmental > Aquatic > Freshwater > Lake | place: Lake Croche, Canada... | reverse complement strand
CAACAATATTAGAACATTCAGAAGATGCTCATATCATATCAAGTAAGCAAACTGGATCGATGCGCATAAACGATCCGATATTAAGCGACTTACACAAATTAATTTTAGGCGGACAAGATGTAAATTGGATCGACTATTGGAACGGTTTGGGTATACAAATGAAGACGCCTCAACTGCAAGATCTTTTTAACGATTATGTGCCTCCTCACAAAAATATGGGTGCATTATTTTTGAAAGCATTCAAAATTCAAATGCAGGAAAATGGTTAGTAAAAAAAAGGCTTGTCGATTGACAAGCCTTTTTTTATGAATAAAATATCTGATTATGCAAACTGACAAATAACACCTCCCATCAAGGCCAATGCCACGATCCAATAACCAACATGGATTGCAATGTACTTGAATCCTTTTCGTTCGAATAAAGCATTGGTTCCAATCAGCGGCAATGCAATAATCAAGGCAGTGATGCTACCGTGCAAAGCTCCATGCTTAAACGTTCTAAATCGCGTGCCGTAGGTTTAATAAAAATTCTTCATATACGCCGCAGATTCGATCGACTTATCGCCATCAAAAACAGAACCAAGTGCAAACTGATGAATGACAATAGGCATCAATCCAGCCGCTAAGATTAAGGCGAATACATAACAAAGCCCAGCAATCAGGGCCATATTTCCACCCTTCATCGACTCGGGTGTAGCTCCAATAGATTTCATCCAAGCATTACCAAAAACATTTGGATGATACCAAATAAAACCAACAAATAAAGGAATGAGTGCTGTCATAAAAAGCACATACGCGTGAATAGTCATGTCATTGATGTTTGATGAATACACAAGATAGAAAAGAGGATGTAAAAATTTATATTACATACTTCCCTATTTTAGACATACCAACAACCTTTACACTTCCATTAACTAAATGCCTCTCTAATTTTATCAAAGAAACTCTTATCCGATCGCGTAATATCTGGCTTGAAATTCGGTGATGATTTCATTTTTTCTAGCATTTCCTTTTCTTCGCTGCTTACCTGTTGTGGCGTCCATACATTGATATTAATCAACTGATCACCTTTATCGTAACTGTTGACACTTGGAAATCCTTTGCCTTTCAATCGAAGTATTTTACCCGCTTGTGTTCCGGCAGGTATTTTAATTTTTGCTTTGCCTGTAATCGTTGGCACTTCAAACTCCAACCCCATCACTGCATCAGGAAACGAAAGATGTAACTCATAAAGAACATTCAACCCTTCACGAATCAGTTCAGGATGTTTTTCTTCTTCAATAACAACCAACAAATCGCCGGGGTGTCCGTTTCGTTCACCAACATTCCCTTTACCGCTCACACTCAATTGCATTCCTTCTTGCACACCTGCTGGAATATCGATACTGATTGTTTCTTCGCCGTATACACGCCCCTCGCCTTTGCAGGGCGTACATTTGTTTGCAATCATAGTACCATCACCATTACATGACGAACAAGTAGTAACCGTTTGCATCTGCCCAAGAAAAGTACTCGTCACTTTACGAACCTGCCCACTGCCGCCGCAAGTACCGCACGTTTGAATAGAGGATTTATCTTTGGCGCCATTGCCGCTGCAGGTATCGCACTTGATATATTTTTTTACCTTGATAGTTTTATGCGCGCCCTTCAATAACTCTTCATAATTAAGCTTTACTTTCACACGCAGGTTAGAGCCTCTAGCCCCTGTGCCTCTTGAACGACCACCACCACGTTGACCACCACTGCCGCCGAAAAAACTTTCTCCGAACACATCCCCAAAATTTGAGAAGATATCTTCCATGCGCATACCGCCTCCACCAAATCCGCCACCGCCGCCTGAAGCGCCACCAACACCCGCATGACCAAACTGATCATAGCGAGCTTTCTTATCGGCATCACTTAATATTTCATAGGCTTCAGCGGCTTCTTTAAATTTATCTTCCGCTGATTTATCACCGGGATTCCTGTCAGGATGAAATTGCATCGCAACCTTGCGATATGCTTTTTTAATTTCATCGGCAGAAGCTCCTTTGCTCACGCCTAATATTTCGTAAAAATCTCTTTTCATGTTTTATTCGATGGCTGTTTCAACACACCCTTTACTTTTTTTTAAATAAACGTTGCACGGTTTTTATTCAGGCATTAGGTGCCTTACCGACCACGACCTTCGCATGTCGGATTAGTTTATCATTAAGATAATACCCTTTAGTAAGTTCATCTACCACCTTCCCTTCCAATTCTGGCGTTGGCGAAGGTATTTCTGTAAGCGCTTCGTGCTTTTCGACATCAAACTCTTGTCCTATGCTATCAAACGATTTAAGGCCCTTGTGTTGTAATGTACTTTTCAACTTATTAAAAACTAACTTCATGCCTTCTTTTACGGCCTCAATATCTGTCGCTGTCTCCATCTGCTTTTCGGCTCGCCCCATATCATCTAGCACATCCAACATACTCACAATAACATCTTTGCCTCCCGTTTGGATAACTTCCATTTTTTCTTTAAACGAACGCTTCTTATAGTTATCAAATTCAGCAAAAAGACGCAAATATTTGTCTTTCCATTCAGCCGTTTCCGCCATAGATTTACCTAATTCATCCTCATTTGACATTTCTTCATTTGGATTCATAGCATCTGCCACATTATCATCTGAATTCAAATTTGACACTGCTTCTTCTTCATTGATTGTTTCTTTTATTGTCTCAGCCATTGTAATTTCTAATTTTTAGTTTGCAAATGTACTACTTGCAACTTTTTTGCCAAGAATAGTTTTCAGGACAAAATGGCTGAGTAAAACGCACAGACTCATCTTTCGAAACAGTTGCACTCTCCATGTTGCAAAAAAATCGATGGCTCAACTTTTAGTTGACATAGTTTCTTATTCATTGCCAAACTACGAATTATAACATTTCTTTAATTGAGCTATCAGTCCAAGGTATTATATTTGCCATCCTCAATGAAACAATCAATAATTCTCTTCATGACTCTTGTCAGTCTTTTTTGCGCTTGCAAAAGCAATTTTGAAAAAGTGCAAAAAAGCAAAGATTTCCCTTTTAAGCTCACCAAGGCCGATGAGTACTACGACAAGAAACAATGGACAAAGGCAAATCAACTGTACGAAGAGCTTCTAACGGTATTTAAAGGAACTAAAAATTTTGAAAGCATTTATTATAAATATGCGTTCACCTTTTATAACAACAAGGAATATTTAGCCGCATCATATCACTTTAAGAACTTTGCAGACTTGTTTCCGAATTCCCCAAAATCTGAGGAATGCCAATTTCTGAACAGTCTGTGCCTCTATAAAATTTCACCTGAGTACACACTTGACCAATCCAACACCATCAAATCAATTGGTGAACTTCAATCCTTTGTGAATAATCATCCCGAATCGGAACACGTAAAAGAAGCGAATACACTGATTGATGAATCAAGAAGTAAGTTAGAAGTAAAAGACACGTATGGGGCAGACCTATATTATAAAATAGGCGAGTACAAAGCTGCCGCTGTGGCCTTCGAACAAATTATCCGAAAATACCCAGATTCAGGGAATGTTGATTATTATCACTTCATGATGATCAAGGCCCGATATACATATGCCAAGAACAGTATTCCTGAGAAACAAGAGGCTAGGTTTAATCAGATTTTGACCGAATACAACGAATTTGTGAGAAAATATCCAAAAAGCGCTTACCGAAATGAGGCAGAAAGGATAAATACACTATCTTTGGCGTCCTTAAAAAAAATAGCGAACAAATGACACAAACAAAAAAATTGTTGATTAACACCACAAATCCTTCTATTGAAGCCCGCGATTTAAAGTTGATTGAGGCTAAAACAGGCAATCTTTATGAGTCAATAGCTATTACAGCCAAACGTGCGAATCAAATCAACACTAAAATCAAGGACGAATTACATCGCAAACTGGAAGAATTCGGAAGTCTGAACGATAATCTTGAAGAAATTAGTGAAAACAAAGAACAGATTGAAATCTCCCGATTCTATGAGCGTATGGCTAACCCCGCGATTCAAGCCACACATGAATTATTAAACGATAAGATTTTCTTCAGAAAAAGAGACGAATAAGTCGCCTCTCCCCTTTTCGTATCACCTCCATATCGCATCTTTGTGTACAATGAAAGGAAAAAAAATACTCATTGCTGCGTCTGGCAGTATTGCTGCATATAAAATCCCTATGTTAGTTCGCCTCTGTATTAAAGCAGGTGCAGACGTAAAGGTAGTCCTCACTCCTTCGGCAGCTACATTCGTATCGCCGCTTGTATTATCCACACTTACAAAAAATGATGTAGCAGTAGAAATGGCCGCAGAAAATACGTGGGCCAATCATGTAGCGCTAGGTCGTTGGGCAGATGTTATGCTGGTTGCCCCTGCTTCTTGTAACACGATTGCAAAAATGGCGCACGGGCTTTGTGACAACTTATTGCTTTCGGTTTACTTATCATCTACCTGCCCTGTATTGATTGCTCCTGCCATGGATGAAGACATGTGGCATCATCCTGCAACACAAAAAAATTTAGATACCCTAGTTTCTTTTGGCCATGCTATTATACCGGCTGAACACGGCGAACTGGCGAGTGGATTGATTGGAATGGGGCGAATGGCCGAACCAACAACATTATTCAATACACTTATCACCTATTTTAAAGAAAGCCAACAACTGAGTGGATATTCGGCCTTAGTTACAGCCGGACCAACATTTGAAAACCTTGACCCCGTTCGATTTATTGGCAATTACAGCACCGGGAAAATGGGTATCGCTATTGCCGAAGCACTCGCAAAAAAAGGATGCCATGTGCAGCTTGTCCTCGGACCAACGCATCTTCGTGCAAGTCACGCAAATATCACAACAACAAACGTTGTCAGTGCACAACAAATGCTAGACGCATGCTGTCAATTATTCCCTTCAATGAATATTGCCGTTATGAGTGCCGCCGTAGCCGATTACACGCCTAATGAAGTATCTGCTGTTAAAATCAAAAAGAACGAACATGAAGTTACATTGCCATTAAAAAAGACAGTTGATATATTAAAGCAACTAGGCACTATCAAGAAAAGTGGACAATTATTGATCGGCTTTGCACTTGAAAGCAATAATGAAAAGGATTATGCGTTAGCTAAACTAAACGAAAAAAATGCGGATGCTATTGTGCTCAATTCATTGAATGATGCTGGTGCAGGATTTTCGTTTGACACCAATAAAATAAGTATTTTTGAAAAAAACGGGAAGGAAACCCAGTACGAATTAAAAACGAAGACTGACGTTGGCCGTGATATCGTAGAAAAAATAATAGAACTCGTAGGATGAAACAGATACTTTTCACACTTTCACTTTTAATCATAACCGTATCTTCCAACGCCCAGGAGATAAACTGCAAAGCCATTGTGATGGCTGATCAAATTCAAGGAGTGGACCCTAAAGTATTTAAAACACTGGAAAAGTCATTGGGTGATTTCGTGAACAGCAGAAAATGGACCAATGATAACTTCGAAACCAAAGAAAAAATAGAATGTGTCTTCACGCTAATTCTTAGTAAACCAATTGATGGCGTTGAAGGCGGATATACAGGTAAGTTGAATATTCAAGCAACAAGACCAGTGTACAATTCCACCTACTCGTCGACCATGGTCAATTATGTCGATAATGACGTAGCCATCAAATTCGACCAGTACCAAAGCCTTGATTTTAATGACAATCGAATTACAGGTACTGATGCGCTCTCCTCCAATCTTACAGCGTTAATAGCGTATTACACCTATATTATTTTAGCCCTTGATTATGATAGCTATTCGCTGAAAGGGGGTACCGAGTTCTATGGCAAGGCGCAGAATATCGTGAACAATGCCCCCGAATCGAAAGTGATTATGGGCTGGAAAGCAACAGAAAACCAACGCAATCGCTATTGGCTAGTTGATCAGGCAACCAATAGCCGGTTTGCCGAAATGAGAACCTTGTTCTACAAATACCACCGACTTGGGCTTGACCAATTCTCCACTGACGCCGAACTTGCCCGCAATACCATGAACGATATTTTCCCGATGCTTGAGCGAGTGAATACCGACAACCCGTCTAGTGTGCTACTGCGTTTCTTTTTCTATGCTAAGTCTGATGAAATTCAAAATTTCTTGGCAAAGACAAGCATGGTTGATAAACAAAAAATCATTCCAATCCTAGCAGCCATCGACGTATCGAATGCCGCTAAATATCAGGCATTACTTAAATAATTTTCAACTTGCGCCAACTTCAGCATTTGTTTCCCTTCAAAAGCTTCTTGATAATTTCGCTCTTAGCGTCCTTGTTTTTTTCATGCAATAGCGCACCTGAGCCCTTACCTCTAGAAACAATGAGTAAAATCCTGACTGAAATGTATGTCGCCGAATCATACGCCCAATTTGTCCCTAAGGATTCAATAACACTCGATAGTAAAAATCAAGATTCGCTAAAAAAATTCCTCAGCGCAACGTTGGTTGAAAACAACACCAATGAAACTGAATTTAAACAAAGTATTGATTGGTATAAATCAAGACCCGAACTTTTCGATTCAATCTACCAACAAGTATTGACTGACCTCGCCATTTGGCAAACTAAAATTGATAGAAAATAAATCATCAAATTACAAATTAATTTTAGGGCATTCCTTTAAGAATGATTATTTTTGCGCGACTTAAAATAAAATATAGCATTCGACTATCATGGGTAAATTAAAAGAACATTTCTACCAAACAGCTGTGAAGGCTTCTGACGAAATTAAACAATTGATTAAAGAACACGGCGAAACCGTGGTTGATACCGTTACACTATCTCAGGTTTATCAGGGCATGAGAGGTATTATCGGCCTTGTAACTGAAACCTCATTGCTCGATTCCAATGAAGGCATACGATTCAGAGGCTTTTCGATTCCTGAATTAATCGAAAAATTACCACACGCTCAGGGAGGCTCACAACCTTTACCCGAAGGATTATTTCATCTGATGTTAATCGGCGAAATACCTACACATGAAGATGTTGAACATCTTTCGGCCGTTTTTGGCAGACGTTCACATGTGCCGAATTATGTTTTTGATGCCATTGAAGCATTGCCTATTCACGCTCATCCAATGACACAATTTGGTGTTGGTATCATGGCGATGCAAACCGAATCGATCTTTGCTAAAGCTTACAATGAGGGCGTCAATAAAAAAGATTATTGGAATTATATCTTCGAAGATACCATGAATCTTATTGCTCGCCTTCCGCGTATTGCGGCCTATATCTATCGACGTAAATATAAAAATGGCGAACATATACAACCAAACGGAATGCTTGATTGGGCTGCCAATTTCGCACATATGCTTGGATTTGAAGATGAAGGATTCAGAGAACTAATGCGTCTGTATCTAACCATTCATGCCGACCACGAAGGAGGTAATGTAAGTGCTCATGCTACGCATTTGGTTGGTTCTGCACTGAGTGACCCGTATCTTGCATTCGCCGCTGGCATGAATGGACTAGCAGGTCCACTGCACGGTTTAGCGAATCAAGAAGTGATTCGATGGATTGAAGAAATGCAACGTGAATTAGATACACAGCTTCCCTCTAAAGACCAAATAGCCGCCTATGTCAAGAAAACATTGGCAAATGGCAAAGTGGTTCCTGGCTATGGACATGCCGTACTTCGTAAAACTGACCCTCGATTTATCGCTCAAATGGAATTTGGGAAACAGCATTGTGCCGATGACGCATTAGTGCAAACAGTTTGGAACGTTTATGAAGTGGTGCCTCCAATCTTAGAAAGCCTCGGCAAAATCAAAAATCCATGGCCTAATGTTGATGCGCATTCAGGCGCCTTGTTAAAACATTATGGCCTGGTTGAAGAAGATTTCTATACTGTCATGTTCGGCGTTTCAAGAGCCTTAGGCGTACTCGCTAGTCTTTGTTGGGACAGAGTCTATGGGTTCCCGATCGAGCGACCAAAATCTGTTTCAACACGACAAGTTAAACAATGGTTGAATAAAGAAATCCCGAATCTAGAATAATTCAATTCTTATAAATAAAAAAGGCTGCTTTTAAAAGGCAGCCTTTTTTATTTATAATTCTCGGCAAGTTGGCAAAATGTAGACTGCGTTATCTAGTAGGCATTCATCAGAAAAAAAATATTAAAAGAAAGAATGCTTTTCCAACTTGATGCCTTGATTGACATCTTATTCAGGATGCGGCAACGTGCTTTTGGAAGCAATGGATTATCAAAGCTAATTTCCTACATTTGCAACCATTTTATTGCTACCAATCATGTCAGAAAACAACTATATACTTCCTAAACAACTCAACATGCCTTCGATCGAATCGGAGATGCTCGCCAGATGGAAAGCACAAGGCACGTTTGAGAAAAGCGTACGTAACCGTAACGGCAAAACACCTTTCGTGTTTTATGAAGGCCCACCAAGCGCTAACGGTATGCCAGGCATTCATCACGTCATATCACGAACACTAAAGGATATGGTTTGTAGATATAAAACTATGAAAGGTTTTCAGGTAAATCGCAAAGCAGGTTGGGATACCCACGGATTACCTATCGAATTAGGCGTTGAAAAAGAGTTAGGTATTACCAAAGAAGATATTGGCTCTAAAATCACAGTTGAAGAGTACAACTTGAAATGCCGTGAAGCGGTGGGTCGATTTAAAGACAAGTGGGATGAGATTACTCATAAAATGGGTTACTGGGTTGATTTGAATGACCCTTATGTCACCTACGAAAATAACTATATCGAATCATTATGGTGGTGCCTGAAGACATTACATTCAAAAGGATATTTATATAAAAGTGTTTCGATACAACCTTATTCACCAGCCGCAGGTACAGGCCTTAGTTCGCATGAACTAAATCAACCTGGCTGCTATAAAGATGTGAAGGATACGAGCGCAACGGTGCTGTTTCGTATGACACCAAACAATATCGTTCAGTTCCCTGCTTCTGATAGCAATGAGAAGCAGCATGATATTTATTTTATGGCTTGGACAACAACCCCCTGGACATTACCGTCAAATTTGGGATTAACAGTTGGACCAACAATCAATTATGTGCTTGTCAAAACCTTTAATCCATATACCCATCAATTACAATATGTGATATTGGCCGAAGCCTTGCTTCCAAAATACTTCAAAACCGAAGCAGAAAATGCCGATTTTGAAATGTATACTCCAGATGCAAAACTAATACCTTATACCATCCTTTCGATGTATAAAGGTGCAGAGTTGGAAGGTTTACGATATGAGCAATTATTGCCATTCGACGCTAACAAAGCCGAACTTTCAGGCGGAGATCCTTTCAGAGTAATCCTTGGCGATTTCGTAACTACCGAGGATGGCACCGGTATCGTGCACACGGCCCCTGCCTTCGGCGCGGATGATTATCGCGTAGGACAAAAAAATAATCTGGGTATTGTAACCCTTGTCGATAAGGAAGGGAAATTCATCGATGGTACAGGGGAATATAGTGGGCGCTATGTAAAAAACTATAAGGATGAAAAAGACTATATCGATGTCAATGTGGATATTTCCATTGAATTAAAAAAAAGAGGGCAGGCTTTCAAAGTAGAGAAATATGAGCACTCCTATCCGCATTGCTGGCGTACTGACAAACCAATAATTTACTATCCACTTGATGCTTGGTTTGTACGCACCACAGCTGTCAAAGATCGAATGGTGGAACTCAACAAAACCATCAATTGGAAGCCTAAGGCCACTGGCGAAGGACGATTCGGGAATTGGCTAGAAAATATGGTTGACTGGAATTTGAGTCGCAGCCGCTTTTGGGGCACGCCTCTTCCTGTTTGGCGAACTGAAGATGGAACAGAAGAAGTGTGTTGCGGTAGTATCGACGAAATTAAATCGCTACTGCACGAAGAAAGTCCTGAAAAAGACCTTCAAGACGTGCATAAACCTTATATTGATCATGTCATTTTAAAATCTGCTTCAGGCAAGAAGATGTTCCGCGAACCTGATCTGATTGATGTATGGTTCGACAGCGGCGCTATGCCATATGCGCAATGGCATTTCCCGTTTGCAGCCGACAGTATGGTAGATGGTAAGGTAAAAGCATTCCCAGCCGATTATATTGCTGAAGGAGTTGATCAGACTCGAGGATGGTTCTATACACTACACGCCCTCGCTGTTCTTCTTTTTGACTCAGTTGCGTACAAAACAGTTGTTGCCAATGGATTTGTTCTTGATAAGAACGGAAATAAAATGAGTAAACGACTCGGCAATGTGGTTGATCCATTTGATACGATCAACACCTATGGTGCTGATGCCACACGTTGGTATTTAGTAACCAACGCCTCGCCTTGGGATAGTCTTAAATTCGATATCGAAGGTATCAAGGAAACACAACGCAAAGTGTTCAATACCTTATATAATACCTATAGCTTCTTCGCGTTGTATGCGAATGTGGATGGATTCAGCTTCAAAGAAACATTTATCCCTATCAAAGAACGCCCCGAACTAGATCGATGGATTATCTCGTCCCTCAATACCCTCGTCAAAAATGTGGAGGAAAATATGGATGATTATGAACCTACCAAAGCCGGACGGCTCATCGATCAGTTTGTGGATGAGCATTTGAGCAACTGGTATGTGCGTCTTTGCCGTCGCAGATTCTGGAAAGGCGAATATGAAGCGGATAAGATTGCGGCCTATCAAACATTATACGAATGCCTTGAGGTACTTTGTAAACTCATTGCACCGGTATCACCATTTTTTAGTGATTGGTTGTTTACCAGTTTAAACAAGGTCACACACCGTGAAATGACCGAATCCGTGCATCTCACAGATTTCCCTCACGTGATTGCCGATGATATCGATGACGAACTTGAAGAACGAATGCAACTAGCACAAGATGCTTGCTCGTTATTACTCTCCCTGCGAAAAAAAGCCTCCATCAAGGTAAGACAGCCTTTACAAAAGGCTATTATACCGCTAGTGGATAGTAGCCTTAGGAAGAAAATTGAAGCCGTGAAAGACATCATACAAAATGAAGTCAATATCAAGGAAATCGAATTCATTGCAGGCGACAACGATATTATCCAAAAAAAGATTAAAGCCAATTTCAAGACACTAGGTGCCAAAATGGGCGCTATGATGAAAGCCGTTGCGGCCGATATTGCTACATTCACAGCCGTTGAGATTAACCTATTGGAGCAGCAAGGCGAAATTACTCGTGGTATCAATGAGCAATCTGTCGTCATTTCCTTGACTGATGTTGAAATCACCTCAGATGATATCCCTGGATTATTGGTGGCAAGTAAAGGGTCCTTGACGGTGGCGTTAGATATCACCCTAACCCCCGAATTGGAGCAAGAAGGAACAGCCCGCGAATTTGTGAACAAGATCCAGAAAATTAGAAAAGATAGTAATTTTGAACTCACGGATCGTATTCTTGTGACCATTGAAAACCATGAATTATTAAAAAATGCGCTTAATAATTATAATTCCTATATTTGCACCGAAATTTTAGCAGAACATCTATCATTTTCATCTGAAATAAAAGATGGTATTGACATTGAGGTAAACGAACATAATCTTAAAGTACATATTACAAAAATCAAATAGGCCATGGCTAATAAAAAACCAGCACCAAAGAAAGTTTCTGTCAAATCGACCGGCAAGCCGGCGGATAAAAAAGTCGTAAAACCAGCAGCCCAACCAGCCGCTAAGAAAGTAGCGCCAGTTGCAAAAAAGGCAGTCGCCAAACCAGCTGCTAAGAAGCCAACTCCAGTTGTAAAAAAGGCAGTGGTTAAACCAGCTGCAAAGAAACCAACTCCGGTTGCAAAAAAACCAGTAGCTAAACCAGCTGCAAAAAAAACAACCCCGGTTGCAAAAAAAGCAGTTGCTAAACCTGTCGCTAAGAAACCAACTCCGGTTGCAAAAAAAGCAGTCACTAAACCTGTCGCTAAGAAACCAACTCCGGTTGCAAAAAAAGCAGTCACTAAACCTGTCGCTAAGAAACCAACTCCAGTTGCAAAAAAGCCAGTCGCTAAACCTGTCGCTAAGAAACCAACTCCGGTTGCAAAAAAGGCAATCGCTAAACCTGTCGCTAAGAAAGCAACTCCGATTGCAAAAAAGGCAGTCGCTAAACCAGCAGTTAAAAAAAGTACAAAACCGGTTACAAAACCGGTTGTCAATAATACCGCTTCGAAACCGGTTGCAAAAAAACCTACCCCTAAACCTGTGAGTAAAACCCCTGTTAGTAAGTCAACCCCTAAAGTATTAGCCAAAGTGGTTGAGAAGAAAACAGAAACACCCGCAGTAAAGAAGCAGGAAGTTAAAAAATCGGTGATTGAAAAACCTGTAGCTGTTAAGTCAACATCTAAATCCGGAAAAAAAACACCAACTAAGACATTAATTTCAAGTACTACCCTCTTACCGAAAAAGTCGGATGTATATAAAACAAATACCTTTGCCAGTAATACGTTGAAGAATGATACTGGAAAAGTAATTGCTCACAGAAAAACATCCGAATTGAAACGAAAATCAAATGATAGCGATGATATAAAAAAGTTTGAGCCAGAATTGAGACGTTCTATCCTTGATATGGGTCCGGTTAGCGAAGGTCCAAGTTTCAGATATAGCGATGATGATCTTGCAGAATTTCGTGAACTCCTTATCAAGAAACACGAAACAGCTAAATCGGAACTACAATATCTTCAAGGTGTTATTATGCGTAAGGACGAAGGCGGCACTGAAGACACTGAAAACAAGTATCAAAATATCGAAGATGGAGGCGCTTCTATGGAGCGAGAGCAGTTCAACCAACTAGCAAGCCGTCAGATTACATTTATTAGTCATCTTGAACAAGCCTTAGTGCGAATTGAAAACAAAACCTACGGCATCTGTCGTGAAACTGGCAAGTTAATCGACAAAGCTCGTTTACGAGCTGTACCCCATGCTACGTTGAGCATCGAAGCGAAGAATGCCAAGAAAAACTAACTATTATTAAGATCAATTTTAAAAGGGCTGTGTTCAAATGAATGCAGCCTTTTTCTTTCTGCACCTGCGCTTAATTAGCTCATTCAAATATTTCTTCTTATCCTCTCTACGAATTCGTTAGTTTTGCGCAGACTGCAAGTTCTGCTATCGCCGTGTGCTTTTAGCGCAAGGAGGAAAGTCCGGACAGTATAGAGCAACGTACCACCTAACGGATGGGCGCGCAATTCGCGTGCAGATAGTGCCACAGAAAATTACCGTCATGCGTTTGCGTGATAAGGGTGAAAACGTGAGGTAAGAGCTCACGGGTAGATATGGTAACATATATATCGGGTAAACCTTACGTACTGAAATGCCAAATAGGTGAATGATTGAGGGCGGCTCGCTCGATATTCACGGGTAGGCAGATAAAGATGGATAGCGATGTTCATCGTAGATAAATGATAGCTATTCCAAAGCAATTTGGGAGACACAGAATCCGGCTTATGAACTTGCAGTTTTTTTATTTTAAATTTTAGTGGTCTAAAATTTGGAATAAGGTATTGTTCACATATATTTGCACTCCCAAACAAGAAAACGCAAGTCACTTGTTTAGTTCTTTAATACTCAGGGAGCATAGCTCAGCTGGTTCAGAGCATCTGCCTTACAAGCAGAGGGTCCGCGGTTCGAACCCGTGTGCTCCCACCCAATAAAGAAGCCTTTCAGAGAAATTCTGAAAGGCTTCTTTATTTTTTGTTTAAACAGATGTCTAGCCCTAGAATAACTGAGCATAAAACGCGATAAATGATTGATTCTACAAGTAGAATGTAAACGGATGAAATAGGATGTTGCAATTTTTCAGTTTAATTTTACCTTTCAAAATAGACACGCATGAAATTACATAAAGAAGGTTGGATCTATTGTATTGTAGCCTCCGCATTATTTGCAATCTTCATCGCTGGCATCGATGCTACATTAGGCAACTATCCACTCATTTTCTCCATCTTGTTATTGCCTGCCGGATTTTTGTGGTTCTGGGTATTCTGGTTTTTCCGTATTCCAGCTCGGGTAAAGACAACTGGCGACAATCTTATTATTTCACCCTGCGATGGCAAGGTGGTAGTAATTGAAGAAACTACTGAAACCGAGTACTTCAAGGATAAACGGATACAAGTCTCTATTTTTATGTCGCCCTTAAATGTGCACGTCAACTGCTACCCTATCAATGGGGTCGTCCAATACGTGAAATACCATAAAGGAAAATTCTTAGTGGCTTGGCATCCAAAATCAAGCACCGAAAACGAACGAAGTACTATCGTTGTGAAGAATTCCAATACTGAAATACTAATCCGACAAATTGCAGGAGCTGTGGCTCGTCGTATCATCACCTACTCGCAAGTCAATGACAAGGTAGATCAAAACGGAGAACTTGGATTTATTAAATTCGGATCAAGAGTCGATTTATTTATTCCGATTGGCACCAAGATTAACGTAAAAATTGGCGATATTGTTCAAAATGGTGTAAGCACAATTGCCACTATCTAATCAACAAATGGAGTCCAACAAATCGATATTGACACTGAGCAGTTGTTATTTTACGGACCACGAAGTCCGTTCGGTTTTGAAACATAAACGCCGACTTGGAGCATTCGTCAATGCTTTAATTTTCTCCTACAGAAAGAAAATAAATACAATCGGTTACACCTTTGTCGATGATGAATTTCTTTTTGAAATGAATCAAACACATCTTAAACACGATACCTATACAGATATCATCACGTTCGACCTGAGCGAAAAAAAATCAGATTTCATTTTAGGCGATATCTATATCAGTATTGATCGCGTTAAGGAAAATGCAAAATCCCTGAAACTAAATTACCAAGATGAACTACTTCGGGTGATACTTCATGGAGCCCTTCATATCAGTGGATTTGGCGACAAAACGAAGAAAGAAAAAGAAACAATGAGAGCCCTCGAAGATGATTGGAT
>Ga0114958_10002148_pt1 | contig 14946 bp, 3 predicted proteins | sample C_130208_EF_Meta_FD_89577 | JGI IMG/M metagenome (GOLD analysis project Ga0114958, IMG submission 89577) | Freshwater microbial communities from Lake Croche, Canada to study carbon cycling - C_130208_EF_MetaG | ecosystem: Environmental > Aquatic > Freshwater > Lake | place: Lake Croche, Canada... | reverse complement strand
GCTTAAAGAAACAACGGTATAACGATTCGTGTCCGCCGGGGTAAACGTCACCGCGGCATTGGTGGTCCCGGCATAGGGCTGGTCCGAGAGATGATCGAAGCGATACTGCCCGGCAACCGCCGCGCCCGCCGCATTGGTTACCACTCCACCGGTCAAGGTGGAAGCGCTGAGCGGCTGACCGAAGATGACCGGACTGGCCGTCGGGAAGAGGGCAACGGACGGCGTCTGCAGGCCGATGAAAACAGAAACGGCAAGGGGAACTTTTGTGTAATTGACCTCGTCCGAGGGGGTGAAGGTGACTCCGGCGGTCTGCGTGCCGGGATCCAGCAACGCGGCAGGCTCGTTAAACTGGAAGGTGCCCGGGATCCGGGTTCCAGCGGCATTGGTCAGAGCTCCTCCCGTCAAGAGGGAGGCGGACAAGGGCTGGCCATAAATGATGGCAGAGGCGGCAGGAAGAGCTGCAACCACCGGAGTGGCGGGATTGACCAGCGCCGGCGACCCGGCTTCGATCGAGATCTGCAATTTCCAGGTAGCCAGATCCAACCCGAGCATCGGTCCGTTGAAGGTCCAGTCAGGCTCGCCATCGGGATTGTTACCAAACCCCACGTCGGGATAGGAGGAGTCGTGGTTATTCCAGGCCACCACGGTCTGGGGCGGGTTGGCGGAGAGGTTATGGATCTGAAAACTTCCGTAGCCATATCCGGGGGACAGGGTGTCGTCGAAGTCATAGGCAGCGCTGCTGCCGCCGGCGCCATTGGACATGGGAGAATAGTCGCCAGCCGAGATTTCCACGCGTCCGGTCTGAGCAGTGGCATTGAGCACACCCTCGGCGCTGGAGTTGACGGTTAAGTTGCTGACATTCGTCTGGAGAACGCCCTGATAACTGGAATCAGGCACGGCCAATTGCAGTACGGTCAACCCGGGCCAGACATCAAAGGTGGTCTCGGTGAAGGCGGGTGTTCCATTGACCTCCGCCTCCATCCGGTAACGCACGCGCTGGAAGGGAAGATTCCCCAAGGAAGCGGCATTGTTATAGCGATAAGAAATGACCCCATTATTCCGGGTGGGACTCCCCACCTCATAAGCCAGCAGGAACGCATTGGCGGAGGCGGTGGTCTGCACGGAGTTATAGTTCGCGGTGTCTTCGGGGGCGAAGGTGAGCAAGGGAGCGGCATCGCCCACTGCGGGAACTGTGTCCGGTGATGAAAAAGCGAACGTGCCGGGCACAACCGCTCCGGCGGAGTTGGTGACCATTCCCCCGCTCAACGAGGAGGCGCGATAACTCTGGCCGTAGGTTAGAGGCGAAGCAATGACAGGAACGGCAAGAGCGGGGGTTTGCTTTGCGACAGCCACTGAGAGGAAACCGCTGACCGGGCTGTAGTTGGAAGCGTCGTCCGGAGTAAAGGTGACCAGGAGATTGGTATTGCCCGCCGGGGGGAAGAGCCCCGGATCGGCGAAGTTGAAATGACCTTGCACCGCGCCGCCGAGCGCATTGGTAACAGAGCCGCCGGCCAACGGGGCATCGCCCAGGGGTTGGCCATAACTCCGTTTCGGGGCGGCAGGCAGAGCAGCGATTCCCGGGCTTTGTTTGGAAACCGCCACACTCACCGCGGTTGTCAGGCTGCTGTAGGAGGCCGTATCGGCCGGGGTAAAGATGACGGCGGCGTTGGTGGTTCCTGCGGACGGAATGGCCGTGGGAGCCGCAAAGCCGAAGCTGCCCGGAACAGAATCCCCAAAAACGTTTGTGGCCGAACCTCCGGTCAGGGTGGACGCGCTGAAGGGCTGGCCATAGGTCAAGCCGGAGGCGGAAGGGAGAGATGCCAGAGCGGGGGTGCGGGGAACGACCTCGATGGCGCTGGACTTGGCGCCGTTCAACACGGAGGTGTATTGAAGCACCAGCTGACCGGTGGTTGCCACGGCCTGGAATTCCCGGATGACGGCCTTGTTCGTTGTGCCGGCGGCCGCGGTAATGTCGAAATTTGTCAGGATCGCAGCGCCATTGACGGACACGTTGAACAGGCGCTGACCGGCGGCGGTATATTTATTTTCCGAGAAGTGCAGGCGGAGTTTATAAGTCTGGGCCGGGACAAGTCCGGTGAATGCGTAGGTGAAGTTTCCGGAACGCTCCGTCTGGTAAACAGATTGAGGAGCCGGAGAGGAGAGCCCGTTGGTGTTGATGAGCGCCATGCTACCGGCGCTGGCGCCACCGGAATAGCCGTTATCCGCGGCAAATCTGCCAATCACCACGCCGCCTGAGTTCACAGCAAGAGCGGTGGTGTTGGTCGCGCCGGAGGCCATAAAGCCCGAGAAGAGACAAAATGCCAAAACGAAGGAACCCAAGACACCCTGACCAAACAGCGCCAAAGCGGACGATCGCAAGCGCAGTCCACCGGAAGTCGAGCGGGCCGAGTGCGGCGCGATGAAGGGCCGGATTGACGAAAAACCACCTACCCCCTCGTTCAGAGTCCGGGCCAGGGAACGCTGCACGAACGCGAGTCCCACCAACCAAGAATGGATCGACATAAAAAAACAAATGGATGCGGCTATCCGCGTTGGCCGCGGGGACAGTGCGCAAAGAGAATACCTCATTAAAGGCGAGTTTATTACTCTTGGATTAAGAAACACTCCAATCAAAATTCATGGTCGCAAGGCTATTGGACTTTGAGTTTGTAAAAATGATGCGGGGAGTCCTCGGGGGCGGAATGCTGCGGCTCAAACTGAAGTGTTTGATTTGCAGGAGTGAAGTAGTTGTTCCGAGACGGGTCATCGGATCCGTTGGCGGGAACCTTGAACGGGACGACGTCCCAGTCGACAAGGTTTGTGGAGGAGTAAAGGGTATAGGTGTGCTGCATGACGGCACTGAACTCCACCACAGGGCGGGCGCCGGGCCGGGGCTTGATGGCAAGCCGGAAAGAGGAGTTGGTATCCCAAGCATTCAAGCCTGCGAGATATTTCGACATGTTGCTCAGACCGTCATGCAAGGCGCTGTCGTTAGGACCCACCAACGAGCCAGCCCCGAGCATGTCCCTGAGGAGTTGCTGCCACGCATCCGGCAGCCCATCCCCGTTGGCGTCCACACCCATGGTGAGATCAATCCGGGTCTCGCCCGCCGGTCGGCCGAGGACCGAGTAGTTTCCGGCCATCTCGATGGGCAGGTAACTGACGCTGTTCATCCAAACACTGATGCGAAAGGGCATCTTGTCGACGAGGGCTGTCGGGGTGTATAAGTCGCGGCTCAATTGGGAGTCCATGTTGATCTGGACCTCGTAGTTTACACCCGGGGCGAGGCCCGGGGTGATGGGAGCCATAACCTTGATGCCATTGGTGGCTGTGAACAGAATAAAGGCGCCCGGGGTGGCGATGGGTTGCCCGTATTCGTTGCGGACCAGACCGTAGATGCGGTGGGTCGGGGCCGGAGGAAAGGCGTAAACCAGCCGCGGTGCCGCCAGGGCGGCTAAGACCAAGACCGGCAGGGCGCGGGACAGGCGGCAAATGAACGACTTCAGCAGCGACAGTTTCATAGAATTATATAAACAATCAGACACGGACTTCACGAATAAAAACTTCTTACACTGAAAGAGCCGACACGCATCGACTCGTTAGCTCGGCGGCCACAAGCTTAGTTACCGGAATAGGAGTAGGTGTCGAAATGCAGCTTGATGTCGGTCACGGTCTGAATGAATCGATCCAGACCCACGGTGGGATCGGCCAGGAGACCGTAGCCCGGGATCACCAGTTTCCATTTGGTGTTCCAGGCGGAGCGGCCGATCAAACGGTTGTTGGTGAATTGGGAGCGCATCAGGGTGCCGCTCTGGCCATACAAGTTCTGGCTGAAGCAAGCCGGGTCGGACACGGGGCGGAAGGCTTGGTGCTTGCGAACCGCAAAAAGCGGCGTCAGGAGCGCGTCGGAGGTCTGATAAAACCCGCCACTCGCAAATTGGGCAGCCCCGATGTTGAAGGGCAGAGGAATGGCGACATCATCCACGCTGAAATTGCGCAGGGTGGCGGTGTCGCCCAGCGGCGGCGTGCGCATGACGTCCTGTCCGCAGGGGATAAGATAGACGATAGGAGTGGCCGCGAGGCCGTTGGTGTAGGTGTAAAACAGGTTGGGATCGGGCGGAGTCACGCTGGAGGGGAGCAGGTTGGCGGGAGGATTATCCATGCCCTGATAGCCTGGGAAAGCGACGCCGATGGCGAAGATCTTGGTGGCGAAGGCGCTGGAGATGAAGTTGTGGTCCCCGGACCCGAGCGGCAGTCCGAACAGATTGCAGCCGTCGGTGATGGAGGTGCTGAAGGGGATCACAATGCCGGGAACGGCGACGCCGGTTCCCTTGCTGATCTGCAGACAATTCCGCACCACATCGGCATCCGCAAGGAGATCCGGAACGCGGCTTTTATTGAGGATATCCTGCCAATTACTCAGATTGTTGGTGTCCAGGCCGATTTTGTAATTCTCGGCGCGCATGGAGGTGGTGGTGCCGTAGACGTCGGGGTTATTAAAGCCGAGCCGACCCTTGACAATGTCCCAATCGGCTTTCATCTGGGCCAGTGCGGTGGAAAGGCCGGGATCGCCGTTGGAACTGCCGCCGTATTGAGGGATGCCGTTTTGAACGACACCCAGAGCGCGGGAGTTGACAATCTTATTCAAGTAAGAGCGTCCGGCGGAGGTGTTGAGCAGGCCCGTCTCGAAATCATAGGCGTTGGCGGCCAGATAGGCATAGCGTGAAGCCATGTCGAAGAGGGTTTTGTAGCGTTCGAGCTTCTCGTTGCGGAACACGCGGAAGGCGGCGTCCCGGTTCCGGAACCCCTGAATGAGGGCGGCGGTTTTCCGGCGGTTGGCCAGGCGCTCGGCCTGGATGCGGTCGCCTTGGGCGACGCATGTTTTGTAATTGTTCATGGCGTCGCTCAATTTCTGGGCGGCGGTGCTGATGAGTTGGAAATGCCCTTGCACGAGTTTCTGTTGGTTGGCCAAGGCGACGACCGCTTGCTGGAGCTGGAGATTCTCGCCGGAACCGGACATTTGATTCTGCAACACGATTAGAGCTGTTGCGAGTTGCGCATTCGAGAATGTCCATGCTGATTCCATGGTGTTGAAAATCGAAGACATACTGAATTGAACAGCCTCATGGGCAATGCCGAGAAGACCGGCCATCATGTTTCCGGGGCCGTCGGTTCCAAAGGCGAGACCTGCGACAAAGTTTTTAGGGATAATGGTTTTCATCGCGTCGGCCACGGCGTTTCCGTCTGCGGTGGCGGCGTCATACCAACGTTGAGCGATATTCGCCACGGCTGTCCCCTGAATGCTGGCAATGTTAATGGCATCCATTTTAGCTTGGAGCTTGTTTTGAGCGGCAAACAGGCTGACTTGGGCTTGAAAGAGTTGCAGCTGCTTGTCCATGTCCTCCTTGTCACTCGTGGCATTCGCCAGGGACTGCCAGAGGTCGTTTTGCGCCTGGATGAATTTGGAAGCCGCCTGCTGAATCTTTCCCGGGGAATAGCGGGACCCGGTCCAGGTGGAAGGCTTCACCCAGAACTGGTTGGGAGAATAGCTGTAACTCACATAACAGTTGTTCGTCGTATAGGTTTTGCTGGTGGAACCATCGGAGCCGTACTGCTGCACCCATACGGAGCCGTCTGCAGACAGGTTCCAATCGTAATTAGTCGGATTGATCTGGAAATCCAGCTTGGCAGTCAGGGCAGCATTTGGCGCAAAAGCGTTGCCTGGATCATAGACGCCCGTGTCGTCGCAATACATGTAATGGAGCAGGTCCGGTCCGGAATAACCCTGCGGATAGGTTTTACCGGCACCGATATCATCCGAGTAGGGGGTGCCGTAGAGTTCGATGAGCGAGTTGGTGAACGCCAGTTCGTCGGCTGCCACTTGGGCTTGCAACCCGGAGAGGGAGTCCTCCTGCGAGCGCATGAGTTGAGTCACATTCTTGGCGTCGTCGAACGAGGCCACGGCGTTGTTCAAGGCGACCAGAGCGCGGTTGTAGATCTGCTCGAAGTGGGTGTTGTTTGCGCCGCCGACCACTTGGTTGGGATCGATGTCCAGTGCCACGGTGCCGGGGGTCATGCCGAGGGGATTCAGACCCGCCTCAGCGTTGTCCATGGCCGTTTGGATGTCGGTGGCCATGGTGGCCAACTGGTTCAGTTCGGGAACCGTGGTGCGGTCCACCTGCTGGATTGTGCCCTTGTGCGTGGAGTCGGTATCCACATCGGGCAGGATGGCGTTGCCGGCCAGCCAGTTCAGATAGGAACCCTGACCAGTGCGGCTGGCCCAATGGTCCGCACCCCAGAATTTCGAATCCGGGAAGGGAAGGGTTCCTGCCGTGTTGGTGGTGGCCAGAGAGAGGTTGCCCCAGCCGGTGGTGTGACCGGGGAGATAGTCGCGACGCCAGGTGAGGTCGAACACCTGCCGACCGGTGCGGGCCATGGCCACGGCCGAGGAGGCAAACTTCCGCTCGTGCATAAAGTTGACGGAGACGGGCATGCCCAATATGGAAACCGATTCGGGTTGGGGCACCCAATCAAAATTCGGATTCATCAGCAGACTATAATACCCGGTCAGAGCGGTGAGGTAGTGGCCGTAGGCATCGCCATGACCCATAGGATACATGATGGAACCGTCCAGGGCGTCCACGATGCCATCCGAGTTTTGATCCGTCACATTGTAATTTTGCTGGTAGATGGTCTGTCCTGTTCCGATTCCCATCGTGAAGTTCCAGACCAATCTGTTATAGACCGGGGCGGTTTTCACACCCGGGACCAGGACATCATCGCGGCCGCGATCCAAAGCCAATTCCTCTTCAAGAAGCGAGGGTTCCTGCCCCATGAACGAGAAGAGAGAGGTGGCCACAGAGCCGTAGGTGGAGCTGTCCGTGCCGATTCCGATGGTGGGATTTGCGGCATCGGCCCAGGCTTCGTTGCCGACCATCATATAAAGGTCATTGATGTATCCTGCGGCCAAGAGGAGGGCCTGATTGGCAGGACCGTAGTTGTAGCCGGAATTAATGCTCAGGGCCTGGCCGCGCTGGAGCACGGTCTGGTAGATCTCGATCAGCCCATAATTGTTCAAGGTGTCCTGGTTGAGGGCCACGGCCCCCTCCCAGCGATGACCGGCTTGGGTGAGCATGGAGGAGGACATGTTGACGGCATTGTCAAAGAGGTTGGCGGTGCGCTGGTTGAAGGGGTTGATGCCGGCCAGCACGCGCTTGATCCAGCCCTGAACCAAAACGGGCGACGTCCACGAGGACCATTGGTTATAGAGGGGGTTAGCGGGGTTGGTGGGGCGATAGCGCAAGGTCACGTAGTTATCGCCCAGCACCTGGATTCCAGCGCCGCCCAGCAGATAGCGTGGGAGGCCGGTGCCCTGAACCAGCTGCTGATACATGCTCATGGTGGCGTCCTGGACAGGCGGTTGTCCGGCGATGGGCGCGGCAATCTTCCACTGATACTCGTAGTCGTTGAAATTACCGCCCATGTCGACGGTGTGCTGGAAGGTCACCATCTCACTGAGCGGGTTGGGCGGAGTGATCACTTTCAGTTCACCTCTGTGAAGGGATCCGCCGACGCGGAGGATGTGCAGGGCGACGGGATCGCCGGGCTGGGTGAACGCCGCGCCGCCTGACTCCACGAGGGTGACGTAACCGCTGCCCGGGCCGGAGGCGGTGAGGGCCTTGCTGGAAACCGCCTGATTTTCCGAAGTAATGTATGGGAGGGTGGCGATGCCGTAGTTGATATTATTTGTTGCATCTGTGCTGAGCGGAGCGATCCAATTCCCATTCGTAAGAACGAAGGTTTGAATGGTGGTGCTGAGATTCGCGACACTGGCAGTCCAATAGTTCAGCTGAGTGTCGGCGGGGTCACACAAAGCCGAAACGAGGGCTTGATCGTTCGTGTTGAGAACATTGAGGGAGAGGTAGCTTTCGCCAACGGTCTGAGCCGTATATTGGCCGACAAACACCAAGCTGGAGCGGGTCGGATCAAAATAGATCAACTGACTGAGGTGAGGCGGCAGATTCGGAAAATAAACCCGGCCTTGATAGGTCTGAGTGGCGATACTGGAAGGCAGGCCATTGGTCAAGGGGCTGGTTTTTTCGCGGGTAGGATCGAAAAGCACGACGCTGGGGGTTGAGCCGGAGAAGTTTGTGGCGATGGACTGCTGATACAAGATGGCGGCGGTTTTCCAATCGCCCACGCCGGGCAGGCCGGAAACGGGTTTCACCAGGGTCTGTCCGTATTCCAGCACAGGCACAGGCTTTGTATTGTCGGTGGGATCCTGCTCGGGCCAATACGGGCGGTAAACAATGGAGATAGGTGCTGTGGATCGACTGGTCGGGTCGCCGACATAGGCGCCGCCCGAGCCCACGGGACGGAGATAGGGCACGACCGATCCGGCGGCCGGAGGGTTGGCATTCCCCGGCCAATCAAAAGAAGGGTCGGTCGGGTAATAATATTTCATCTGGAAACTGTTCGAGGAAGCGGCGCTGTAGGCTAGGAACGGGGCACGGTTCGTAAAATAGGTCGACACACCGCTGAGGGTATTGGTGCTGGGCATGACCAACTGCCCCTGGGTGACCGTGGAACCGTTGGTGACCACGGTGAGGGTGAGCGTATTGGTAGCCCGGCTACCTTCCCAGAGATCAGCCACGATAAGCTGAAGATTGGTGGTGCCGACCGCGGACAAGGGAGGGGTTCCGATGATTTGTAGTCCGTCGGTGGGGCTCACCGTGAGCCAGGAAGGAAGGGAGCTTTGGTTCAGGGTGAGGTAGTTGGGCTGGCGCGACGCATGCAGGTTGAGGGCAAAAGACTGGCCCGACAGCGCTGTGGCGTTTGTGAGTGCGCTGAAAGCGTTGTTGGTAAAAGTGCCCACCCGAAGCGGAGGAAGTCCGGCATTCGGTCCGCGCGAGACCCACCAGCCCCCCTTACGATCTTTATAAGTAAAGCTGCCATAACCGGGATAAGCGCTGGCCATGGTGGAGGTCCAACCTGTCGGGACATCCGTCGTATCGCCGGCGGGCTCGTTGTTGTAGTTCACGCCATTGACCACAGGGGGTGGCAGAAGGGGGAGCGGCATGGGAGACTGAAGAAGCTGCCCGGCCGGGGTGGGATAATCAAACACATATCCGGCTGCCGCGTCCTCGCGCAGCACCTTATACGCCGTCATGTTCAGCGCCCCATCCGCATCGGTATATTCCACCAGAACATAAGGCAGAGAAGTAAAGGTGGAGTTAAGAGTGGTTCCATTGGTGGCGTTTAAATCATCCCTCAGGGCATAAGCCGTTCCGGCCGACATCATGGCGTGTTCCTCGTTGGGATTATAGCCCGGCTGAGTCGGGTCGGTCTGGCGGTAAATGCGGCCTAGCCGCTCATAGTTGCTGATCGCGCCATTGCCGGCACTGCCCTTGTTGCTGGCCATCACGATGGTTTTCGAGTTGGGATACGCCAGGGTGTAATAACCCAAGGCCGACGGCCAATAGCTCTGACCAAAGCCCAACGCGCCGCTCATGGCATTGGGCCGGAACCACAGAACCTCGAACTTACTCTGGCCCGAGGCCAGGGCGTTGACGGGAATGATCCTGCTGGAGGCGACGGCGGCGGGGAAGCCTACGACAAAGGGATCCTGGTAGGCATTGGCGTTGAAGAAGTTGCAGCTATTCGTGAGGAGATAGCCGACGAAGATGTTGGTCGGCTCGCCGGAAGGCTGAGGAATGCGGCTGCCGACATAGGCGGTGTTCGTATAAACCGCGGGACCGGAAAGGGGAGAGGCAAAGGTCAGAAGATTTGTGCCTGGGGTGTATCCCGCGAGAGTGGTGGCCACGGTTCCGGCGAAGGGCGAGCTGGTGGCAGGGGTCAGGGCCGCCTGCTGCAGGGCGGTATCGAGCCAGGAATAAACCCGTTCAAACGCCACGTTTACCCCGGCGGTGTAGCGGATAAGCGCCCGGTGCGCAGGGTAATTCGTCGTTAGAAAGCTATAGTATTGGTTGCCATTGATGATCTGTCCACGCGGCGTGTCCAGCGGGTCCTGATATTGTATCGTGGGAGAGTTGTTGGCCGGAAGTGTGACAGCGGTTGCCTGGGCCAAGGCGTCCGAGGAAACCAACGGGCGGACATAGTGGCTGTAACGGGCCGGGTCGGTTGGCCAAGAGAGTTTATAGCGGGCCAGATCCCGGGGCCAGAGCATGCCAGCCACACCCGTCTCAAGCCACCAAAGCTGGCAATCATTCAGGTTGCGGGTCTCCGCAGCGGCAAAATACTCAATCCTGGGTTTGGCGCTGTTGATGTAGAAAAAGGACTGCGCGCCTTGGCCCGCCGCGACGGGATTGACCCGCGAGGGCGTCAACAGGGTGATGTCTCCCCCGTTCACAGGCACAAGTTGATCGCCCAGTTGCTGCTCGGTATCCGTGGGATAGGGTTGTTTCAACACATCCACAATCTCGATCCCAAGCTGTTGGCGGGTCTTGTCCGGGTTGAGGTCCCCGAGAATTTCCATGAACACCCGGCCCTCGGTGTTATAGGCGTGGAGGAAGCCGGTGGCCTGGTCATACCACAGGGTACGGGTCTCCTGATATTGCTGGTTGGTGTTGGCAGAGGGGGCGTTCGGATCGATGAATTCGGAGCTGACATTCGCCGGAAAAGCGGAGCCGTAGGCAATGGTGATGCCGCCCACCAAGGAGGACGGCACCTGGACGAGAACCCCCAGGGAAGAGAACTGCTTCTCCGTCCAATACATCCTGCGGGGAGGCTGCACGGTGCCGCCATTGCAGTTGTAGAACTGCTGAAAGGTGGTGAAGTACAGCCCGTTAATCACCGCATAATTGGTTCCCGAAGGCACGCTGGTCCTGTAGGCCGATGTCATCCAAGTCACGCTCACCTGGCCGGGCTGGGTGGCATAGACCTGTTTGGAATTGGGGCTGTAATAAGTGCCGTAATTCGTGTAAGGAGACGCCTGCCAGTAGGCGGAGGGTGAAATATTGGTCAGTGCCAGCCCGTTCTCATCCGTCGGAGGCGGTGGAATCACGTCGCCATAGCGATAACTAATGGAGCGGTAAAAGAGACTGCCGCCCCCCATGCAGCGGGTCATCAAAATCATGCTGCCGCCCGAGCCAAACACCGGCATGCGTTGGCTGTCCACGCCCACCTGACCGCTGAAGGCGTTGGTGCCTTGATTCAGATACGCCACGTTGCTGACCGTTTGCCAACTGCTCATGGTCAGGGCCGGCACCGCCGAAAACACCTGAATGGCCCGCCACTGGTTCGGCGTGGGCGTGTCGGTGGACACCACGGTGGCCGACGCCATGGATGAGTTGGTTGTCGCCTGGCGGCCATCGGACCCCACCGGAGTGTTCACCACGGAGGAGATCGGCACACCGCGCGTGGAGGAATAGTTGAAATAGTTGGTGGCCAGCATCGGGGTCTGCGTGGGCAGATTCGCCACGACCTGCGCCGACGCCTCGGTGGCAGTCAGTGCGCCCAGCGCACAACCCAACGCCAATGCCGGAACCGACAGCAGTCGATAGACACGATTCATGCGATCAAACATAACGTTTCTCATTCACCAACAGTTTCTCAATACCTCTACCGCTCTTACTCCAAGGGCGTTTCGCCCTTCCCGCTTCCCGCTTCCCGCTTGGCGCTTGCCGCTTGGCGCTTCCCCCTTGGCACTTGGCGCTTGGCGCTTGCCGCTTAGTTGTCGTTCAAGTGCAGGGCCGCCTGGGTGCTGCGAGGCCGTGTGGATTGCTCGGAGAGGCGCGAGAGGATCTGCTCCATCGCGGCCATCTTGTTTTCCATCTGCTCGAGCTTGGCTGACTTGCGCTCCAGCTCCGCCAGTCGGGCCACCTTGGCTTCGAGCGACTTGATCTTCGCGTCCTTGGCCGCAAGCTCGGCGTCCATGCGGAGTTTGAGTTCCTGAATCGATCTGCAGGCCACGGCTGCAAACTCGGTATAAGCCACCGTCAGGCGCTCCTCTTTGGAGTTGGGTTCAACGCCGCTTTTCACCATCAGCGGAAAGATGGGTTGGAGCTGCTGGGCAATCACGCCGAGTTTCAGTTTGTTCGTGGAGGCATCCTCATTCCAGTGATAGCGCACAAACTCCACCTGCATGAGTTTATCGAGCATCGGTTCGGCGCCTGTGATGTCCTTTTTCAAACGACGGTCGGAATAGTAATCCCAGTTCGAATCACCATCATAAATCGCGTCCCTCCAGTAGTTCGCGTTTTGGCTGCCGTTGTAGAGGGAGAGGGCGATGCCGCCATTGTTGCCACCAGTGACACTCTCTCGCACGGTGAACCTGGCCTCGCTGCCATTTTTGATGCACTGGATTCCGCCATCGGTGCGGATCCAGCTGTTCACGTGGAGTTTCTGTTGAGGATCGGTGGTGCCGATACCGACATTGCCCCCGGAGTTGATAAACATCCAAGTATTGGCGCCACCCGCGTTCTGAAAATAATGGGCGCCGCCCGATCGCAGGGCGAGGTTTCCGTCATAATAAAAACCGGTCGAGATCCCGTTTCCAACGTAGGCACCGTTGAACGAAGCGTTTCCAGCCACGGTCAATTTGTCTCCAGGACTCGTGGTTCCGATTCCGACATTCCCACCGGTGGTCAGGGTCATTACATTGGCGGAATCGTTGTTTCTCCTGAGATATAAGTTCCCCCCATTCGAACCGAAATTGAGGTAGTCGTTGCCATCGCTATGCCTTAGATACCAAGGCCGATCTTGGCCAGAGGTGTCTTTGAGCTGATTCCACACCGCATTAGCACCATTGAACGCCGGGGCGTATAAACTGCCGCTGAATAATACGTTGCCGTCAGTCTGAATCGTTAACTTGGTGTTGGAGCCGAAATTCCAACTATTCATAATCTTAAATTTCTGACCATCACTATTATCAATCCCCATGGACCACCCGTTGACGCCGGCGACATCCATGCTGAAGTAGGGACAGCCCGCGCTGCCTCCGGCGGTGCGAGCGGCGATAATCGCGTACTGGCCGGCCGAGTTATTAGGATTGTAAACATACAGTCCGTTTGCAGCAGGGTCGTTGTTGTTCTTCGCACTGATCTGAAGCGGAGCCATCGGAGACGTGGTTCCAATCCCCAGATAACCATTGGCCGCAATCCGCATCCGCTCATAGGGGGTGTAAACACCCATGGGACTCCCAGAATTTTGTCGGAACACGATCGGTTCGTTGGCATCGTCTCCGGTATCAATGTAGAGCGTGCCGTCGTTGTTCGATCCTGCGCCGTGGATGCGCCAGAAATCACTGCCGGCCATGACACCGCCGATGCCGGTGTTGTCCGTCGCGTCGGGCTGGTCGCAATAGATCAGACCGCCGTAGATCTGGAGTTTATTGCCGGTGGCCGCCGTCCCGATTCCGATGTTTCCGTTGACATTGAGGTTGGCGTTGGCCGTCAGGGCGGTGCTGCCGGTGACGAGAATGTTGCTCCCGCTGGCGTTGGCCAGATTGTTGGCGTAGGTGGACACGAAGGCATACGGGGCGGTCACCCAACGGAGGCGGGGGGTCATCGTGACGTCCGCTCCGGAGACGCCGATGCCGCGGATGGTGATTTCGAGGTAGCGATCGGACGCGGTGGCGTTGGTGGCGAACACGCCCACCAGACTGTGGCCGTAGGGGGATAAGACAGCACCTTCGCCCAGCATCAGGCTGACGTTGCCGCGATCGACTGTGGCGGTCTGGGTCTCGGCCCAGAGGGTGTTTCCGGCGGTGGCCGCGTCGCAGATTTTAAGGGTGAGGTTGAAATTTCTGGTGCCGTTGGTCGCCAGCGGTGTCCCGGTGTTGTCGGTCAGGAATCCCTGGTACGCAATGCGCTCGGGCGGGTTGCCGTTGGATTGCGCCTGGGCCAGAGGGGCCAGGGACAGGAGTCCGAGCGCGAGGAGAGACAAGAGCCCCATGCGCCTGGAGGGCTCGGGAGTCCTAAGAGGAGTGTTCATCGGTGGATTGGATTTGCTCATAGAATTAGATGGATGGAGTCGTTACAACGGGATTCGATATCAGGGCGGTAGGGTCAGGGCGCGACGGTTAAATTGGGGTTATCGGTCATGCGGTTGAGCTGGAAGTAACCAACAGCCTGGAAGGTGCGTGTATTGGAGCCCAGGCCCAGCACGGTATAGGTCTCGGAATAATTGCCACTCACAGCCGTGGCCGAGCCGGTGCGGCCGGCGAAATCATCTGAAACGCCGGAGAAATTCAGAGTGATCTGGCGTTGGAGATCGTAGGACTCGGCACCACGCGGCAGCAACTGAGTGAAGGTGCTGTTCAGGTTGTCATGGTCCGGATGATACGCGTGGACGAATGGATTGGAGGCGCGGTCGTTATAATAGGTGGTGACGGTGGTGGACAAGTTGGTGCCCCGAGCCAGAGCACTGTTGAAGGACCACAGGGTATTGGTGGGGGTCCAGGGGAGGTGGACGGCGGAGATGCGCCGGGCCTGGGCCAGGAGGCTGGAGTTCAGCGCGGATTCCCCGCTGGAGATAATGCCATTGGTGTAAGCGTCCACTCCGACATAGACCCGCTGCATAAGCAAGGCGGGGTTGCCGTTGGTGGGGTTCTGGATGATCAGCCTCAGGGGATAGGGCGTGGAAACGACACCCATGTTTGTGTTGACCGACGTCAAGTAAGAACCCGAGTTGGGGAGCATGATCAGGCCACTGTCCGAGTTGACGGAATAGACATTGAACTTGCGGTTGACCGTGTAAATGGCGGCGTTGGTAGAACCAACGGGGGACGAAATGAACGCCAGGCGGGTGCCGTCGCCTGAACTGGCCACCCCGGACCATTGGCTGGCCAGGCTGCGATTTTTCCAGGTGCTCCCCCCGTCCTCGGAGGTGTAGATCGGGCTGCCCGGAGCGGCCGCCACCAGATGCAGCCCATCGAGCGAGCAGGCCACTTTGGCGCGGGGGAGAATCAGAGGCGTGCTGGAAAAG
>Ga0114958_10002145_pt1 | contig 14958 bp, 11 predicted proteins | sample C_130208_EF_Meta_FD_89577 | JGI IMG/M metagenome (GOLD analysis project Ga0114958, IMG submission 89577) | Freshwater microbial communities from Lake Croche, Canada to study carbon cycling - C_130208_EF_MetaG | ecosystem: Environmental > Aquatic > Freshwater > Lake | place: Lake Croche, Canada... | reverse complement strand
TGCGTCGTGCCGCGTGACGTTTTGCAGGCGGTACGACATATCCTTTTCGCACTGGTCTTGATATCAGGGCTAGGAGGCGCTTGTTTGTCTTGGGCAGAGGGGCCGCCCCAAGGCGGGGGGCACGCCAGACAGGAGATCGCGGTGAGCGAGGGCGAGGTGCAAGCGTGGATTGCGGCGTTTCGACCGCGTGCCTTGGCGCAGGGGATAACCAAAGCGACGCTGGATGCGGCCTTAAGCGGGGTCAACCTGCGCCCAGACGTGATCGAGCGCGACCGCACGCAGGCGGAATTCACCCGCACCATCTGGGATTATCTTGACCGCGCCGTCTCGCAAGAGCGCATCGCGGCGGGCAAAGCGGCGTTGCGCAAGCGCAAGGCTCTGTTGGATAGGATCGAAGCGACCTACGGCGTGGACCAGCAGGTCGTGCTGGCAATTTGGGGGCTGGAAAGCAACTACGGTCAGACGCGCGGCACGATCCCCACGATCGCGGCGCTGGTCACGCTTGCGGCCTCAACCCGGCGCGGGGGGTATTTTGAACACGAATTGCTGGCAGCTTTGCGCATCTTGCAGCAGGGTGATGTGACGGCTGCCAAGATGAAGGGCAGTTGGGCAGGGGCGATGGGACATACGCAGTTCATGCCGTCAAGCTTTCTGGCGCAGGCGGTGGATTTCAACGGCGACGGGCGCCGCGATATCTGGAGCGATGATCCAAGCGATGCCTTAGCCTCGACCGCGGCCTATCTCGCCCATGCCGGCTGGCATAGGGGGCAGCCTTGGGGGGCAGAGATCACCCTGCCTAAAGGGTTTGACTACCGATTGGCAGGGGAAAAGGTCCACCATAGCCCTGCCCAATGGCAGAAGATCGGGGTTGCGCGGGCAGGCGGTGGGGATTTGCCCGCTTGCGCCGAAGCTTCGGTGTTGGTGCCGGCCGGGGCGCGGGGGGCGGCCTTTCTGATCTGCCCGAACTTCCATGTCATCGAGCGTTACAACTCGGCCGATGCCTATGTCATCGCCGTGGGCCATCTGGGCGACCGGATTTTGGGCGGCGGCCAGATCATCGCCCCTTGGCCGCGCGATCTGCACCCCTTGACTTTGGACGACCGCATCGATCTGCAACGCCGTCTGACGCAGGCAGGCTTTGACACAGGCGGTGCCGATGGCCGGATTGGCCCGCGCACCCAAAGCGCCGTCCGCGCCTTTCAGACCTCGGTCGGTTTGGTGGCAGACGGCTTTGCCAGTTCCGAGATTTTGCACCGTCTGCGCGGCCGACCGTAGCGCCAGCGGGGGTGTCCCCCGCCTCAGCCCGGCCTCGGCCAAGCTGTCTTGCCAAAAATCCTCCGCCAAAGGATTTCTGATCGCGCAAGTGTGCGCGGCGTATTTGCGCCAAGATCACGGGGCGGTTTACGATTCGTTAAGCTTTCTGGCGCTATCGCTTGGGTCGGGGGATGGGGAGGCTTGGCATGGTGGCGGTGGCCTATACGGTGGCCTTTGAAGGGGTAGACGCCCGCATGGTCGAGGTGCAATGCGCTGTGGCCCCCGGAATGCCCTATTTCGGGGTGGTGGGTTTGGCCGACAAGGCCGTGTCAGAAGCACGCGAGCGGGTGAAGGCAGCGCTGAATGCCATGGCGATTGCTTTGCCCTCAAAGCGGATCATGGTGAACCTGTCGCCGGCAGATCTGCCCAAAGAGGGGTCGCATTTCGATTTGCCGATTGCTTTGGCGGTGCTGGCCGCGATTGACATCTTGCCCAAGGACGCGGTCGAAGGGGTGGTCAGCTTGGGCGAATTGTCGCTGGATGGGCGGTTGATGCCCGTGCTTGGCGCTTTGCCTGCGGCGGTGGCGGCTGCGGCGGAAGACAAAGCCCTGCTCTGCCCCAAGGCTTGCGGGGCAGAGGCGGCTTGGGTCGGGGCCACCACGGTTTGGGCTGCGGCCTCTTTGGGCGAGGTGGTGGCGCATTTCACCGGACGTCAGCCCTTGGCCGCAGCACAAGCAGGCGAAGTTCTGGCAAGCCCTGCGGGCCGTGATCTGCGCGATGTAAAGGGGCAAGAACGCGCCAAACGCGCGCTAGAGATTGCCGCAGCAGGGCGGCACCATATGCTGATGATCGGCTCTCCGGGGTCGGGCAAGGCGATGCTGGCGGCACGGATGGCAGGGATTTTGCCGCCCTTGTCGGCGGGAGAGGCGCTGGAAACCTCGATGATCCATTCGCTGGCCGGATTGCTGAGCGAAGGCGGGATCAACCGCGCGCGGCCGTTTCGCGAACCACACCACACGGCGTCAATGGCGGCGATTGTGGGGGGGGGGCAAGGGGGCCAAACCGGGCGAGGTCAGCTTGGCCCACAACGGCGTGCTGTTCTTGGACGAATTCCCTGAATTCCCCCGCCCCGTTCTGGAAACCCTGCGCCAGCCGATCGAAACGGGCGATATCGTTGTGGCACGGGCCAATGCGCATGTGCGCTATCCCTGCCGGTTCTTGCTGATCGCCGCGGCCAATCCGTGCAAATGCGGCTATATGACCGACCCCGCCCGCGCCTGCGCCCGCGTGCCGCTGTGTGGCGAGGAGTATTTGGGCCGGATTTCAGGGCCCTTGATGGACCGGTTTGATCTGCGGGTTGATGTGCCACCTGTGGCCTATACCGACCTTGATCTGCCCGCCACAGGCGAAACCTCGGCCACGGTGGCGGCACGGGTAGACCGCGCCCGCGCGGTGCAGGCGGCGCGGTTCAAGGACCATCCCAAGGTGCGGGTGAACGCCGACAGCGAAGGCGCGCTGTTGGAAGACATCGCCACCCCCGATGCCGAAAGCCGCGAGCTGCTGGGCCGCGTGGCCGAACGCTTTGGCCTGACGGCGCGGGGCTATCACCGCATTTTGCGCGTGGCGCGCACCATCGCCGATCTGGACGGCGCGGCGGCGGTCAAGCGGCCCCATGTGGCCGAGGCGGTCAGCTATCGGCTGGGCTCATCGGCCAAGGGCTAACGGCGGGCGGCGACCTTGGCCTCGATCACTTCCCAAATGCGGGCGGCGGTGTTGGTGCCGTCAAACCGCTCAAGCTCTTGAATGCCGGTGGGGGAGGTGACGTTGATTTCGGTCAACCAATCGCCAATCACGTCAATGCCAACAAAAACCTGTCCCTTTTCGCGCAAGGTCGGGCCGATCGCAGCGCAGATTTCCAGATCGCGCGGGGTCAGGCCGATCTTTTCCGGCCGCCCGCCGACATGCATGTTCGAGCGCGTCTCGCCGGGCTGGGGCACGCGGTTGATGGCCCCCACAGGCTCGCCGTCGACAAGGATGATGCGCTTGTCACCCTTGGCCACGTCGGGCAGGAATTTCTGCACGATCAAAGGCTCGCGGCTCATCGAAGTGAACAGTTCAAACAGGCTGGAGAGGTTGCGATCGTTCGGGTCCAGCCGAAAGACGCCAGCCCCGCCATTGCCGTAGAGCGGCTTGAGAATGATGTCGCCATGCTTGGCCTTAAAGGCCCGAATCGTGGCCAGATCGCGCGAGACGGCAGTGGGCGGTGTCAGGGCGGGAAATTGCAGGACCAAAAGCTTCTCGGGGCAGTTGCGCACCCAGAAGGGGTCGTTGACGACCAAAGTTTTGGGGTGGATCATGTCCAACAGATGGGTGGTGGTGATATAGCCCATGTCAAAAGGCGGGTCCTGGCGTAGCCAGACCACATCCATATCGGCCAGATCCACCTGGGTTTCAGGGCCAAAGGTCACATGGTTGCCGATCTCACGGCGCAAAGTGATCGGAAAGCCCCGCGCGATCACGCGGCCTTCGACAAAGGCCAGACGGTCGGGCGCATAGTAAAACAAACTATGCCCGCGCGCCTCAGCCTCCAGCCCGATGCGGTAGGTGCTATCCCCATTGATATTCACGGACCCAATCGGATCCATCTGCAAAGCAACTTTCAGGGCCATAACCGTCTCCTTGATCTGGCCCCCTAAATGACCCAGCCCGCCGCCAGATGCAATTGAACAGGTGGCCAAAGGTTACGCGGCAAGGGCGTTTTGGATGATTTCGATGCGGCCCTGCCCGTCGACCAAGGCCACATCAAAGCGCATGTCCGTCAATTGACCCGCCGGTTCGCCGCCCACGAATTCTGACGCGGTGGCCATAATGCGGCGTTGCTGACGCCACGTCAGATGTTCGGCGGCCAAAGCATGGGTGGCGCTTTTCTTGACTTCGATGAAAACCACGGTCGCCCCCTCGCGGGCAATCAAGTCAATTTCCCCGATGCTGCCGCGCCAGCGCCGCGCAATGACGGGGCGGCCGGAACGGTGGTAAAGCTGCGAGACCTGATCTTCGGCGGCAAGGCCCGCGTGATAAGATGTCTTTCCTCGGGTGGCACGGGTCATGGGCGCGGCCCCAAAGACAGGGCCAGTTGATACAGGTCGCGGCGGGTCAGGCCAAAGGCTTGGGCCACTTGGGCCGCCGCATCTTTGCTGGACTGGGTTTTCAAAGCTTCGCGCAAGGCATCCTCGACCGTTTGGGCGTCGGCTTGCACCGGATCGGCCCGGTCAACCACCACCACGATTTCCCCCTTCAAATCCCGCCCGGCCAGGCTTTCGGACAGCTCGCCCAAAGTACCGCGCACGATTTCCTCGAATCGCTTGGTCAGTTCGCGGCAGATAGCGGCCTGCCGATTTGCCCCAAGTGTCTCGATCATATCACGAAGGCAGGCATCAATTCTTCTAGGAGATTCATAAAATACAATCGATCCTGGAACCAGCGCCACCTCGCGCAGCGCAGTCTTGCGCGCCGCTGATTTTGGCGGCAAAAAGCCTGCGAAAAAGAAGCGGTCGGTGGGCAGGCCAGACACGCTCAGCGCGCATAACAGCGCCGAAGGGCCCGGCGCTGCCAGCACCGTCAGCCCCGCATCAATCGCCGCGCGGGCCAGTTGAAAACCCGGGTCCGCCACCAAAGGCGTGCCCGCCTCGGACGCGTAGGCCACTGATTTTCCAGCCTTTAACGCCTCGATCAGGCGGGGGCGCATTTGGTCGCCGTTGTGGTCGTGATAGGCCAGCACCATGCGCCCGTTCAGCGCCACGCCGTGCATCTCCATCAGGTGGCGCAGGGTGCGGGTGTCTTCGGCGGCCAGAACATCGGCGCCGGCCAGAATATCCAAGGCGCGCAGCGTGATGTCGCGGGCAGCGCCGATCGGTGTTGCCACAAAGTGCAGGCCGGGTTGAATGGCATTCGGGCTTTGGGTCCAACTGCTCATGATCTGCGTCCTTTTGGCTCGCCCAAGTTTACAACACCTGTGGTTCCGCTTACTCTGCTCCGCGTCAAGGGGCGAGGGGGAACGGCAGGTTGATGCCCGTCCTTTCTGAGGCCCGCTCAGGTCAGGAGAGTTCGATGTCATCCCGTTTCGCCCGTCTTGGTGCGCGTCTTAGCGCTTTGGTCGCCGTTCTGGCCAGTTTGGTCGTGCTGAGCGCCTGTGAGACCTCAGCCCCAACAGGGCAGGCCACGGGCAGTTACAATGGCACGCCGGTGGCTGTGGCGCTTTTGGTGCCCTCAGGCTCTGGCGAGGCCAGTGATGATTTGATTGCCATCGGATTGGAAAATGCCACGCGCATGGCCATCGCCGATCTGGGCGCTGTGCAGATTGACCTGCGGGTTTACGCCACGGCGGCCAATCCCGATACGGCGGCCGCCATGGCCAGCAAAGCGGTCGATGACGGCGCCAAGATCATCCTTGGGCCGTTTTACGGGGCAGAGGCCAGCAAAGCCGGTGCCGCCGTTTCCGGTCGCGGCGTTGCTGTCATGAGCTTTTCCAACAACCCCGCCATCGCGGGCGGCAATGTGTTCATTCTGGGCCAGACCTTTGACAGCACGGCCGCTCGCTTGGCCGCTTACGCTGTTACCAAGGGTTTGACGCGCATCATGGTCGTGTCCGACCAGACCGCGGCGGGAGAGGTGGGCAAGGCCGCCATCCAATCGGCGGTGGTTTCGGCCGGGGGGGCTGTCGCCGCAGTGGGCAGTTACCAGTTCAGCCAGAACGGCATTGTCCAAGCGGTCAGCGATATCGCCGCCTCGGCCAAATCCTCCACCGCGCAGGCGGTGTTTTTGACGGCGGACACCGGGGGGGCTTTGCCCTTGCTGACGCAACTTTTGATGGAAAACGGGGTTGACCCGACCTTAACGCAGTACATCGGCCTGACGCGCTGGGATATTCCTGCGGCCAACCTTACACAACCCGGCGTGCAGGGTGGCTGGTTTGCCTTGCCAGACCCCGGTTTGGCGCAGCAATTTCTGGGCCGCTACCAATCGGCCTATGGGGCTGCGCCCCATGCGACGGCCGCCCTTGCCTATGACGGAATGGCCGCCATTGGGGCCTTGGTCAACCAAAGCGGGCCGAGCGCGCTCAGCGCCAGTGGCCTAACCCAAGGTGCGGGCTTTGTCGGTGTCAACGGCATCTTCCGCTTTCTTCCCAGCGGCGGCAACGAGCGCGGCCTCGCCGTGGCACAGATCGTCAACCAACAGGTCATCGTGATCGACCCCGCCCCGCGCAGCTTTGGCGGTGGCCCCGCCTCAGGCCGAGCCGGATTTTAAGGGTGGCGGTCGCGCAGACGGGGGCACCTTCGGGGGCATCGGTCAAACCAGTGCTGCGCGATGCGCCCTTGCTGCTGGCCGAGACGAGCGTGCTAGACCCAAGCGCTCTGCGCCCGTTGATCGCCGAAGCCTGCGCTGGTAAGCCAGACACGCGGGGTGCGCGCACGATTGTGGCGCGCATCCTGGCCGAGGCTAAGGCCAAAGCCAATGCCACGCTAGAGCGCGCCTTTGCGCTTGATCCGCGCAATGCCTTGCCGCTGATCCGCTCGCAAGCCCGCCTGACCGACGGGCTGCTTTTGCTAGCCTATGAGGCGGCCGAGGCGCTGCATCCCTTGCAGATCAAAGCCGATGCCGAACGCTTGTGCGTGCTGGCGGTCGGGGGCTTTGGCCGATCCGAAATGGCCCCGCAGTCCGACGTAGACCTGCTGTTCTTATACCCGTGGAAAATCACCCCGCGCGGCGAAAGCGTGATTGAAACGCTGCTCTACATCCTGTGGGACCTGAAGCTGAAAGTCGGCCATTCCAGCCGTACCGTCAAAGACTGCCTGCGGCTGGGGCGCGAGGATATCACGATCCGCACCGCGCTGTTGGAACACCGCTATGTCACCGGCGACCAAGCCCTTGCCACCGATCTGGATGACAAGCTTTGGTCAGACCTGTTTCGCACCACAGGGCGCGAGTTCATTGACGCCAAACTTGCCGAACGTGCGGAACGGCACAAACGCCAAGGCGGGCAGCGCTATGTTCTGGAACCCAATGTGAAAGAGGCCAAAGGCGGATTGCGCGATCTGCAAACGCTGTATTGGATCGGCAAATACCTGCACCGCGTGCCCTCGGCCGAGGGGTTGGTGGGTGCGGGCCTGTTGACGGCGGAAGAATTCGCCATCTTCCAGCGCGCCGAAAACTTCCTATGGGCGGCGCGCAGCCATATGCACTATATCACCAAGCGCACCACCGACCAGTTGACCTTTGACCTGCAGGTCGAAGTGGCCGCGCGCATGAACTACCGCGATTACGGCGGCAGGCGGGCGGTGGAACATTTCATGCAGGATTACTTCCGCCACGCCACCCGCGTGGGCGAACTGACCCGCATCTTCCTGACCGAGCTAGAAGCCCGTCACGCCAAGCCCGAAGCCCGCATCATCGGCTTTTTGAACCGCCGCAAAGTGGCGGCTGGCTTCAAACTGGTGCAGGGCCGTCTGGATGCGGCAGATGCCAAGAAATTCCTGTCCGATCCGCTGAACATCCTGCGGGTCTTTGAAGAGGCGCTGCGCACGGGGTATTTGCTGCACCCCAATATGATGCGGCTTTTGGCGTCAAACCTGTCGTTGATCGACGACCATATGCGCGACGATCCGGCTGCTGCCGAAATCTTCCTGCGGCTGCTGCTCGATCATGGCAACCCCGAACGCGCGCTGCGGCGCATGAACGAACTGGGGGTACTGTCGGCGTTTATTCCTGAATTTGAAAACATCGTCGCGATGATGCAATTCAACGTCTACCACCATTACACGGTGGACGAGCATATCATCCAATGCATCTCGTGCCTTGCCCAGATCGAGCGGGACGAGTTGGTTGAAGAATTACCTGTGGTGACGGGCATTCTGAAAGACGGCGTCAACCGGCGGATCATCTATGTCGCCTTGCTGCTGCACGACATCGGCAAGGGCCGGCCCGAGGATCATTCCATCATCGGTGCGCAATTGGCGCGGCGGATCTGCCCGCGGCTGGGGCTCTCGGCGGAGGAAACCGAAACGGTGGAATGGCTGGTGCGCTATCACCTGCTGATGTCTGACATGGCGCAAAAGCGCGATGTGGGCGACCCGCGCACGGTGCGCGACTTTGCCAAGGCGGTTGAAACCCGCAAGCGGCTGGATTTGCTGACGGTGCTGACCGTCTGCGACATTCGCGGCGTGGGGCCGGGCACGTGGAACAACTGGAAAGCCATGCTGCTGCGCCAGTTGTACACGGTGACGGCGGAAGCCTTGGAAGGCGGTTTGGAAACCATCAGCCGCGAGCGCGCTGTTGAAGACAGCCGTGCCGCCCTGCGCGCCCGCCTGTCAGACTGGGCCGAAGCGCAAGTCACCCGCGAAACCGCTCGCCACTACGACCCCTATTGGCATGGGCTAAGTACCGACACGCAAGAAGCCTTTGCCCGCCTGCTGTTAGACCTGCCCAACGACGAAATTCGCATCGACCTGCACCCCGAACCCACCCGCGATGCCACCCGTGCCTGCTTTGCGCTGGTCGATCACCCCGGCATCTTCTCGCGCCTTGCGGGGGCCTTGGCGCTGGTGGGGGCCAATGTGGTCGATGCGCGGACCTATACGTCCAAGGATGGCTACGCCACGGCGGTGTTTTGGGTGCAAGATATCGAAGGGCATCCTTACGAAGCCTCAAAGCTGCAACGCTTGCAGGCGATGATCGACAAGACCCTGAAGGGCGAGGTGCGCCCGCGCACAGCACTGGCCGACCGCGACAAGGTGAAAAAACGCGACCGCGAGTTTCGCTTTCCCACCCATATCACCTTTGACAACGAAGGCTCTGAAATCTACACCATCATCGAGGTTGACACCCGCGACCGACCGGGCCTGCTGTATGATCTGACCCGCACCTTGGCGGCCAACCACATCTATATTGCCTCTGCCGTGATTGCCACTTATGGGGCGCAGGTGGTCGATGCGTTTTATGTCAAAGACATGTTCGGCCTGAAGCTGCATGCCAAAAACCGGCAGGAAAACCTTGACCGCAAGCTGCGGCAGGCGATTGCCGAAGGGGCCGAACGGGCGCAAGGATAGTATGAAACCGCAATCGCTTGTCCGCAACATTCTGACCGTGGGCGGTTGGACGCTGATTTCGCGCGGCACCGGCTTTGCCCGCGATGTGATGATGGCGGCCTATCTGGGCACCGGCCCCGTGGCCGAGGCGTTCTTGGTGGCCTTTTCCCTGCCCAACATGTTCCGCCGCTTCTTTGCCGAGGGCGCGTTCAACATGGCCTTTGTGCCGATGTTCGCCAAAAAGCTGGAAGGCGGCGAGGATGCCGCAGGCTTTGCCCGCGATGCGTGGAACGGGATGGTGACGCTGCTTTTGGCCTTTAGCGTGATCGGCACGCTGGCCATGCCGTGGCTGGTTTGGGCCATGGCATCGGGCTTTAGCGGCGAGCGGTTTGATCTGGCGGTGACCTTCGGGCAGATTTCGTTTTCTTATATCCTGTTCATCTCGCTGGTGGCGCTGCTGTCGGGCATTTTGACCACGCATGGCCATTTTTCCGAAGCCTCCTTTGTGCCGGTCTTGATGAACTTGGTGTTTATCGCCGCGATGTGGTTGGCGGTTTGGGCCGGATGGGATATGGGGCTGACCCTGTCATGGACGGTGCCGGTGACGGGGGTGGCGCAACTGGCGTTCACTTGGGTATCAGCGCGCAGGATAGGCTATAGCTTCACCTTTGGGATGCCGCGCTGGACGGCAGATTTGGCGCGTCTGGCCATGATCGCAGGGCCTGCTGTGCTGGCCGGCGGGGTGGTGCAGATCAACTTGCTGGTGGGGCGGCAAGTGGCCAGCTTTACCCAAGGCGCGGTTGCTTGGCTGTCTTATGCCGACAGGCTGTATCAGTTGCCCTTGGGCGTGGTGGGGATTGCGATTGGCACCGTGCTGTTGCCCGACCTGTCGCGCCGCTTGCGGGCCGGCGATGCCGAAGGCGGGCGCGCCTCGTTCAACCGGGGGGCAGAGTTTGCGCTGGCCATGACCCTGCCCGCCGCTTTAGCTCTGGCGGTGCTGGCGGAACCTTTGTGTTCGGTGCTGTACGAACGCGGCGCGTTTAGCGACCAAGACACCAAGGCCACGGCCCTTGTGCTGGCGATTTACGGCGTGGGCCTGCCCGCCTTTGTGCTGCACAAAGTCTTGCAGCCCTTGTTTTACGCCCGCGAAGACAGCCGCAGCCCGTTTCGCTATGCGGTGGTGTCAATGATCACCAACGCCGCGATGGCGGTGGGGATGCTGCCCTACATCGGCTTTTCCGCCGCCGCTTGGGCCACCACGCTGTCGGGCTGGGTGATGGTGGGCCAATTGTGGCTGGGATCACGCCGCATGGGGCCTGAAGCGCGGTTTGACGCGCGGTTTATGCAGCGCGTGCCACGTATCATTGCGGCTTGCGCTGTGATGGGGGCGGTTTTGTGGGCAGCGGCTTGGGCGATGACACCCGTGTTGCACTTGGCCTTTTGGCGCTATCTGGCGCTGGTGGGTCTGTGCGCTGTGGGGATCGCGGCCTATTTCGGCGCAGGCACGGCCCTTGGGGCCTTCAAGATGAAAGACTTCGCCGCCCTGCGCAGACGAGGTTAACGCCTCCGCAGGGCCGCCAATAGCCTGCCCCACCCGCCGGGGCTGACGGCGAAAGACAGCAAGAACCCCGTGGCAAATCCGGCAAGCTCTGCTGTCCAATCCCAGCCAAGGCTTTGGTCAAAGCCGTAAGACACCAGCGTAAAGACGCCAAAAACAAGGCGAAAGCCCATCAAAAAGCCGATCAAGCGAAAGGCCCGCAACCGCGCCGCGCCAGCCCCTGCGGCGCGCATCCATTGGATATAGGTAAAGGCCCCGATCAGCCCATAAACCGGCGGATAGCCCCCGATCAACCCGCCATGCGTGAAAGGCACAGCCGTATAGGCCAAAGCCCCCGCAAGGGATGCGGCCAAAAACACCGCCAACACGGCCCACCAATGAAACACCTCGCCCACGAATTTGCCCAAGGCGAGCAAAATCACGATCACAAACAGCGCCTGCGTCAGGTCGGTGTTGACGATGCCGTAGGTGAAGGGGCGATACAGCCCATCCAGCGGAAACTGCCATAAGATCAGCATTTGCCGCAGATAATCCGGCGAAAAGGCGAAATCCTGAATGGCTTGCGCGCGCCAGCCAATCCCCGCAGGCCCGCCGACCAGTCCGTTGGCGGCAGCATTCACCACCACCTCCATCGCGATCATCGGCAGGGCAAGCGCCCAAGTGATGGCAGGCAGGCGGTTGATCGGGGCTTGGGTTTGGTCTGACATGGCGCCTCTTATCAGGTCGGGATCTTTTCCAAGTTGCATAGTCTTAATCGATGTGGCCCATAAATCCGCCATCAAAACGGTGAGCGACCCATGATTTCAGTTGGGATAGATCGTTTTCGGTGGCACAAGTGCAAGCAGAAGACAGTTTTAGCGATCTTGGTTCCTGCCGTCAGCCTGATTTAAGCTGCGCGAGACGTATAGAAAGACGAAAATTGCCGATTGAACATCCTGTAGACCGCAAAACCATCGTCATTTGCGACTTCGACCTCGGTGGATTTAAACCGCCCGAAATGGTCAAGCGCAGGCCATCGGTTGTTATCGTTGGGCGGTTGCCAAACCGAGGCAAGCTGGCAACTCTGGTTCCCCTGAGCGGAACGCCTGCCCCGCCGAATTGTGACTATCAGTGCGAGATCACCTTGCCCGAGCGGCTTCCGCCCCCATTTGACGGCCAGCTAGAGTGGTGGGTGAAGGCTGATATGCTGGCAACGGTGTCTTATGCGCGGCTTGTTCTTCTTCGAACAAGCAGGGGGCAAGATGGACGGCGAACCTATTTGAAGCCAAAGGTCACAGAGGCGCAATTTGATCAAATACGCGCGACTATCCTGCGTGCGCTGCGGTTCCAACCTTGACGGAAACGCGCGCGAACTTTAGAATACCCTTGTTATCTCGGGCGCTTTTGCGCAGGCGAGCCTCAAAACCTCGTAAGAGGTGGCCACGCCGAACGGCGATAACAAGTCAAATGCGTGGTCTGATCAAGGCTCCCTTCCGAAAGGTCGGGGGCCTTTGTTCCTTTATGGGAGGCGTAGGGTTGCAGACAGTCATGCAGATGGCTTTGGGGGGCGCAATTGACGCCCGCTTTGGCGACAGATAAGGGCAATCGTCACCTTTTGCCAGATGGAGCTATCATGTCCGAGCCGGTCCAAACGCCTCTGACCACCCCGACCGCTTTCCCGACCCGCATTTTCTCGGGCATCCAGCCGTCGGGCGGGTTGACCTTGGGCAACTACCTTGGGGCGCTGAAGCGCTTTGTGGAAAAGCAGGACGAGGGGATCGAGACGGTCTATTGCCTCGTCGATATGCACGCCATCACCGTCTTCCAAGACCCCGTCAAACTGCGCCACCAAACCCGCGAGGCGGCGGCGGGGTTTATCGCGGCGGGGATTGATCCGGCACGTTCGATCCTGTTCAACCAATCCCAAGTCACCGCCCATGCCGAGCTGGGATGGATCTTCAACTGCATCGCGCGGATGGGTTGGATGAGCCGGATGACCCAGTTCAAGGACAAGGCTGGCAAGAACAGCGAAAACGTATCCTTGGGTCTGTTCGCTTACCCCTCGCTGATGGCCGCTGACATTCTGGCCTATAAGGCCACCCATGTTCCCGTGGGCGAGGATCAAAAGCAGCATCTGGAACTGTGCCGCGACATCGCGATCAAGTTCAACAACGACTACAAAGTCGATTTCTTCCCTGTAGTGGAACCGGTGATCGAAGGGGCAGCCACCCGTGTTATGTCACTGCGCGATGGCACGGCGAAGATGTCCAAATCTGACCCGTCAGACCAAAGCCGCATCAACCTGACCGATGACGCCGACACGATTTCCAAAAAGATCCGCAAGGCCAAGACCGATATGGACCCGCTGCCCGACCATATCGACGGGCTGAAAGACCGGCCAGAGGCGAAGAACCTTGTCAATATCTACGCCGCTTTGGCAGGCCATACCCCCGCCCAAGTGATCGCCGACTATGCGGGGGCGCAGTTTGGCACCTTTAAGCCCGCCTTGGCCGATCTGGCCGTGGCCAAGCTGGAACCCATCACGACCCAGATGAACCGCCTGATGAAAGACCCCGCCGAGATTGACCGCATCTTGGGCGCAGGCGCTGTGCGCGCCGATGCTTTGGCGCGGCCCGTGCTGGAACAGGTCTATGACATCGTGGGCATGATCCGCTCGCGTCCGGTGTGATCGCACCCTCAGGGCGAGAATCGCCTTGGGGCAGCGCGCCGGATTTTACCAAATACGCCTTGGTCGAAATCCAAGGCGTGTTTTTTTGTGAAATATATTCTTTTCAAGGGCTTAAACGCCAAGCAGCCGCCCCGCGACCCTGTCACGGAATCGATTCAAATTCCGCCGATACTCGTTTTAGAGTAACCTGCCTCTTTCCCGGATGCCCGCACCTGTCCCCGCAGCTGGGCCTTTGACTCACCGGGCTTAAGCCCCTGGACCTGAACAGGCCGGGGGCATTTTTTTGTCAAAGATGTTGATCTGCGCCGAGCTGATCGTTTGGGCTGAGGAATGCGGGGGATCGGCCAAAGTCTTTAAAAAAACGTGCACAGGATTTACAGCGCCACGGCAGCGCGCCAGCGGGCCACCGCTCGGCGAGTGCAACCTGCGAGAAAGCCTTGTCATCCCCCGCCCCCATAGGCGATAAGGGCCGCGAAGGAGATCCCCATGCGCAAGTTTCTCGTCGTGCTGGATGATACCCGTGAATGCCTGAACGCCATGCGGTTTGCCGCCTTGCGGGCGGCCAAAACCCAAGGCGGGGTGCAGATCCTGTCGATCATCCCGCCGGAAGAATACCAGCACTGGATGGGCGTGGCCGACCTGATGCGCGCCGAAGCCCGCGAGCGGATCGAGGCGCATTTTGAGGTCTTCGCCAAATGGATGCGCGACCGCCACGGCATCAACCCCGAACTGGTGATCCGCGAAGGCGACCCCGAGGTCGAGATCCTCGCCCAAGTGCGGCAAGACCCGCAGGTCGGCGTACTGGTCTTGGGGGCCAACCACGATAAATCCGGCCCCGGCCCCTTGGTCACCGCCCTGACCCGCAGCGCAGGCACCCTGCCTGTGCCCATAACCATCGTACCCGGCGATATGAGCAAAGAGCGGCTGGAAAGCATCAGCTAACCGCCCCGCTATGCGGCAACCTTGACTTAACCCCGCCCAAGGCGCATATCCGACAGGAATAGTCAGGAGTTGCCCCATGTTCATCCAGACCGAATCCACGCCCAACCCCGCGACGCTGAAATTCCTGCCCGGTTTGGCCGTGCTGGATATGGGCACCGCCGATTTTCCCAGTGCCGAAGCCGCAACGAAATCCCCTCTCGCCCGCCGCATCTTTGCGGTGCAGGGCGTGACGGGCGTGTTCTTCGGGATGGACTTTGTCACCGTGACCAAGGCCGAAGGCGTGGATTGGCAGCACATCAAGCCCGCAATCTTGGGCGCTGTGATGGAGCATTACCAGTCGGGCCAACCCGTGCTGGAAGGCGAACAGGCGGCAGCCCATGCGTCGCATGACGGACCCGATGGGGCTATCATCACCCAGATAAAAGAATTGCTAGATACACGCATCCGCCCTGCCG
>Ga0114958_10002144_pt1 | contig 14959 bp, 18 predicted proteins | sample C_130208_EF_Meta_FD_89577 | JGI IMG/M metagenome (GOLD analysis project Ga0114958, IMG submission 89577) | Freshwater microbial communities from Lake Croche, Canada to study carbon cycling - C_130208_EF_MetaG | ecosystem: Environmental > Aquatic > Freshwater > Lake | place: Lake Croche, Canada... | reverse complement strand
TCCATCTCTTTTCATGTACGCGCTCCAAGCATCGCGTAATCATGCACACCGACCGCATAGGAGCAGCCGCTAATGGCTAATCCAGCCGGAGCACTCAAGCCCGACGGCCAAAAAGTCCACCGCAACCCGGTTGCCTTTGACTGGACAAATCTCCCCGCCGCCGGTCGACCAGGTCGACCGCCGAAACTCCCGACCGGCCTGCGCGACTGGACGAAAGCAACGCGCGCCGCATGGGCTGACTTGTGGTCATCGCCGCAGGCGACGGCGTGGGATCAGACCGGGAGAACTCTTCACACTTGGGCCGCGCTGCATCACGATCTTGTGATGGACGAGCGGGCGACCGCCTCGATCTCTGCCGAGATGCGTCAGCACGAAGACCGGCACGGCCTGAACCCTGCCGCTCTGCTGCGCCTGCGCTGGCGGATCATTGACCTACCCGACGAGGCAACCATGCACGCACCGCAGCAAAGCAGCTCGCAGAACCGTGGCCGACTCGTCGCCATTAGGTGACCGGCTGGCGAGGGCCTACCTACGACGGCGAGTATCCGACCCTTTTCGGCCACATCGCCGACGAACTGGAGCGGCTGCTCGTGGTGCCAGGCGGCCCGATGGCAGGCCAACCGCTAAAGCTCGCAGAGTGGCAGTGGCAGCTCGGCGCCGCTCTCTACCGGATTGACCCCGAGACCGGCCGCATGCCGGTGCGTCGCGCTGCGGCATCCATGCCGAAGGGCGTCGGAAAGTCGCCATTTCTCGGAGCGCTCGCCTTCGCCGAACTCTGCCTGCCGGTCGTCTTTGACGGCTGGAACGCTGCAGGCGAGCCGGTCGGGAGACCTCGACCGTCGCCGTGGATTCAGATCGCCGCCGTCTCCGAAGATCAGACCGACAACTGCTACCAGCAGCTCTACGACATGCTGCGCGACTCGCCTGCCCTTGACGAGTACGGCGTGGATCTCGGCCGTACTCGCATTTTCTTGAGAGGTCAGTCCGGCCGCATTGAGCCGGTGACCGCCTCAAGCGGCAGCCGCGAAGGTCAGCCGGTCACCTTCGCCGTGCTGGAAGAAACCCAATACTGGCGCCCCGGCAATGGCGGCGTGGACCTCGTCGCCACGATCCGGCGAAACCTTGCCAAGACCGACGGCCGCTCGGTCGAGATCACGAACGCCTACCGGCGCGGCGACGACTCGGTCGCCGAGGCCACGGCAAAAGCCGCCGAGAAAAAGGCCGCGGGCCTGCTCTACTCCGAGACTCGCGGCCCTTGGGTTGACGACCTCACTGATCGCCCGGTGCTTATGGACGCCCTGCGAGTCGCCTATGCCGACTGCCCTTGGGTTGACCTTGAGCGCATCGCCGAGGAATGCACCGACCCGGCGACCACTGACCAGGACGCCCGGCGCTACTACCTCGGTTGGCCGAGCGAGGCGCCCGAGGATTCATGGATCACGCCGGGCCAGTGGGAGACGTGCCGAGTACCCGGCGCCCGACTGCTGCCCGACCTACCGACCTATCTCGGCATAGACGTAGCGCTGAAGCACGACACGACCGCAGTCGTAGCCGTGCAGCGACAGGGCGAGAGGCTCGTCTGCTCTGCCCGCATCTGGACCCCGACGCCCGAGCAGGTGCTGGATCTTGCCGCCGTTGAGGAACATCTCCGAGCGCTTGCCGTCGCCTACCCGCTTGCCGAGGTCATCTACGACCCGCGCTTCTTCGAACGCTCGGCGCAGCTCCTCACCGAGGAGGGCCTGCCGATGGTCGAGATGCCGCAGAACAATCTCCGCATGGTGCCCGCCTGCGGCGCCGCTTACCGGCTGATCGCCTCGGCGCAGGTCGCCCATGACGCCGACTCAACCTTCACCGACCAGGTGCTCGCCGCTGCGCAGGTCTCCACCGACAACGGCTGGCGACTCAGCAAGGGCCGCAGCCGTCGAAAGATCGACGCCTGTATCGCCCTAGTGCTGGCCCTTGACCGTGCCACTACCCGACCCGCCCCGACTCGTGACATCACGTCATCAGTCTGGTGAGAGGAGCCACCGACATGGTGCAGCGCCGTTTCATCATCTCGACGTTGATCCAGCTCGTCGGCCTCGCTGCCGCTGCGGTCGGCATCGCTATGGTCTATCTGCCCGCCGGTCTCATCGCCGCCGGTGCCTCGCTCGTGGTCGTCGGCTACGCCTCGGGAGTCGACCCGAGCGCTAAGGGCACCGCATGAGCCTGCTCGGTCGCCTCGGCCCCGAGCGTCGCACCGCCTCGCTTGACGCACTGCTCGGCGTCTTCGGGCAGCGCTACGGCAACCCGACCAACTCCGGCCAGACAGTCACCCCCGATTCAGCGATGCAAAACGCGACCGTCTGGTGCGCCGTGAACCTCATCAGCGACATGGTGAGTACGTTCCCTTGGGAAGCGTGGCGCGAAACAGACGGCGAGCTGCAGCCCGCCCGCCCGCCGCAGATACTCACCTCGCCCTCGGTCGTCGTCGGCTCGGTTGACTGGCGTCGGCAGATCATCGTCTCCTGGCTGCTGCGCGGTAACGCCTACTGCCTTGTGACCGAACGCGACGCCACCGGACGCGCCACGCGCATGGAGCCGATCCACCCCGACCTCGTCCAAGTCATGCGCATGACACCGCTCGGCCCGTTCCGATTCATGCTCATGGGCCACGAGATGCCGCTCTACCCGCTCGGCGATCTCTGGCATGCGCCCGCCTACACAGTGCCCGGCTCACCGGTCGGCCTCTCGGCGATTGAGTTCGGCCGCCAAGCGATCGGCCTCGGCCTCGCCGCCGAAGAGTTCGGCGCCCGATTCTTCGGCGACGGAGCGCACCCGACCTCAATCATCTCGACCGACTCCGAAGTCACCAAGGAACAGGCCGAGGTCATAAAGGAACGCATCCGCGAAGCGCTGCAGAATCGACGCGACCCCGCCGTGCTCGGCCTCGGGCTGAAGTGGCAGCAGGTGCAGATCAACCCCGAGGAGTCACAGTTTCTCGAAACGATCAAGGCGAACAGCCTCACGATCGCGAAGTTCTTCGGACTTGCCTCAGCGGCCGAGCTGATCGGCGCCGAGTCCACCGCCTCGATGACTTACGCGAACGTTTCGCAGAAGTCGCTCAACCTGCTGACCTACGGCCTGCGACCGTGGCTGCGCCGCCTAGAGGACATTTACGACGACCTGACTGTGCGCCCGATGCGCATCCGGGCGAAGGTCGACGACATGCTGCGAGTAGACCCGAAAACTCGCGTGGACATTCAGAGCGAACAGATACGCGCCGGACTGCGCACCCAGAACGAACTCAGGCGAGAGGACAACCGCCCGCCAGTCGACGGCGGCGACCGTCTGCTCTGGCCGCCATACGGCACCAAGGAATTAGTAGCAGGCGAGGCAGACATCACGGCACCCGGTGCCGCTGGAGGAGCGCAGCCCAATGCGTAACGGACTCACATTGCCCGAGGCGGTGCTTAATCGTCTCAGCGTTGAGCAGCGCCAGTCAATCCTCGCCGACGCACCCGGCCCCGGTAAGCGCGGTATGGTCGCCGTTGAGCGCCGCACGCGCCCGATGGAACTGCGAGCCGAGGCGGGCAACGATCCGCACCTCGTCGGCTATGCGATGACCTGGGGCGTGCCCTACGAAGTCGCAGGCGGCCCCGACGCTGGCGGCTTCACTGAGATCATTGAACGCGGCGCCGCCGATAAGTCACTCGCCGAGCGCAGCGACGTGCGCTTTCTCGCAGACCATGAGGGCCTCGTGCTCGCCCGCACGGCGTCCGGCACACTTCGGCTCAGCACCGACGACGTCGGCCTGCTTTCTGATGCTTCGCTAGATGCGACCTCGCCGTATGCGCAGAGCGTCATCAGCGCAGTGCGTCGCGGCGATATGTCGCAGATGAGTCATTCCATGCGCGTGATGCGCCAGACGTGGAGCGACGACTACACCGAGCGCCGCATTCAGGAGGTCGCCATGTATGACACGAGCGTTGTAGGTTTCCCCGCTAACCCGGTTACCGCTATCGCCCTAGACCAGCGGGCAATCGACCCCGCAGCCGAGGCCGCAGAGGATTTGATCGTCGCACAGATCAAGTCACTGCTGGCGCAGCTCATCGCAGGCGAAGCGGCCGAGATGGCCGACGGCAACCCTGCGACGATGTCACTGACGCAGCTCGTCGCCATCGCCTGCCACCTTGAGAGCTGGCAGGAGTGCGACGACTACGAGGACGCCACCGGCATGACCGAGGCGTACACAGAGGCCGATCCGATGGTCGGGCGCTCTATGAGTCTCGCAACCGCACGCGCACAGGTTGAACGCCTGGCGCTCGGTCGCAAGTAACCCGCAACACCTCACGCCGGACGCCACGCCGCAGCTCGCGCCGCTCGCACAGACGAGCACCCGAGCCGCACCTGCCGACCACCTGAGCGCAACGCCAACCCACCCCCCGACTCCCCAAGGAGACCCCCATGTCGATTATCGACACGCTGCGCGCGCAACTCGCCGCAGCATACGAAGCTCGGGCCGCTAAGGCCGCCGAGCTTGACACCATCCTCGCCGCCCCCGAGGCCGAGGCCCGCGATCTCAACTCCGACGAGTCGATCGCATTCGCCGAAGCTCGCGACGCCGTCAAGGCCGCCGACTCCAGCATCGAGACCCTTGAGGCCCGAGTCGCTGAACTCGTCGCCATTGACACCGCGCGCGCCAATCACGAAACCCGTGCACGCGAACTCGCCCCGAACGCCACTAGCGTGCGCGTCGGCCGCGAAGAGCTGACCTATCGCGCGGACGCCGGGTACTCGTTCCTGCGTGACGCCTACTCTGCCGAGGTTCGCGGCGACTACGCCGCCCGTCAGCGCATCGAGCGCCACATGATCGAGATGGCTACCGAGCATCGCGGCAGCGATACGACCAACTTTGCGGGCCTCGTCGTGCCGCAGTACCTCACCGATCAGGTGGCACCGCTCGCTCGTGCGGGCCGTCCGTTCGCCGACGCAGTTCGCAACCTTCCGCTGCCCGCCGAAGGCCTCTCGGTCAACATCTCTCGAGTAACCACCGGCTCCACCGCCGCCGCTCAAGCAACGCAGAACGCAGAAGTCAGCAACACCGACATGGACGACACACTGCTCACCGTTTCGGTGCGCACCATCTCCGGTCAGCAGGACGTCAGCCGTCAGGCCATCGAGCGCGGTACCGGCATCGATACCGTCGTCGTGCAGGACCTGCTCCAGGCATACGCGACGCAGCTTGACTCGCAGATCATCAGCGGCGCCGGAACATCCGGGACCCATACTGGCGTTTTGAGTGTCTCCGGCATCAACTCGGTCACCTTCACCGACGCATCGCCGACGGCAGCGGAACTGTTCCCGAAGATCGCCGACGCCGTGCAGCGCGTGAACTCCAACCGCTACATGCCTGCCGACCTCATCGTCATGCACCCGCGCCGCTGGGCATTCTTCCTGGCTGCGGTCGACGGCCAGAGCCGCCCGCTGGTGACTCCGAACATGAACGGCCCGATGAACGCCTACGGCGTCGGCGGCAACGTCGGCGCGGGCATCGTCGGCTCGCTGCTCGGCATCCCTGTGCTGGTTGACGCCAACGTGCCGACCAACCTCGGCGCCTCAACCAATGAGGATCGGATCATCGTCTGCTACTCGCCCGACCTGTGCCTCTGGGAGCAGACCGGCTCGCCGATGCAGCTCCGATTCGAGCAGACCCTCGGCGGGCAGCTCACGATCAAGCTGGTGGCCTTTGGGTACTCAGCGTTTACCGCTGGGAAATACCCCGCTGGCGTGAGTGTGGTGTCCGGAACCGGACTTGCCACACCAAGCTTTTAGTAGCTCACCGCTGACCTAGTCAGCGGGCCATAGGAGTAGAGAGCGACGGCGCAGCCCGTCTCCCACCGGCTAGACGCCTTCCCCCTCGTCGGGCGTCGCCATAGACGGCAGCGCGCCGTCGCTCTCTCCACCACCTACACGAAAGGAGTCCGGCATGGACTTCGACAAACTCTCACCAGAACAGTGCGACGCGCTCAACGGCGCCGAGCGTGAGGCGTGGTACGCCTGGCGCAACGGCGACACCGCACGCGCGACCGCAATCCTCAACGCCTACGGCATCGAGACCGCCGCAGCGCCACGCCCGGCGCGCCGCTCTGCCAAGACTGACGCCGCCGAGTCGTGACCGACTACGTCGCCGCCGCCACGCTCAAGGCGTACATGGGCCTAACCGTGACGGCGAACGACCCGCAGGTCGCCGCAGCGATCACCTCGGCCAGTCGCGAGATCGACGGCCACTGCCGCCGCCGGTTCTACGCCGACGCTGCGACAAGCACGCGCGTCTACCGTCGCTCTACCGAGCACACCGTCGCCATTGACGACGCAGTCGTCGGCACAATCTCGCTCGTTGAGCTGGACACCGGCCAAGACGGAACTTGGGCCTACGACCTCGGCGCTACCGAATGGCTCGCCGAACCGCTCAACGGCATCGGCGCTAACGGCATGGCGTGGCCCGTCACTCGTCTGCGCACCCTTGGCAGTCTCACAATCCCGAACGACATCACCGCAGCGCGTCCATGCGTGCGAGTGACTGCCCGCTGGGGCTGGCCCGCCATCCCCGAGCCAGTCACGCAGGCCGCACTCATCCTCGCCGCCGAGACCTACAAACTCCGAGAAGCGCCCTTCGGCGTTGCCGGTTTCGACCAGTACGGCGCCGTGCGAATCAAGAGCCTGCCGCAGGTCGAGCGCCTGCTGGCGCCGTTCACTCTTTACGAGACGTCACTCGCATGACCTCGCTTGCTGACATTCGCCAGGGCCTCGCTGCGAACCTGCAGGCGCTGCCCGGCGTCGAGGTGTACGAGCGAGAGGGCGGCCTAGCGAACGTGCCCTGCGCCGTCATCGTGACGCCGTCCATCGACTACCACCAGAGCTTCAGCAGCGCCGGACTCGTGCGCTACGAGTTCCGCATCATGGTGCTTGTGCAGTCGGCCGACTCAGAGCAGAGCGGCATTGACCTGGACACCTACGCCGACCCCGGCTCGCCCACATCAGTGCGCGCAGCCGTTGAGTCCGACCGCACCCTCGGCGGCATCGCCGACGATCTCATCTGCACATCGTTTCGCCCGCTCTCCTCTGAAGAGGTCAGCGGCATCGGCTACTGGGGCGGCGAGTTCACCGTCACCGTCTACGCCCGACCATAGGAGTCCTGCGTGCCCATCCTTCGCGATTGCGTCATCCACTACGGCGGCGTAGACCTCACCGCCACCGCTAACGAGTTCAGCGTCGATTCATCGTTCGCCGATCTTGACGTGACCACGTTCGGCAGCTCCGGCAACCACGAACGCATCGCAGGCATTGAGGACGCCACCGCCAGCGTGATGACGTTCGGCGACCCGGCGATCGTTGAGCCTGCGCTCAGCACAAAGCCCGGCACCGTTGAGCTGCTCACCGCCGTCCAGTTTCCGACCGGCGGCGTCGCCACCGCTGGAGATCGCGTGTATGCGCTGCGCGGCCTTCTCACGGCGACGAAGCAACCGCTGAAAGTCGGCGACGTCTCCAAGCTTGACGCCACGCTTTCCGGCGCCCAGGCCGAGGGTGTGTTACAGGGAACGGTGCTGGTCCCCAAGGCGACCATTTCGGCCACCGTTTCTAGTGCTGGCGCAACTCTTGGCGCAGTTTCGGCAGGGCAAATTGCTTACCTCGGCGCTCACATTTTCGCCGTGACTGGCGACCGCACGGTGACGATCAGGCTGCAAAGCAGTCCCAACTCGACGTTCACGGCCGGCACGGTCACTAACCGTGTTGTGTTGTCGACAGTCAGCGCCGCCGGTTCGCAATTCGGTTCTTCGACTACGGCCACCACCGACCCGTATTGGCGCTCGCAGATAACCCTAGGCGGCACGACCGGCTCGGTCACCTACGCCACTTTCGCCGCCATTCAGTAACCCACCCCCGAACACCTACACAGGAGGTCAGCCCGTGGCTGCTTTCGTAATCACTAACCCCGTAATCGTCGTAAACGGCGTGGACCTGTCCGATCATGTCACCAGCGTGAGCCTTGACGACTCGGCCGCTGACATTGACACGACCAACTTCGGCACCTCGGGCAACCACACCCGCACCGGCGGCCTCAAGGATGGCAGCATCACGATCGAGGCGCAGAACGATTTCGCCGCCTCATCCGTCGACGCCACCATCTGGGCAGCTCGCGGCACACTTGTAACCGTCACCGTCAAGGCGACCAGCGCCGCGACCTCGGCCACAAATCCGGTCTACTCGGCGAGCTACCTCGTCAACCAATACAAGCTCGGCGGCAAGGTCGGCGACCTCAGTATAATTTCGGTCACTTGGCCGCGCTCCGGCGCACTCACTCGCGCCACATCCTGACACTTGACTGCGCAGAAGGGCGTCCTTGAACTGGTCCGCAAGGCGAACCAGTTTGAGGTCACCATAAACGCCGAAAGCGTCAAGGCTGCGAAAGCGTCCTGTCAGGAGATTAAGGTCGCGTGGCTGCGCATTGCAGCCACGCAGGCGCACATCGTCGCAGGATCACGCATCGGCGCCGGTAACGGTGTCCTCGGAAAGTCCGGCAAAATCGGACGCGGTAAAGGCACCTGGGGCGTGACCTACGGCGTCAACGGTAAAAAGCGCGACACACTGCAGGCACGCGTGAGCTGGTTCGGTCCGGTTCACTTGGTGTTCTTTCCGACCAAGCCGCACTTCATGGGCGCCAAGCGCACCAACGGCGAGAACGTCGGCAAGTACCGCTCGGCAGCGTGGGGCGGCATTGAGGGGCGCGTAAAGCGTGGCCGTGAGCTGAACGCAGCTTTTGGCGGCTCAAGCGTCAAGGGCGCAATGGGCAGCTATCGCAGCGCCGGTCGCACCATCACTCGCGGCAAAAATAAAGGCAAATTCATCAGTCACGGAGCGCGTGCGCTGAACATCGGCGGCACTGGTGCGAACTTGCGGCCGTATGCATTTCACCCTGGCACCGCCGGGCACGGCACCGTCTGGCCCACATGTCAGGCCGAGGCGATGCGCATTTTGCCGAATGGTTTTGCCAATGCTCGCAAGCAGGGAATGATCGCCGCCGGTTTCGGCGCTGCGACCTCGACAGGGAAAGCGGTAATAGCAGCATGACAACAGCGACGAGGAAAAAAGACACGGCGCAGGACATTGCGCAGCGCATCGCCGCAGGCGACTACGACGGCGACCTGATGCCAGTGTTAGAGGCGATTCAGGGCCGGTTCGCGTCAAGCGCCACCGGCATGCGCTGGCAGCTCAAGCTCGGCGACCTGTTCGTCACAGAGGACGACCTCACACTGAACGAGGCCTACGCCATCGAAAAAGCGGCAGCGTGCAACTGGGCCGAAATAGACCCGGTGCGCTCTGCCAATCACTGCCGCGCAGTCGTCGGCGTCTGCCTTGAGTCCCGCCTCAACCTCAGCCACGCCGAGGTCGAGGCGCGCCTCGGCGCGCTCACTGTCTCCGAGCTGGTCGACGCGATCAGCCGCACCGAGGTGACGCCGGTCCCTTTGGACTAGGCGCCTTAGACGACTACCTGCGCGAGTTCGCCGCCGCCATGCACTGGCCGCCGGACGTGACTCGCCGCCAGCGCATGGGCGACCTAGCGCTACTACTCCGACCGAAGGGCTGACGCATGGCGCTCACCGAGAAACTGGCGATTCTCATCACCGGCGACGCCTCGGGCGCCATCGGCGAGATGAAGAAGCTCGCAGGCGAGGCCGAGAAGAATCTCGGCAAGGCAGGCGGCGACGTTTCCAAGTTCTCAGCGACCGCTACGAAAGTCGGCGCGGGCATGGTGGCGGTCGGCACCGGGCTGCTGGCGACGGCGATTTCGGCAGCCTCGACGACTACGGATCTCGGGCGCGAGGTCATGAAGCTGCAGCGCTATACCGGCATGAACGCAGAGAGCGCCTCAAAACTTGCCTACGCCGCCAAGATGTCCGGCGTCGGCGTGGACGATCTCGCCGTCGGCATCGGCAAGCTTTCTAAGACGATGGCGAACTCGCCCGACAAGCTGACAAAGCTCGGCGTTGAGGCGAAGACGAGTGACGGCAAGTTGCGCAGCATGTCCGATGTGCTCGGAAACGTCGCCGACAGGTTCAAGAAAATGGGACCGGGCACCGAGTCCACGGCCGCCGCGCTTGACCTGTTCGGCCGCTCCGGCGCCAACCTGCTGCCCTTCCTGCTCAAGGGCAAAGACGGCATTCAGGAACTCTCCGACGAGGCCGACAAGATGGGCCTAGTCCTCAGCCAGGACAACGTCGACGCCGTAAAGAAAAACATCGTCGCGCAGCGCGAGCTCTCGGCCGCCGTGAACGGCGCCAAGGTGCAAATCGGTAACGAGATGCTGCCGATCCTGACCAAGTTCACCGAGCTGATGACAAGCCTCCCCGGCCCCGTGAAGGACGCCATCGGCCCGATCGTCGTCATCGGCGGCGCGGTGCTCGTGACCGGCGGAGCGTTTCTGCTCGCCGCCGGGCAAATCCAAAAAGCAAAGACGTCGTTCGCCAACATGAGCGGCGCCGCGCAGACTGGCATCGGCGTGCTCGGTTTGGTTGCTGCTGCTGCCACTGTTGCGATGACCGCTTATACCGTGATGCAGGGCGCAGTTGACAAAGCGAAAGCTTCGCAAAAAAACCTAAACGATTCACTCATCACCGACGCACTCGCTGGCGGCTTGCCATCTGTGCAAAAAGCGCTTACCAATACCGGCAACAAAATGACAGCCACCTTCGGAGGCAATGGCGACAGCCCCGCAGGTCGCGTGTGGAACTTTCTCACAAGAAAAGACCCGTGGAACGCTTTTAACGAACTTGGAAAATTGCAAGGTCTCGGCGAAGGCTACGACAGGCTAAGCACGCTGACGGCTGCGTCAATCGCTCTTTCTGATGCCACCGGCCAAAGTCAAGACGCAATGCTTATCTGGCTTGGAGAAATGGAAAAAGGCGGAACTGTGTTTCCCACAGTCGCCGATGCAGTGGCCGCTTACACGGGCAAAGTCGACGCAAACAAACGTGGCACCGAAGAGGCAGCCACTACGCAGAAAGGCTACGCGACAGCAATCAAGCACGCCGCCGATGTGCTGCGTGGCACGACCGATCCGATCTTCGCCGTAATGACTGCGCAGGACTCACTCGCCGAGGCGCAAGCGAGCTACGACAAGATCAAAAACGACGGCACAAAAACCGACGCAGAAAAAGAGCAGGCACTGCGCAAACTCTGGCAGGCGTCCTGGGATCTCACCGACGCTCAGACCAAGCTTGGCGGGGCAATGGCGACCGGCGATGTGTCCTCGGCAAAACTTGCCGCAGCGCTTGACACTCTGCGCCTCAACAACATTGACCCGACGACCGAGGCGGGGCGCGCACTCTCCGAGAAGATTCTCGGCGTGGACGCCACCGCAGCAGCCGTCTCCGCGTTACTGAAGGGGCGCGTGCTCAAGGTTGAGACCGACGAAAGCGCACTAGATGCGCTTATCCGTAAATTGCAATTTCGCAACGATCTCCTTGACTGGGCTGAACGCCACGACCCCGGCACTAAGGGCAACGGCCTCGGCGTTTTCAAGAAACCCGGCGAAGCAGCCTCCGGCGGCTACCTGCCCGCCGGTCGCCCGACGCTCGTCGGCGAAATGGGGCCGGAGCTTTTCGTGCCGTCAAGCAGCGGCACTGTGATGACCTCGCTCAGCACCAGCCACGCCATGAGCGGCGGCGGCGGCGCAGGCGTCACCATCCAGAGCCTGACCGTGGAGCTGCCGAACGTCACCAACGGCGACCAGCTCGTCGACGAGCTGCAGCGCTACATCCGCAGGAACGGCCCGCTACCGCTCGCGGTGGCCTGATGGGCACGACAGGCTGGGGCGGCTCGGTCACCCTGTATGTTGAGGCCGACTTCACGCAGACGATCTCGGAGACCTCGGGCGCACCGGTCGCCGGAACCTTGACACAGTGGGGCAGCGCCACCTGGGCGACGAGCTACTGGCAGCCGCCGATCACGACAACCTGGACCGACATCACCGCCGACGTGCGCAGCGTCTCCACTTCGGCAGCGTTCAGCCGCCAGACGAACCGCTACAACACTGCGAGCGCTTCGGTCGTGCTGGACAATCGCAGCGGCAACTACTCGCCGACGAACACCGACGGCGACAACTACCAGACGATCGGCATCCTGCGCCCGATGCGCATTCGCGCCCGGTACACAAACGCCGCCGGAATTACGACCGGCTGGAAACTGTTCACCGGGCTGATTCAGTCATGGTCGGAAAATTTCGCCCAATACGGCAAGGACTCCACCGTCAGCGTTGAGCTGGTCGGCAACGACTCGCAGCTCGCAGCGATCACCAATCTGGCGCGCTCACCGCAGGGCGCAGGCGAGACCGCAGGCGCACGCATTCGGCGCATCTTGACCGACGCCGATTGGCGCTGGCCGATGATCCTTGACGACGGCGAGACCACAATGCAGGCCACGACCCTAGAGGGATCGCCGCAGAGCCTCATCGCTCTAACTGCCGACTCCGAGGGCGGCGCCTTTTACTGCGCTCCCGACGGCTCGGCCCGCTTTGATGGTTTCAACTCGCAAGTAGAAAAGGACGGCCGAGTCATACCGGCGCTGCACTTCTCCGACGCCCCGACCGACTCGTCGACGCTTACCTACGCCGATATCTCGCTGAGCTACAACGGCGACCTAGTGCGCAACCTCATCACCTACCAGCGCACCGGCGGCGACGAGCAGCAAGTCGCCGCAGCCGCATCTCAGCAGCTCTACGGCACCCGTGCCGAAAGTCGTAGCGACCTCATCAGCGAGAGCGACGCCGACGTGCTCATGCTCGCCAGGCGTGACCTCGCAATCCTGAAGGACCCCGAGCATCGCGTCGAGGCCGTGCGGCTCAATCCGCTGGACCCGAACAACGCCGACGGCCGACTCTGGAATGCGCTCGCCACGAGTGCGATCGCCCTGCGGCTCGGGGCGCTGGTGGAATACACGCCGCAGAATCAGACGACGATCAGCCGCTATGTCTTCATTGAGGGCATAAGCCACACGATCTCGCCCGACCGCTGGACGATTCAGCTCACGTGCTCAAGCGCCACCGCCTACCGCCCGCAAGCCTTCTCCCGATGGGGCGCTGGCACATGGGGCGACGTCACCTGGACATGGTGAGCCTCGGCTCGCCCACGATGAAAGGAGCCGACTATGGCTCAGAGGCCTGACCTCCCCGTCGACGGTACGACGATCACGAGCGCATGGGGCACCACCGTGCGCGAGCAGATCGTGACCCCGTTTTCCACGACCGGCACGCGCTCTAGCGAGATTGGTAGCCCTGTCAGCGGACAGGTGAGCACGCTCACTGCTAACGACGCCACGAATGGGATCTACGTCTACAACGGCACCGCATGGCGTAAGGACTGGAGCAGCCCTTGGGGAGTTGTGGGGCGCGCCGTCTCAAGCGCCACGCAGAACCTGACCGCCACGACCTACGCCGACCTCACCGGCCTATCGGCCTCGTCTGTGCCGCTCATCGCTAACCGCTACTACCGGGCGACCCTGTCGCTCTCAGTGGCGCAGCCCGTGTTCTCGACGACTGGCACCGATCAGACACTTAGCCTGCGAGTCACGAACGGCGCAGGCACGGCCTACGCCACACTGCCGGATCTCTACGTGCGGGCGGTGGAGTCAACCGGCTACTGCGCTACAGCGACGTTCACCACCACCGCCGGAGCAGTGACCGTGAAGGCTCAATACAAAGTAACCGGCACTGCCTCAATCTTCACCGCTGGCGGATCGTTCCAGTGTGAACTCGTGATCGAGGATCTCGGCCCCGCTGGCGCTCCTGTCTGATGAACCTTGACGCGATCCCCTACGTCGCCGCTCGCAATCAGTCGCCCGCCTCGGGCGCTCCTCGCCTGATCGTCATCCATTCGATGGAGTGCCCGGTGGAGACCGGAAGGGCTCGCAGTGTGGCGCAGTGGTTCGCCGAGCCAACCTCGCCGCAGGCCTCGGCGCACTTCATGGTTGACCCTGACGAGGTTTACTGCGGCGTGCGGCCGCCCGCCACGGCGTGGCACGTCGGCTCGGCCAACACCTACGCAGGCGGCGCGTCAATCGGCATTGAGCAGACCGGCTACGCCTATTCAACCGACTGGTGGGAGCCGATCGCTCTCCAGCAGCTTGACCTCCTCGTCGACCTTGTCGGTTCGCTCTGCGACCGTTACGGAATACCGAAACGCTGGCTCGGCGTCGCCGAGCTGCAAACGGGCGAGGCAGGCATCTCGACGCACGGCCTCTGCAGCAGCGCAGGCATCGGCACCGATCACACAGACCCCGGCCCCAACTGGCCCGCCGACGAGTTCATGCGTCGACTGTCCGCCAGCCCTATCCCGACTCCCTCAGGAGATGACGATATGAACGTATGGCTCATGCGCGCCAACAACTCGCCCGACGTCTGGGTGGTGCAGGCGAACCTCGCCGGTCGCTGGCATCTGCCGACGCCGAGCCTTGTCGCCTCTATTGACTACGTCATCAGCCAGGGCGGCGGCCGAGTTCTCACCCCGCCCGCCGACACGAACCCCGACCAGCTCGGCCCGTGCCAGGTGTGGAAGGTCTCGCCGGACTTCCTGCGCGCGATTCCGATCACGAAGTAACGGCGATGCTCGCCGTCATCGAGTGGACCCCGATCCTCGCAGCGCTCACCGCCGGACTGCTCGCGCTGGCGGGCACTGTCTGGCAGAGCCGCAAGACTCGCAGCCTCAACACCGCCGAGCACGGCGAGAACGCCGCCAAGCTTGAGCGCATCGAGGGCAAGATCGACCGCACCGCCGACGAGGTCGGCAAGGTCGGCAGCCGCCTAGATCGACACATTGCCGAGCAGGCTCCGCACCGGAGCCACTGGTTCCGATGAGCTTCGCCGACGAGGTGCGCGCAAACAGTGGCCGAGGCCCCGGCGCCATCTGCGCCGTCTCCACCGCAC
>Ga0114958_10002143_pt1 | contig 14965 bp, 16 predicted proteins | sample C_130208_EF_Meta_FD_89577 | JGI IMG/M metagenome (GOLD analysis project Ga0114958, IMG submission 89577) | Freshwater microbial communities from Lake Croche, Canada to study carbon cycling - C_130208_EF_MetaG | ecosystem: Environmental > Aquatic > Freshwater > Lake | place: Lake Croche, Canada... | reverse complement strand
GTTCTGCTGGATGTCTACGATGCCCTCGCCGCCCGGGTGGCTGCCGCCGAAGCCGCAGGGATTGCGCGGTCTAACATCGCTGTCGATCCGGGCATCGGCTTTGGCAAGACACTGGCGCATAATCTGGCCCTGTTGCAGCGCCTGAGCCTGTTTCACAACCTTGGCCTTCCGGTCTTGCTGGGGGCCTCGCGCAAGCGGTTCATCGGCACGATCGGGCAAGAGGCCGAAGCCGCCCGCCGCATGCCCGGATCGCTGGCCGTGGCCCTTTGGGGCGTTTCGCAAGGCGTGCAGATCATCCGCGTGCATGATGTGGCCGAAACCCGCCAAGCCCTGTCGCTGTGGCAGGCGACCACCCAAGGAGCCTCTTTATGACCCGCAAGTTATTTGGCACCGATGGGGTGCGTGGCCGTGCCAACACCTATCCGATGACCGCCGAGATGGCCTTGCGTCTGGGTGCTGCGGCAGGGCGCTATTTCCGGCGCGAAGGGTCATCGGGCCACCGTGTGGTGATCGGCAAAGACACCCGCCTGTCGGGCTATATGCTGGAAAATGCGCTGACGGCGGGGCTGACCTCGACCGGCATGAACGTGCTGTTGCTGGGGCCTGTGCCGACACCGGCGGTAGGGTTTTTGACCCGTTCGATGCGCGCCGATCTGGGCGTGATGATCAGCGCCTCGCACAATCCGCATCAAGACAACGGGATCAAGTTCTTCGGCCCCGACGGGTTCAAACTGTCGGATGAGGCGGAAGCCGAGATTGAATCCATCGTCGCGGGGGAAATCATTCCCGCCGACCCCGCCCTGATCGGCCGCGCGCGGCGCATCGACGATGGGCGCGGCCGCTATCAGGAATTTGTCAAAACCACCTTCCCCGCAGGCCTGCGGCTGGACGGGTTGAAAGTCGTGATCGACTGCGCCCATGGCGCCGCCTACAAAGCCGCGCCCGAGGTGCTTTGGGAACTGGGGGCCGAGGTGATTGCCATAGGCGTCAGCCCCAATGGCACCAATATCAACGATCAGGTCGGCTCTACCCATACCAAAGCCGCAGCCGAGGCCGTGGTTGCCCACGGCGCGCATCTGGGCATCAGTCTGGACGGCGACGCGGACCGTGTGATGATCTTGGACGAAACCGGCCGTGTGGCGGACGGCGACCAGATCATGGCCCTGCTGGCCAGTCGTTGGGCGGAGGAGGGGCGGCTGAAAGGTGGCACTTTGGTCGCAACGGTCATGTCGAACCTTGGCCTTGAACGGTTTCTGACAGGGCGCGGGTTGCGGCTGGAACGCACCGCCGTCGGCGACCGCTATGTGGTGGAAGCGATGCGGCGTGGCGGGTGGAACCTTGGCGGCGAGCAATCGGGCCATATCGTGATGACCGACTATGCCACCACCGGCGATGGCCTGATCGCGGGCCTGCAATTTCTGGCCGAAATGGCGCGCACGGGCCAAGCGGCCAGCCGCCTTGTTGACCAATTCCACACCGTGCCGCAACTGCTGCAAAACATCCGCTACCCTGCTGGATCAAAACCACTGGACGCCGCCGCCGTTCAAGCCACGATATCGACCAACGAACAGCGCATCGCGGGCCGCGGCCGCATCTTGATCCGCAAATCGGGCACCGAACCGCTGATCCGTGTCATGGCCGAATGCGAAGACGCCGACCTTCTGGCCGATGTGGTGCAAGAGATCGTGGCGGCGGTCGAAAAGGCCACCCGAACCGGGGCTTAAACACGCCGCCAAAGCGCCCCTTCAATCCGAAGACCAATCGCCCTATAAGGCGTCAAAGCTTAGGAGGCCCCGATGCGTGACGCCCAAATCACCCGCACCACATCTGAAACGGCGATTTCCATCGCACTTTCGCTGGATGGCAGCGGTACGGCAAAAATCTCCACCGGTATCGGCTTTTTTGACCATATGCTGGACCAGTTGGCCAAGCATGCGCTGATCGATATGACGATCTCGGCCAAGGGCGATCTGCATATCGACGATCACCACACGGTCGAAGACGTGGGCATTGCGATGGGCCAAGCGCTGGCCAAAGCCTTGGGCGACAAAAAGGGCATCCGCCGCTATGGCCATTTCGCCCTTGCCATGGATGACGCGCAAATCGCCTGCGCACTGGACCTGTCTGCACGGCCCTACCTGATCTGCAACCTTGATTTTCCCACCCAAAAGATCGGCACATTTGACACCGAACTGGTGCGGGAGTTCTTCCAAGCCCTGTCCACCCATGGCGGCATCACCCTGCACATTGACAAAAAGCACGGCTTTAACAGCCACCACATCGCCGAGGCTGCGTTTAAGGCCGTCGCCAAATCCCTGCGCATGGCGGTGGAAAAAGACCCGCGCAATGATGCCCTGCCCTCGACCAAAGGCGCGTTATGAGCCTGACGGTTCTGGTCGATTACGACAGCGGCAATCTGCATTCAGCCGAAAAAGCCTTTCAGCGCATGGCGGCTGAAACGGGTGCGGGGACGGTGCTGGTCTCATCCCGCCCCGAAGATGTCGCCCGTGCTGACCGCATTGTTCTGCCCGGCGATGGGGCTTTCCCGTCCTGCAGGCGGGCTTTGGGCAACTACGGCGGGCTGTTTGAGGCGATCGCAGAGGCGGTCACGATCAAGGCCCGCCCGTTCTTGGGCATCTGTGTGGGCATGCAGATGATGGCCACGTGGGGGCGCGAATATGAAGACACCCAAGGCTTTGGCTGGATTGCGGGCGAGGTGGTCAAGATTGCCCCGCAAGATGCCCATCTAAAGGTGCCGCATATGGGCTGGAACGATCTGGTGATCGACCACGCCCATCCGGTTCTGTCCGGGCTAAAAACCGGCGACCATGCCTATTTCGTGCATTCCTACCATTTCAAAGTCACCGACCCCGCCCAGCGTCTGGCCCATGTCGATTATTCTGGCGATGTCACGGCCATCATCGGGCGCGATACGATGGTGGGCACCCAGTTTCACCCCGAAAAAAGTCAGGCGACCGGGCTGCGCCTGATCGCCAACTTCTTGTCGTGGAAGCCCTAAAGCGCGGCTGCGGCCGAATTTAGCCTGCGACCTTGGACCAGCCCAGCGTTTTGCACAAAGACGGGCAGACCTTGACCTTCAGCGTATCGCCGTCCACCGCCATCGAGGCCGAGTACGCCTTATCGCCGCCCGGCGGAACGATCTGGCCATCGGTAAAGCTGCCAGCACCCGCTGCTGTCATGCCAGTAATAATGGCCTTGCCCACATCGCCGCCCGCTTGCTCGGCCCCGGCGCTGTCAAAGGCTTTCACCACCGTGCCGCACATTTTATCGCCGCAGGGCGCGATTTGCACATAGGCATAGCCGCCCTTGTCGTTGGGCGAGGTTTTCCACATGCCCTCAACCGGATCGGCCAAAGCCGCCCCCGCCCAAACCATCGCCAATGCCGTGAGAATCAGTTTATTCATGGTTAACTCCTATGTTTGCGGCCTTATCCCAAACCAAGGGCTTGGTGTCCACCGTTTCAAATGCGCAGCAGCCCTCTCTTGCCGCGCGCCCCGCTTGCGCCTAAACCCCGCGCAGTTTTGGAGAGCGTTCATGATCCTGTATCCCGCCATCGACCTTAAAGACGGCCAATGCGTGCGCCTATTGCGCGGCGCGATGGAGGCTGCCACCGTCTTTGGCGACGACCCCGCCGCCCAAGCCGCCAAATTCGTGGCCGCGGGCTGTGACTGGCTGCACCTTGTCGACCTCAACGGCGCTTTTGCCGGCACCCCGGTCAATGCCGCTGCGGTCGAGGCGATTTTGGCCGCCGTCAAAGTGCCCTGCCAGCTTGGCGGCGGGATCCGCGACATGGCCACGATCGAGATGTGGCTGTCCAAGGGCCTTGCCCGCGTCATCTTGGGCACTGTGGCCGTCGAAAACCCCGACCTTGTCACCCAAGCCGCCCGCGCCTTTCCGGGGCAAGTGGCCGTGGGCATTGATGCGCGCAAGGGCTTTGTGGCGACCAAGGGCTGGGCGACGGAAACCACCGTGCAAGCCACCGACCTCGCCCGCCGCTTTGAAGATTCCGGCGTGGCGGCCCTGATCTATACCGACATCGACCGCGACGGCGCGATGCAAGGCCCCAATATCACCGCGACCGAGGCTTTGTCGCGCGCCGTGTCGATTCCCGTCATCGCCTCGGGCGGGGTCAGCACCATGGCAGACCTGTTGGCGCTGCGCGATACCGGCACCATTGCGGGTGCGATTTCGGGCCGCGCCCTCTACGATGGCGCGATTGATCTGGCCGCCGCCCTGCATGCGCTGAAACAGGCGTAAGGGCTTTGCCCTTGCAGGTGTTTTGATTATAAAGCCATCATGCTCAAAACCCGCCTCATCCCCTGCCTTGATGTTGCCGATGGCCGCGTGGTCAAAGGTGTGAACTTCACCAACCTCATCGACGCGGGCGATCCGGTCGAAGCGGCCCGCGCCTATGATGCCGCAGGCGCAGATGAGCTGTGCTTTTTGGACATCCACGCCACCCACGAAAACCGTGGCACAATGTTTGATCTGGTCACCCGCACCGCCGAGCAGTGCTTTATGCCGCTGACCGTAGGGGGCGGCGTGCGCACCCACCACGACGTGCGCGCTTTGCTTCTGGCAGGGGCAGACAAGGTCAGCTTCAACTCCGCCGCCGTGGCCAACCCCGATGTCGTGGCCGAAGCCGCCGATAGGTTCGGCGCGCAATGCATCGTCGTGGCGATTGATGCCAAAACCGTCGCCCCCGGCCGGTGGGAGATTTTCACCCACGGCGGGCGCAACGCCACCGGAATTGACGCCGTCGACTTCGCCCGCAAGATGGCCGCCAAAGGCGCGGGCGAGATCCTGCTCACCTCGATGGACCGTGACGGCACCAAGGGCGGCTACAACCTGCCCCTCACCCGCGCCATCGCCGATGCCGTGGGCGTGCCCGTCATCGCCTCAGGCGGTGTGGGCACACTGGACCATCTGGTCGAAGGCGTCACCCAAGGCGGCGCCTCTGCCGTCCTTGCCGCCTCGATCTTCCATTTCGGCACTTATACCATCGCTCAAGCCAAGGCCCATATGCACGCCGCTGGCATCCCCATGAGGCTGTCATGACCAACGCCCTGACCCGCCTCGCCGCTACGATTGTAGCGCGCAAAACCGCTGATCCCGACAGCTCTTGGACAGCCAAACTTCTGGCCAAAGGCCCCGAAAAATGCGCCGAAAAATTCGGCGAAGAAGCGGTAGAGGCGATCATCGAAGCCGTCAAAGGCGACAAAGCTAAACTCATATCCGAGGCCGCAGATGTCCTCTACCACCTCCTCGTCATGCTCGCCGCCCGCGATGTAACACTGGCGCAAGTGCTCGCAGAACTCGACAAACGCGCAGGCACCTCCGGCATCGCCGAAAAAGCCGCCCGCTAAGCCAAGCCGACCCCGCCCTTTCATATGTGTTCAAATATCCCGGGGGGGTCCAGGGGGGCAGCGCCCCCCGGCCTTGGGCGGCCGCAGGCCTCAGGCGTTGAACAAAAAGTGCAACACATCCCCGTCTTTGACCTCATAGGTCTTACCCTCGACACGGAACTTGCCCGCCTCTTTGGCCCCCGCCTCGCCATTGCCTGCAACATAATCAACGTAGCCGATGGTTTCGGAACGGATAAACCCCTTCTCGAAATCGCCGTGGATCACGCCCGCCGCTTGCGGGGCCAGGGTGCCCTTTAAGATCGTCCAAGCCCGCGCCTCTTTCGGGCCCACGGTGAAATAGGTCTGCAGGCCCAACAGTTCATACCCTGCGCGGATCAAGCGGTCCAAGCCCGCCTCGGCCAAGCCCATTTCTTCCAAGAACATCGCGGCCTCGTCAGCGGCCAATTGGCTGATCTCTTCCTCGATCCGGGCCGAGATCACGACCGAAGCCGCGCCCTGCGCCTTGGCCATCTCTGCCACCCGCACCGATTGGCTGTTGCCCTTGGCGGCACAGGCCTCTTCCACGTTGCAGACGTAAAGAACGGGCTTTGAGGTGAGCAGTTGCAACAACCGCCAAGCGCGCAGATCGTCTTCGCCCACCTGCACCGTGCGCGCCGGTTGGCCCGCTTCCAGCGCCACCTGCGCCATAGCCAGCAAACGGTCCTGATCGACCAGGTCCTTATCGCCGCCCTTGATCTTGCGCGCCAAACCGGCACGGCGGCGTTCGATCGATTCCAGATCGGACAGCATCAGTTCGGTTTCAATCGTCTCGGCATCGGCCACGGGGTCGATGCGGCCTTCGACATGGGTGATATCGCCATCTTCAAAGCAGCGCAGCACATGGGCGATGGCATCACATTCGCGGATATTGGCCAAAAACTGGTTGCCCAAGCCCTCGCCCTTGGATGCGCCGCGCACCAGCCCTGCGATATCCACAAAGGTCATGCGGGTAGGAATAATTTGCTTGGAGCCCGCAATTTCCGCCAATTTGTCCAACCGCGCATCGGGTACGGCGACTTCGCCCACGTTGGGTTCAATCGTACAGAACGGGAAATTTGCGGCTTGCGCGGCAGCCGTTCTGGTCAAGGCATTGAAAAGCGTCGATTTCCCCACATTCGGCAAACCCACGATACCCATTTTGAAACCCATGACACCCTCCGCCGTTGCGCCCAAGCGGCATAGGAGGCAGGCGCGTTCCGGTCAAGGGGGCGGTCAGGCAGCAAAAGGCCCCGCCGTGGCCTTGGTGGTCAAAAAAGGGCATACAATCGCGCGGCTTTGGGCCAAGCCATTGCTTTTCCCCGCGCCCAAGTGCACATCGGATGCAACATTTCTTTTGGCAAAGATCGCTGACATGACCCGAATCGATGACACCTTCGCGCGCCTGACTGCCCAAAAGCGCAAGGCTTTTGTGACCTATATCATGGCAGGCGACCCCGATGTGGCCACGGCCTTGGCCGTGATGCGGGGCCTGCCTGCGGCGGGGGTCGATATCATCGAACTGGGTCTGCCCTTCACCGACCCGATGGCCGATGGCCCCACGATCCAACTGGCGGGCCAACGCGCGCTGGAAGGCGGGATGACGCTGGACAAGACCTTGCAAATGGTGCGCGATTTTCGCGCATCTGACGCCACAACGCCGATTGTCCTGATGGGCTATTACAACCCGATTTATGCGCGCGGTGTCGATCTGTTCCTGACCCAAGCCCAGCAGGCGGGGATCGACGGGCTGATCATCGTCGATCTGCCGCCCGAGGAAGACGACGAGCTCTGCCTGCCCGCGCAAAAGGCGGGCTTGAACTTCATCCGCCTTGCCACGCCCACCACCGATAACAAGCGCCTGCCCAAAGTGCTGCAAAACACCTCGGGCTTTGTGTATTATGTGTCGATCACCGGCATCACCGGGGCGGCTGCGGCATTGGCCAGCGATGTGGCCCCCGAAGTGGCGCGGATCAAATCGCAAACCGATCTGCCGATCATCGTGGGCTTTGGCATCAACACACCGGATGCGGCTGAGTCTATCGCCTCGGTCGCGGATGGCTGTGTGGTGGGGTCGGCCATCGTCAAGCAGATCGGCGAGGGGCGTCCGGTGTCGGAGGTTTTGGCCTTTGTCGCCAGCCTTGCGGCAGGCGCGCACCGCGCCTGATGCGCGATCGGGCCTATGCAAGCCTTTTGGCCGACAGTTTTGAACGGCTGACAGGTCGGGCTTTGGGCGACCCTTGGACCTTGGCGCAGCCCTTGGTGTCGCATGGCATAGAAGCCGACCCGATCTTTCGCTATGCCAACCCCGCCGCGCTCGCGCTGTGGGAGATGGACTGGGACAGTTTCACCAAGCTGCCCTCACGCCTGTCAGCAGAAGTTGACCCCGCCATCCAAACCGACCGCAGCGCCTCTCTCGCCCAAGCCGCCGCCAAAGGCTGGGTCAGCGATTACCAAGGCATTCGCATCTCGGCCACGGGGCGGCGTTTTCGCATTTGCCAAACCATTCTTTGGACGGTCACAGACCGCTCGGGCACCCGCCACGGCCAAGCCGCCTTGATCGGGCGCACAGAGGCGCTTGAATAAATACCCAATGACCCGCAGATTGCTGTGATCCCGTTCAGAAGGATTTATCATGAACAAAGCCCGGATCGAGGCGTTTTCCGACGGCGTGATCGCCATCATCATCACCATCATGGTGCTGGAACTGCATATGCCTAAGGTGCATATGCTCAGCGACTTTATCCCGCTTTACCCGATTATCATCAGTTACGTCCTGTCTTTTATAATCGTCGGCACTTATTGGATCAACCATCACCATATGTTCCACAACGTCCAGCATATCGGCGGCTGGGTGCTTTGGGCCAATCTGCATCTGTTGTTCTGGCTGTCTTTGATGCCATTCTTCACGGCTGTGATCGGGAAAGACGATTTTAGCGGCTTTACCGTGATGTTTTACGCCTTTGAACTGCTGATGTGCGCTTTGGCCTATTTTCTACTGGTTTTGTCTTTGCGCGCCGAACATGGCAAAGACAGCGCGTTTGAAAAGGCTTTAGGCTCTGATCTGAAAGGCAAACTGACCTTGGTGGGCCATATCGTGGCCTTGCCGCTCGCCTACTTCTTTCCCATGGTGGCGCTGACGTTGATCGCCATTGTGTCAGCGACTTGGATCGTGCCGGATCGACGGTTTGTACCCAAAGCCCCAAAGGTTTAACCCCATGCCCATCATCACCTGTATCGACGACCTCAAGCAGATCCACCGCCGCAAAGTGCCCAAGATGTTTTGGGATTATTGCGAAAGCGGGTCTTATACCGAACAAACATTCGGCGAAAACAGCAGCGATTTTCACAAGATCCGCCTGCGCCAAAGGGTGGCGCGCGATTTGTCGGGGCGCACCACCGATACCACGATGATGGGCCGCAAGGTGGCGATGCCCGTGGCACTATCCCCCGTAGGCTCCTGCGGGATGCAATCGGCGGACGGCGAGATCAAGGCCGCCCGCGCCGCTGAGGCCTTCGGGGTGCCCTTTACCCTGTCGACCTTTGCCATCTGCTCGATCGAAGACATCGCCGCCCACACGAAAGCGCCCTTCTGGTTTCAGCTATACGTCATGCGCGATGAAGATTTTGTCGACGGCTTGATCGAGCGCGCCCGCAAAGCGGGCTGTGATGCGCTGGTGCTGACGCTGGATTTGCAAATTCTGGGCCAGCGTCACAAAGATATCAAAAACGGCCTGACCGCCCCACCCAAGATGACCCCGCGCAATCTGCTCGACATGGCGCTGCATCCGGCATGGTCTTACGGCATGGCCATGACCAAACGGCGCACCTTTCGCAATGTGGTGGGCCATGCCAAGGGCGTGGTGTCTTTGCGCGACCTGAACGCGTGGTCGAACGAGAATTACGACCCCCAGTTGGATTGGGGCAAGGTGCGCAAGCTGCGGGATAAATGGGGCGGCAAGCTGATCTTGAAAGGCATTCTGGATGCCGAAGATGCCCGTATGGCCTTGGATGTCGGCGCAGACGGGATTTTGGTGTCCAACCACGGCGGGCGGCAGTTGGACGGGGCGCTGTCGACTATCCGCAGCCTGCCGCAGGTGGTGCGTGCGGTCGGGGACCAGATCGAGGTGTATCTGGATGGCGGCATCCGCTCGGGCCAAGATGTGCTTAAAGCCTTGGCGATGGGGGCCAAATCCACCTTCATCGGGCGCAGTTTTCTATATGGGTTGGGCGCTATGGGCCAACCCGGTGTGACCCGCGCGTTAGAGGTGATCCAGAAGGAAATCGACATCACCATGGCGCTGAGCGGCGTGCAGCACGCCCGCGAGTTCTCGCGCGAGCATGTGCTGGTGCCTGAAGGGTTTGAGGGGCGTTGGGAATGATCGAAACCCTGTTGCATTTTCCCGTGCAAGGCCAGCGCGTGACGGGCACCTTGTGCCTGCCGCAAGGCGGGCCTGCGCCCGTGGTGCTGATGGTGCATGGTTTTACCGGATCACGCGATGAAATGCCGGTGGCGGGCACGGGTGAAGGGGTGTTCTCGCGCTCGGCACGGCGTTTGGCGCAACAAGGCTTGGCCTCGTTGCGGATAGATTGTCGCGGCAGTGGCGCGTCAGAGGGCGACTTTGCCGACACAACCTATGAGGGCCAGATCGCCGATGCGCTGGCCGCCCTTGACGTGCTGGCGCGCGAACCACGGGTGCAAGGACAGCGCGTGGCGCTGTTGGGGTGGAGCCAAGGTGGCCTTGTCGCCGCCTGTGTCGCCGCCCGCAGCAAGCAGCCCTTGGCCACAGCCCTTTGGGCTGCCGTGGCTGATCCGGTGGAAACCTTTGGCGGGATTTTGGGCGCTGATACTCTGGCGGCGGGGCTGAAAACCGGGGATCAGGCGTTGCAGATCACGCTGCAAAATAAGACGATTGCTCTAAAGCAAGGCTATTTCGACGGGGTGATGACCCTCAAACCCACCCAAGAGATCCGCCACTCCACAGGGCCTTTGTTCGTAGCCCACGGGCGGGCCGACACCGCCGTTCTGCCCCATGCCGCTGATCTGTATCTGGCCGCCCATCCGGGCAAGCAGCAGGCTTGGATCACCGACATGGACCATTACTTTAACGCCACCCAAAGCCCCGCCATGCTCGACAGACTGTTGGATGCAACGGCGGCCTTCTTCAAGCTCAACGGTTTGGCTTAAGGCGCACCAAAAACGGCGCCAAAAGCCAGACAAAGCCCAAAAGGGCGGCCGTAAAGACAAAGGCGGCGCGCAGGCCCAAGCCTCCGGCAATCAGGCCAACAAGGGGCGGGCCGACAAAATAGCCCGCATAGCCCAGCATTGTGGCATGGGCCACAGCCCTTGCCCGCGCCTTAGGCGCTGCCATCGTGCCCACCAGCGTAAAAGCGGTGGGGGCGATGACCGATGATCCGATTCCCATGACGATAAACCCCGCATAGGCCAGAAACGGGCTGGCCGCCAAGGCCACGACCAAGGCCCCGCAGGCCGAAATCGCAGCCCCGGTCAGCAGCAAGCGCAGCGGGCTGATCTTGGCAGACAACCCGTGCCCGAACACCCGCGCCGTGCCCATCGTCAGCGCCAGCACCGCAGGCCCCGCCGACCCCAGCGCTGCCGACCCCTGCAGCGTCTTTTCGATATGCAGGGCCGACCAGCTTTCAGCGGCATTCTCGCTCATGAACGCGATCAGCACGATGGCCCCGCCGATCACCGGGATCAGCCCAAGGCTGGCACTGGTGCCGTCTGGCGGGGCACGCAGGCTGTCGATATGGCCGTCCGCCTCAAAGGCGGCAAGGGCGGCAAGGGCCGCCAAACCCGCCGCCACCGCCATCACCACGCCGGGCGTTGCCCCCAAAGACCGCAGCGCCCCCGTGCCCAAGGCCCCGCCGGCATAGCCGAACGAATAGGCCGCATGGCACAGGTTCATCAAAGGCCGCCCCCGCGCCACTTCCAGTGCGGACACACGGGCATTCATCAGCACATCCACCGCCCCCGTGGTCGCCCCGCAGACCAGCATGGCGGCTGGGAACAGATACCAAACCCCCGTTTGCCCCGGCAGAATAAAGGCCAAAGCCATGCACAGGGTCGTCACCCCCAGTACAAACCGGCCAAGCTGTTCGCTGATCCAAGGCGCAGCCCGCATCGCCAGCATGGCGGCGAGCGGGGTCAGGAACATCAAAAAGCCCAGTCGGCTTTCGCTGACCCCCAGCATGGTTTTGATATCTGGCAAATCAGCGGCAAAACTGCCCCATAAAATGCCCATGGCAAAAAAGGCCGCAAGCGCGGCGCGGGCGTGGCGCAGGGGGGATAGGGTCATCATGCCGCTTGATAGACCAGCGCCCCGCCTGCCACTTGCCCCGTGCCGACACGGGGTGGCCCGTCTCCGGCACGAAAGACCAAGCTTAGGCCGATTTCATCAAGCCATCGGCCTTCAGGCCCGCATAGCATTCGTCGAGCGACTTGGTGGCGCGGGTGATCAGGATGTCGATTTCCTCAGGCGTGATCACCAAGGGCGGCGAGATGATCATCCGGTCGCCGACATGGCGCATGATCAGATCATTGGCAAAGCAGCGCTCGCGGCAGCGATAGCCGACCGTTCCGGTGTCAGGGGCGAATTTGGCACGGGTGGCCTTGTCAGGTGTGAGCGCGATAGAGCCCATCAGGCCGACCAACTTCGCCTCGCCCACCAAAGGATGGTCGCTCAGCGCTTGCCATTTCGCCCAAAGATAGGGATGCGCGACATCGCGCACGTGCTCGACGATATGCTCTTCTTGCAGGATGCGGATGTTTTCCAAGGCCACGGCGGCGGCGACAGGGTGGCCGGAATAGGTATAGCCGTGGTTGAAATCGCCCGCCGATCCCAGAACCTCGGCCACATGGTCATTCACGATCGAGCCGCCGATGGGCTGATAGCCCGACGACAGGCCCTTGGCGATGGTCATGATATGGGGCTTGATGCCAAAGGTTTGGCTGCCAAACCAATTGCCGGTGCGACCAAAGCCGGTGATGACCTCGTCCGCGATCAAGAGGATGCCGTATTTGTCGACAATGCGCTGGATTTCGGGCCAATAGGTGGACGGCGGAATGATCACCCCGCCCGCCCCCTGCACGGGTTCGCCGATAAAGGCCGCAACGTTTTCAACACCCAGTTGCAGGATCATGCTTTCCAGCTCGCGCGCGCGCAGAAGGCCAAAGTCTTCGGGCGTCATCTCGCCGCCCTGCTCCCACCAGTTGGGTTCGCCGATATGCACAATGCCTGCGATCTTGCCGCCGTGGGCATGGATGCCCGCCATCCCGCCCAAAGACCCGCCGCCCAGGGTAGAGCCGTGATAGCCATTGGTCCGCGCGATGATGACGCGCTTTTCGGGCTGACCCATGATGTCCCAATAGCGGCGCACCATGCGGATGTTGGTGTCGTTCGCTTCCGAGCCCGAGCCTGCAAAGAAGACATGGTTCAAATCACCCGGAGCAACCTCGGCAATCTTGGCGGCAAGGGCGATGGCGGGGATATGGCTGGTTTGGAAGAAGGTGTTGTAATAGGACAGCTCCTCCATCTGTGCGGCGGCAGCGGTGGCGAGTTCCTTGCGCCCGTAGCCGATGTTGACGCACCACAGGCCCGCCATGCCGTCGATGATGCGGTGGCCTTCGGTATCGGTCAGCCAGACGCCCTTGGCCGATTTCATGATGCGCGCGCCCTTTTTGGCAAGGGCAGAGTTGTCGGTGAACGGGTGCATATGGTGGGCCGCGTCCAGCGCCTGAAGCTCGGCTGTGGGCATGTGGTTGGTGATCTTGTTCATGATGCGACCCCTGTGCTGGCGGGCGCAAAAGACGCCCTTTGGGGCAGCTTAAAGTCAAACGCGGGGGGCTTCAAGAAATTTGATCAAATTTTTCCGGCGGCCCCTGCGGGTGCTAAATCTCGCCCCGCTCAAGGGCGCTGCGCACCTGATCCACCCCTTGCAGAATGTCATCCCGCAGCGCCTGCGCCAAGCCCGCACCATCACCCGCCCGCATCGCAGAAAGGGCCAAGCCATGCTGATCCGGCAAAGCCAAAGCCGCCCCACGCGCCACCACGATCCGCAGCGACGGCCCAAAGCGCAGCCAAAGCGAGCGCGCCATGTCCACAAGAACGGGGGCGTTCGACGCCTCGTACAGCGCGAAGTGGAAGGCGTGGTTGCTTTTTAGATAGGCGGTGATGTCGCCGGCCCGAATGGCGGCATCCACTTGGGCATCCAACCCCTCCAACCGCGCGATCAAGGCGGGGGACAGGTGGGCGGCGGCAAGTTCTGCCAGATGCGGTTCGATCGTCAGGCGGGCAAAGGCGATTTGATCCAACACCGCCAAACTCACCCGCGGCACCGTGACCCGCCGGTTGCCCTGCGGCAACAAGGCCCCTTCGGCGGCCAGGCGGCGCAAAGCCTCGCGCACGGGGGTCATGCCCGCGCCCAGATCGTTGATCAGCCCTTGAATGGTGACAGGCGCACCCGGTTCCAGCAAGCCAAACAGGATCATATCCCGCAGACGGGCATAGGTCACCTCATGGGTCGGGATTTTGCGCGTGTCAGTCATGGGGCATCCGGCCAAGTGTATTTGGCGTTATGACGCCTTTTGCGCCGCAATCAAGCCACAAGCGGGGGCCAGCCCCCGCACCCCCGGAGTATTTGTGCCAAGATGAAAAGCAAAAAGGCCCTCACTCCCCTTTGGCGGTTTTGCCTTCCCCCCTTCACCGAGGCGAAAATACTCCGCCGGGTTCCCCAAGGGGGTGCGCAGCCCCCTTGGGCGCGGGGGGTGCGGGGGGGCTGCGCAGCCCCCCCACTGTACCTTAGGCCAAAAGCGCGCGGGCTTCGGCGATGCCAAGGGCTGCGGGGCGGGTGCAGGTGGTGGTGAGGGTGACAAACTGCCCCGTCTCGCCCGATTTCAGGATCGAGGTCATGACATCCACCCCGTGCAGCGTGCGTTCCAGCGAGCAGCGGTGGTCGCGGCCTTCGATATGGGCTTGCGCCATATCGGCCAAGCCTGCCGTGCGGTAGTTGGCCAATTCGCGGCCTTTGTCGGTTTGGTTGATCTTGCCAAAGGGATGATCCCACGGCGTTTGCACTTGGGCCTCACCCCCTGCCAAGGCCACTTCGACCGTGCCGCCGAAGAAGTTGGGGTCGGGCACATAAAGCGTACCTTTGGTGCCATAAAGCTCGAAATGGTTGCGCTTGTGGTGCCAGACATCCCACGAGGCCGAAAAGCTGATCGTGGCCCCTGAGTGGAACTCCAGCAGAGCTTGAATGTTCGATGGCGTGTTGACCTTGATCTTTTGCCCCTGACGCGGGCCAGAGCCGATGGTGCGCTCGGCCTCAGCCGACGAGGTCAAGGCCCCTACGCGCTTGACCGGCCCCAGAAGGTTGATCAGCGTGGCGATATAATAGGGCCCCATGTCCATGACAGGGCCAGCGCCGGGTTGGTAGAAAAACTCGGGCGAGGGGTGCCAGCTTTCGGGCCCATGCGCCTGAATGGCGGCATTGCCTGTGGTGATCTCGCCAATCGTGCCCTCGTCCAGAATGGCGCGGGCTTG
>Ga0114958_10002142_pt1 | contig 14970 bp, 12 predicted proteins | sample C_130208_EF_Meta_FD_89577 | JGI IMG/M metagenome (GOLD analysis project Ga0114958, IMG submission 89577) | Freshwater microbial communities from Lake Croche, Canada to study carbon cycling - C_130208_EF_MetaG | ecosystem: Environmental > Aquatic > Freshwater > Lake | place: Lake Croche, Canada... | reverse complement strand
TGAATAGTTGTATTCAAATCATTATTTTCTTGAATAGTTGTATTCAAATCATTATTTTCTTGAATAGTTGTATTCAAATCATTATTTTCTTGAATAGTTGTATTTAAATCATTATCATTTTTTTGAATAGTTTTATTCAAATTATTTATTATTTTATTTATTTTTACAAAATCATCTGATTCTTCTTTTTTAATACTCATTTTTTCTATTTTTTTAACACATACATCCATCATTGTATCAATTTTTGAAAATACATCCGATAAATTATTTGATAAATTATTTGATAAATTATTTTTTCTTTTTTTATTTTTATATTCATTATTTAAATTAATCATTTCAATATCTTCTGGTTTAGATGAATCAATTAATACAACATAATTAATTAAATAATCAAAAAAACTTAGTAATTTTTTTTTACAAATATCACATAAAATATTTACAAATTCTGAAAAATATCCATTTAATTGATAATACTTTTCAAACATATAATTAAATATTGGAATTTTACATAATGATTTGTTTACATAATAACATTTTAATTCAAGATCTTTTCTATATTGATTTATTTTTAATATTGTTAATAAAAATGGATTAAGTGTATTAACATTATTTATATTATTTGTATCTAAATGTGATCCAACTAACAAAATAGTATTAATTGATGAAATTAAAAATATTAAACTAATAATACTAAAAAAACTACACCATACATTAATAAAAAGTATAATATAAATTAATTCTAATAGTTCCATTATAATTATAATTAAACTAGTTGTATTTAAATACCTTTTTATATTGGATCAAATATTATTTTATCAAATATATATAATGTTAAGCAAGATTCCAAAAATTTTACATTATGTATGGCTAGATTTTAAAGATGAACATAATATTAATCCAGAAATTCCACAAAAATATCTAGAAAATATAAATTTATGTAAAACTATTAATCATAATTATATTGTTAAAATATGGAAAGGACAAGAATGTTTTGATTTTGTTAGAAATTATTTTCCAGAATATTATGAAATATTTATTAATTTTAAATATCCAATAATAAGATGTGATGTGGTTAGATTAATGATATTGTATATTTATGGTGGAATATATGTAGATATGGATCGTATATGTCAAAAATCATATGATATTTTATTAAATAAATATTCTGAATATGATCTAATTTTAAGTAAAATACCATTTTATCAAAATTTAAATAATGATATTATTATTGCTAAGAAAAATGATCACTTTATTTTTAATTGTATTCAAAATATTAAAGACTTTAATACTAGCATTAATATAGTAGATGTTTTTATAGTAGCAGGACCTATATTCTTGACAAAACAATATTTATCCTATTATGGTAAATCTAAAATTAAAATTATTTCCGATGAATTAAATCCATGTAGTTTATGTACATGTAATAATAATATTTCAAATTCTATTAGTTATAGTACTTCAGATAATACTTGGCTGACACCGTTTGAAAAAAATACAAGATATATACTTTGTAATTTACATATATTTTTATTTATAATATTGCTTGCTATCGCTATATTTTTTGCAAATAAAAAATATATTAATATATTATAATGTTAAATAAAAATATTATAATATTTGTAATATTTCTAATTTTTTGTATAATTTATTGTTGTAATATTAATAATATTTATTATTTTGATAATAATATAAAATTAGAAAAAATAGTAATGCCAAAATATTCTTCTAAAAAAATAGCAATAATTATAACCGGACAAATAAGAGAAGGATTTGAACAATGTCTAACAAGTATTAAAATGTTTATTATTTCACCCCTTAAAGCTGATGTTTTTTGTGTCTTTGAAAATACAAATGATAAATATAAAGAAATCGTACAAAATATTCTAGAACCAATTAATATTAATTATATTGATACTGTAATACCCTCAACAAATAATATTCGTAGTACAATATTATCTATGTTTCATAAAATTGAATTAGTTAGTAAATTAATAGAAAATCATGAAAAAAAAACAGGCATTATTTATGATAATATTATTAGAATTAGACCCGATATTTATGTTAAAGATTTTATTCCTCCAGCAGAAATAGATAAAGCTATTGGTAATAATATATGTATGCCAATTACATCTGATGGTCAAATAACTGAAAATGGTGTATCGGATATGATTGCAATTGGTAGTAGATATAGTATGGAAAAATATATGAATACATTTACATTTTTAATGAACTTAAATAAAAATAATATTTGTGATATTGCAGAATGCTTATTAAGAAAAAGTTTAAATCACCATAATATTGTTGTTACATCATTTTTATACCCATATAATATATATCGTATACGTTTTACATTAAAAAATATTCCTTTTATTATATATGATAGACTAATACTCATTAGATATTATTATTTCATATACAAGTGCAATAAATAAATATATATTAATATATTTATCTATTTTATTAATAAATAAATAATTTAGCATCTTCATATGCACCATTAGATGCATATGGTATAAAAACTAGATCATCGGGAAAAAAATTTCTAAAATTTAGTCTTGAAATTATATTTAATTTACTTAATATATACATTATATATCCAATACATGAATATGATTTAATATTTTTTGCATCATTTATTGATTTAAGACCAAATATTAGCATCGTATTAAATGAAATTTTATCATAATGTGAATTTATTACTTCTTGTAATAATTGATCATTATTAATTCCATTTTTATTTCTAAATAATCGAAATGGATAATTTTTAAATTCAGTTATATATTTTACAGAATCTTCAAAATCAACTATAAATATATGCCCCATTCTAATATATTTTTTATATAAAAAAAAATCATCAGGATAAAAATGAATACCATATGGTTTATTATTAAAATTTATAATTATTGAACTATGAAAAAATAAAAATGGATCAATAAATGTAATATCATTTTCACACCATAATCTAGGTTCTTGAATAATATCACCAGTGTTAAAAACTAATTCAGAAAATTTGTAATCATGTTTCTTATAGATTTCTTTATATTTATAAAAATTATATCCATACTGTAATGAATATATAATAATACAAATTAAATAACATATAATATATATAATTCCAGACCATTTAACATAGTAATTTAATTCATTTTTAAAAATCATAAATATTATTATTAAAATTATTAATATTGAAATTTTGCTTGTAATAAATTTAACATAATTTGTTTTTGGAATTAAAATATTATCAACATAAGATACTGATAAGTTTGTATTAAATTTAGTATTTATATATTTGCAAAAATCCTCCATTATATATATAATATATAAAAAAAAGTTGCAAATAATTGAAAATTTTATAAACTATTTAGAGAATATATAATATTTTATATAATGATATTAGATGATATAGATGGTATTGATGATGAATCTCTATGGAATATGTTAGATAAAATTTCAGATGCAAAAAATTCTGATAATAATAATACTAATAATTCTAATAATACTAATAATTCTAATAATATCATTAAAAATAAAAATATATGTTCAATTTGTCAATTAGATAGCATTATTCATGAACAAAGTAAAGGTGCTATGGTATGTACTAATTGTGGTCAAGTTAGTTCTAATATGTTTGATCAAAATCCAGAATGGTCTCAATATGAAGATGGCAAAGGAGAAGGATCGATGAGATGTGGTGCTGCTACCAATTATTTTCTACCAAAATCATCATTAGGTACAACAATTTCTAGTAAAGGATTTAGTGTATTAAAAATGTTGCAGACTTGGAATCAAATGCCATATAAAGAAAGATCTTTATCAGAAACATTACAATTTATTGATCAAACTTGTAAAAAAACAAATATACCTAAATCAGTAATTGATAATGCAAAAATTTTATATAAACAAATAAATGACCAAAAATATGATTCTGGTTCTAATAAAGATAAAAATATAATTATTAGAGGTAATAATAGAAGAGGCATACAAGCAGCATGTGTATATTACGGTGCTAAATTACAAGGATATCCGAGAAGTATTAAAGAAATTTCAGATATGTTTAATATTAAATTAAGAAATGTGACAAAAGGTTGTAGAAAATTTATAGAATTAATGAAACAAAATAAATTAATTAATAATATGTCATCAACTTCACCAAAAGATTATATTGAACGTTTTGGCTATAAATTAAAATTAAAAAAACCTCAAATTGAAACTATTATTAAGATAGCAATGAATATATCTAAACTATATTTAGCATCTAATCATCAACCTACATCGATTGCAGCAGGTAGTATATTAATATATGGATATATTTATGAGATTGATATTCAGAAAAAATTAATATCAGAAATATTTGATATTTCAATAGTTACAATTGATAAAATATATAAAAAAATTTTACCATTTAAAAAAGTAATTGTATCTGATGAATTAACAGATTTTGTTAAAAATAAATTAATGAAAGCTAATTACATAATGAAAGATGAATCACAAAACAATATTGATGTTAAAAATCATTTAATAGATATGTCTGATGAAATTGAATTAAACTTAGACACAATAAGTGAAACAGAAATAGATGAATTTGAAGATCAAGAATTTTTAGAATTAGCAAAAGTTCAAGAATTGCCCAAAACAAAAAATAAAAAATCTAATAAAGTTATACAAAATATAATTTAGATAGTTGTTGCTTTAATCCATTCTTTATATTTTTCTTTATCATCAAACATTGGTGAAGGATGAATATTATTATATTTCTTAGCTATTTCTTTATTCCATTTATATAAATCTTTATTAGGGATATCATCTAAATGAGGTAACCATTTTTTAATATAAATACATTCTTTATCAAATTTTTTAATCATATCATTTGAAATAGACATAGGTCTACCAGATAATGTACCTTTTTTAGAAAATTGTCTACCACTATAATCAAAATCAAGAACCCAATTATGATTAATTTTATTTTGAGAAGGTCCGACTGCATCTACCAACATTGCGCTATAACCAACTTGAGATCCATATTTAGGATGAAAGATACTAATTAATAAATATTTTGTCCAAAAAGATACTAACATCATTCTTAATCTATTATGCAAGAATCCAGTTTGTTTCATTTGATTTATTCCTGCATCTATTAATAGAAACCCAGTATTACTATTCATTAATGTTTTCCAGTCTTCTTTAGAATTAACCCATTTAATTTTATCATATTTTTTATCCATAGCAAATTTATAAGAATCGCCATTAGGAATAAATCTAAATGCACATAGAAAAAAATCTCTCCAATATAATTGTTTAAGAATTTGAGAATTTTTCCCTAATTCTAAATAAATTTTTTCAAATGCTTCTCTAACAGAAATGCATCCATAATTTAATCCAGCAGATAAATTAGTTGTATTATAATTTAATTGATCTCTTAATTCATTATATTCATTAAATTTTGATATTGTTTTTAATTTTTTAATTAATTCAGTTCTACCACCGTGTTGTGCAATAAATTCATTTTCAGTATAAAAGTGTGATAATTCTAAAATATCATATTCGATTTCTTTAATATCTTTCATTTTTACTGTTTTTTTTAAAAAATCTGTAAATTTATTTTTAAAAGATTTTGTTGGATTTTTTTTAATTGCATTTTTATAAAATGCACCATACTGTTTAAATGGATTACCATCATGTAATAATTCATCAAAAGGTAATAAAGTATAATCAGTATGAGTTGTATATATATTTATTTTTAATTTATTACAAACAACATTAATAGCGGAATCTCTTTTCTGAGAATATTTTGAATAATCACAATTATAACCAATACATATTTTATTATATATTGATTTTAATTTTACTAATAATCTAGCAGTTATCTCCCAAGGATAACCAAAAAATAAAAATAATCTGGAATTGTATTTATGAAGCTGTTTATCTAAATCTATTAAAGATTCGCACATAAATTGTACTGCATTATTTGAAAAGTAATATTTATTATTTTTATTTTTAACAATTTGATTTTTATCTAAAATAAATATCGGCATTATACATTTACATTTTGTAGTTAATTCATATAAACCATGATTGTCATCTAATCGCATATCTCTCCTAAATATAAATACTCCTAACTCATATTCTTTAGATTGCATTTAATATATATAGATATTATATTATTAAATTCAAATTTATTAAATTCAAATTTTTATTTATTAAATTTTTATTTATAAAACTGATAAATAAAAATTCATTTACACGCCTTGAAATAGGCAAACCTTGAAGTTTCCTTTCATTTTATATAGAAAGGTGCGGTTTTAAATCTTCAAGGGTGTAAAAAAAGTAACATAATTGTGATTTTCATTTATTTGTGTTCCAGTAATTTTAAAGATATTTGTTGTTTTATTAATATTACAATACAAATTATATTTTTTAAACAAATAAGGGAGCCAATGTTGATCTCGGTATCCAATCTCGGTAATCAATGTAAATAATTCTTTTGCCATATTTTGAAGTGTAATATTTTTATTATTTTTCACAATTGCAGATGACCAATATGTTTGAACGCATTCATCTACTGTTATAATTCCACTATTATTTATATGATTAATTATTTTTTTACTCATAACATCTGTAATGCGATTATTCTTTAAACACCATTGTATATCATCGTTTATACATCTGAAATTCTGTGTTCTCATAATAATTGAATTTTTTGGGTCTGTATATACTGAATAAATCATTGTATTTAATTCATCAATCATATCGAGATTTGGAACAATAAATGAATCTACCCATATAATTATATCATAATCAGGTAAAAAATAGTGCGTCAACCATTTTATTTGTTTAGTAGCATAGACCCCATGTATACAACTTGAACAATCAATTTCTTTTATTTCCCAATTTCCAATATTTTGTAGTTTATTTTTGTTATTTGTAAATAAAATATAATCCCATTTTTCATTTTTATTAACAAGATTTGCACACCTGTCCATATTTTCAGTTTCTATTAAAAATATAGAGGTTACTACTGCTACACGGATATTTGGATGACAAATCATACAATATATATATATATAATTAAAAAAATTATATTATTATATGAATATATTAATTAATAATAATTACGACTGTCATTATGAAATACTTGAATCTGTATTTACTAGGTTAAAGTTTATTACTAAAGATATCAGATTAATACTAAATAGATGTAATATTTATTTTTTTATAAAAAAATATAAAAATTATAATAATCATAATTCTTTTATTGAATATATGAAAGACAAATATCCGAAAATTAAATTTTTATTTTTTCAATTTCAAATTTTAGAAATAAAATTTGATTATAGAATTATGTGCTATTTTTATCCTGAGTCTAAAGATTGTAAACCATATTTTCAATCGAATAGTAAAAAAAATTATTATATATGTCACGATGTAACTATTGAAACTAGTCAATACAAAAATATATATTATTTAACACCATTATGCAAAAATAACCGTTATTTTTTTTGTGATATTTTACCTTATAGAGAAATAAAAAAAAGTTTGTAATTTAATAGATAAATATATTTGAATAATGTTATTCTAATAATTCAAATACATATTTCTTTGTTCTAATGTCTTGTTTTATTCTATAATCATAACTATTTAATTTATATTTACTTTTTGTTAATTGTCTTATAATTGATAAATATGATCTTTTTGCATTTGTTGGTTCTGATGTACCTATTATAGTTGAAAAACTGTAATATTTTCTTATTTCTGGTATTAACTCTAATATTTTATCTTGTTTTATTTTATCATTATCAAGATTAAATAAAATAATACTATTCATATTATCTAATTCTAAAATATTAATGATTTTATTAACTAATCCATCTTTTCAAACTTCTTTCAGAACACTTAAAAATTTCGCAAGTTTTTGTATAATTAGTATAATTTTCTAAATAATATTTAACCGCTGTTATTTTGTTATTTTGTAATCTTCGCTTTTGTGTTTAGACATTTAATATATAATTATTTATATATTAAAAAAATCGGCATTTTAAATCTTCAAGGGTGTAAATGATATTTTAAAGGCATCATCAATAGTGTCAATAAATGTATATTTAAAATTTTTATTGAACAAATTTGAAAAATTACTTTTAATATTAACAATATCAATTTCATTTTCTTTGGGTATTAATACATGCGTAATACCTGCTTGTTGTGCTCCAATTAATTTATACTCCAAACCTCCAATTTTTTTAACATTAAAATTAATATCTATTTCGCCTGTCATTGCAACATGTCGATTAAATGGTTTATCTAGTATGATTGATAAAAAAGCAATTGTGAATGCACATCCTGCTGAAGGTCCATCTTTTGGTGTTGCTCCTTCTGGAGTATGTATATGAAAACCATTTGCAAATTTATCTTTAATATGTTCTTGAATATTTATATTTGGAAATTTTGTTACTATATATTTAATAGCACAAGTAAATGCACATTGAATACTTTCTTTCATAACAGAACCATTTGATCCAGTACATTTTAATGTAAATGTATTATCAATTGAAAAATTTTTAGAAATTTGAATAAATGTAATACCTCCTGTACCCATTGTTGTTGCATATAAACCATTAACTAACCCAACAATATTATTATTAGAAATTTTTTGTTTTACTATTTTATCATTATTATCAATCAGTAATTCAATTAATTTTTCATCCAATATAATTTTATTATCTCTTATATAATTGTCTAATTTATTTGTTAATTTTAGTTTATTTAATTTTAATATTATTAATTCTATCTTTCTTTTAATATCCCTTACACCAGGTTCTACTGTAAAATCATTTATAATATTTTTAATACTATTATCTGATATTACTAATTCCATATTTAAACCAATATCCTTGTTTAATTCTTTTATAATATAATTTTTTACAATATTTATCTTGTCCTTAATATTATATGGTTTAACATCCAATTCAATAAATCTATCTAATAATATTGGATCTATTTTTGATTTATCATTATATGATGTCATAATTATTAATCTATCTAATGGAAAATCAATTCCTTGAAAAAATCTATCCTGAAATGATGCATTAATATTTGGATCCGTTAAATGTATTAAAATTGATGTTATTTCATTTGTTGCACCATGTTTTGCACATGATTTATCTAATTCATCTAAATATAATATACATCTAGTTGAACCCGCTTCTATAATTTTTTTAATAATTAAACCTGGTTGAGCACCAGAATAAGTATAACCATGACCATGTAAGAGTTCGCCATCATTTTGACCACCAAGTGTAATTTGTACAAATGGTATTTCTAATGCTTCTGATAAACTTTTTGCCAACAATGTTTTACCGACTCCAGGAGGACCATTAAGAGATATAGCACATCCATTTGATTTAGGATTAGAAATCCATTTAGCAACTTGTAAAATTAATTGTTCTTTAATTTTAACATGACCATATGTTTTAATATTTAATTTGTCTTCAATTTCTTTTAAATATATTGAACATTTATCACTATCTGCTGCAGAAATTTTAAATAAATTATCATTTTTATCTGGCCATGGAAAATTTAATAAAGTTTTAACATATAAAAATTGTTTATAATAATCATTATTATTTAACTTCATTTCATTTATTTTTTCAATAGCTAATGTTTTAACATTTAATTGCATATTTTTAGATAATAATATTTGCTTTTTTAGATCAATATTGTCATACGTTAATTCATTTAATTTTTCCATTTCTTCTTTTAAATTAATATTAATTCTTTTTAATTTAATTTGAGATACAAAATTTAATGAATAATAAATAATATCAGATATATACAAATTATTAATTTTTTTATCTTTAAGAATTAAAAATAACATTCCAGCAATATTAATTTGTTCATCATTACCATTTAATAGTACTTTAATAATATTAAAAACATCAATTGGTTTATTTATTTTATTTGAAAAATCTTGCATAATATTTGAAAATGTTTTATTTGATAATTTTAAATATAGTGTATACATATCATTTAAATTTTCTATCCATCGTTTTTTTGAAAATATTATTAATTCTCCTATATCACAATATTTTAAATATTTTATTTTAAATGCATAATTATTTTCATCTTTATTAGATAACATATTTATAATATCTTTTTTTTTAGCAGTTATTTCAGATAAACATACTTGTGACATTATTCTTGATGTTAAATTTAAATAATCATCAATGAATATACCTTCAATTATAAATTTTTGTTTAGTATTAATAATTAATTCATAATATGGTACAATAATTTCACATTTTTCTTCTTTTTTAATTCTAAAAAAAAAATTTAAATTCATTAAACCATATGAATCTTTTATTGTTAAAAAATCATCAGGAAAATATTCAACATTATTGATTTCAAATATTTTTATAATTTTAAAATGATTATTAAAATAATCCGAATAATTTAATTTTATGTTTTTAAAAAATAAAAAATCATCTAAAGATGGATACCCAATATTTGTTGCTAAAATATTAATAGATTCATAATATTCAAAATTATATAATGGCTGAATAATTTGTTTAGATATCGGTGATTCAATATTTACATTAATATAGTTTTTTAAAATAAATGAATATATTATTTCAAATTTATTTTCATATTTATTTAAATATTTATTAATATTTTCAAAATCTATGTCTTGAACCAAATTAGAATATTCCAAAATAATATTATTGTAATTAATATTAACATTTTTTGATATTTCGTATATATGATTAATACAAATATTTTTAGTAGTTGTATTTATTAAAAATCTACGATATAAATCGTAAATATGATTTTGAAATTTAAAAAGAAAATTATGTATATATGTATAATTTTTTTTTAAACAATATATTTTAAAATCATTTACAATCATTAAGTTAATATACTATAGTAATAATAAAAATTTTAAATAATCAACATTATTTAAAATTTATTATAGAATTTACTAATTTTTGATAATTTAATGCGTTCAAAAATTTAAAAAAATAATTATTAATACTATTATATATAATGACCAACGATGAACAAGTAGAATTAGTTGCTGATGCTAAAAAATGCAGATCATTTAAAGTGAAATTGAGTGAAGATAGTTTAGCATATGGACGTTATAATGGTGACTCTCCATATCAAGCAGCGAATAAAGCTTTATCAGAAATTATTAGAAATAAAGTAAAAAATAGTGAAACTATTGATGGAAAAATTAACTTTTGGCTAATTGAATCAACAAAAGGATCACAAAAAAGAGTTCATCAATATGAAGGTGAGCGTATTAAATTAGCTGAACCTGTTAAATATTTAGTTGGTGAAAATGAAATCGTCAAAGAATACAAAAATATTCTTAAAAAAATTAAAAAAGCAGTTCAAGAAGGTTTAGAATCAACTACTAAAGTTGTTGTTCCTAAAGCTGTTAAAAGTGAGAAAAAAGTAACTAAAGTTGCTGCTAAAAAAGTAACTAAAGTTGCTACCAAAGCTGTTAAAAGCACTAAAAAAACTACTAAAGTAGCTACTAAAGCTGTTAAAAGCACTAAAAAAACAACTAAGGCAACAAAAAAAGTAAAAGAAGTAGTTGCTGAAGCTGAAATGTAATTAATAATTTAATAAAATAAAATATAATAAATTTTATTTTATTATGAACATACATGTTATCAACATATATGTTATGAACAAACCGGTAAACCATCAAAATTACCGATTGTTGATGTTAAATCTAATCTATTTTGATAAAAAAGTGGTAAAATTGTAGCATATGCATTTATAATATTATTATAATTTAAATTTGAAATTAAATGATCAATTGGTGCAGACATTGGATGTACAATATTATCAATAATTTTTTGAGCACCTTTTCTAGAAAATACAATTGCATGATTACATAAAGTTCTTTTTGTTTTTACAATAAAATCATTTATTTTTACATGATTACTACAATCATCCCAGCATCTACCTAAATATAACAGATCCCAGTCATCCGGTAATGATTTAAAAGCAGTTGCAATATAATCATTTATAAATTTTAAATCTATATTCATATTTGTATAAAAATTATCACTTAAATACATTATATCATCTTCAAATATTAATATATGTTTAGCATCAGTTTTTAAAAAATTTTGTAATACATTTTCATGACTTAAAGCACATGCAATTTCTCCCATTTTCAAATTATGAGCATTATCATAATTTATTTGATCTTTTAATATTGCATTAAAAAGAACTGGTCTAATTTTAAAAGATTCACAAAAATCATAAACATATTGTAATCTTTCTGGAATACATATAACATAAACCGAATCAAATATATTAGATAACCAATCTTTTTGATCATTATCATAAAAAGTTTCTTTATTAATCATATAATATTTTAATAATATCAATATAATACTAATCAAAATTAGATTTATAATTAATTCTAACATTAATTATAAAATAGATATTAATTTATGTTGTAAATTACAGTAAATATATTTATAACATGAAATTACTTAAAATATATTTACTGTAATTATTAATATCATCTATTATAATTTTTACATCAATTATATTATCCATGTCAATATTTTTTATTTTTTGACGTATTAATTCTTTTCCTTCTTCTTCTAAAGAAAAATTATCAACATTATTAACTAAAAAATAAATTAATGATTTTAAATCTTCAATGTCATATTTCTCATTATTATCAGTTATTATTTCATTATCAGTGATTATTTCATTATCAGTGATTATTTCATTATCAGTAATTATTTCATTATCAGTAATTATTTTATCATTTTGTAGATCATAAATATTTGAACATAAATTTGTATCATTTTCTTCAAGTTTATCTATTTCATTTGCTGATTTAATAAAATTTTCTTCTTGAATCAAAAATATATTATATTTTTCGTTTAAAAATTCTTTTAATTTAATTAAATTATCAATAAATATTTCTAATTCATTATCAGACAAATTATCTGAATTTTTATTAAAAACAAGATTGTTAATAATAATACATTTTTTAATAATATTAATATTTAATTTATATTTTTTAATAATATATTCATTAAGAATTGTATTAAAGATTTTTTGCATATCTTCTCTAATAATTTCTTTAATTTTATCATCAATATTTAATGTTATATTAAAATTTATTTGATAGGATATCTTGTCAATAATATTTATTAAATTATAATAATTTTCAATAATGTTTTTATATATTTTTTCAACTGATATATTTTGCTCATAATGTAATAATAATTCATCTATTTTTTCTTGCGTTAAAGATTTTTTATAAGAATCTATTTTAATAGATGTTTCTGTTATACTACCTTTATCTTTAGCAGTTACTGATATTATACCATTTATATCTACTTTTATTGTTACTAATATAATTGGATTTTTTATTTTTTTTAAATTTAATAATATAAATGAACCTATCTGATAATTTAAATCTTTAAATACACTTTCACCTTGATAAATATTTATTGTAACGCTATCTTGGTTTGAATCTTCAGTTGTAAATATTTTTGTTCTTGAAATCGGAATAATAGTATTTCTTTCTATAATTTTTATAATTTGATCATTAACAGTTTCAATACCTATAGATAATGGTAATCTTTCAATTAAAACTAAATCTGTACTAGCTGTATTAAAATATCCATAAATACTCGCTCCAACTGATACACCAATATCTTCATACAAATAAAATTCTTGATTATTAATATTAATAATTACTTGATCTATTTTTTTATTAAAATATTCAGCAATTAATTCTCTAAAATATGGTATTTTAAATGAACCACCAACTAAAACAATATCATCTATTGCAGTTTTATCTAGTTTGCCTATCTCTAATATTTTATTAATTGTATTAATAATTTTTATAGATACAATTTTTAATTCTGTATAAAATTTAGAATATTCATATTTAAATTCTTTATTTAAATCGGATGAATAATATATAACATCTGTTTGTTTAGACAATAATAATTTAATGTCATCTGCTATTTTTAATTTAATATTTAAATCAATATTATCACTATCATTAAATAAATTATTATAAATAATATTTGTTATGTCAATACCACCAAAATTATTATTACCAAATATTCCTAATACTTCGCATAATAATTCTTCACTTTTATCTATTTCTAATATTGTCAAATCTAACGTGCCTGCTCCAAAATCTAAAACAAGTATTTTTTTATTTATCGATAAATTACTATTAATTATATTACTATTAATTATATTATTATGGTATAAATATGCAAATGAAGCAGCAGTAGGTTCGTTTAGCAATTTTATACATGGTAATTTTGCTAATGATATCGCATTTAATGTTATCTGTCTTTGAATTTCATTAAAATAAGCGGGTATAGTTACAATACAAGACCAATTAGTATTGCCTAATTTATTAACAATTGATTTTTTAATTTTATCTAATAAAAAATATATAATTTCTTCTAAATGGTAAACTTTACCATAAGTAGTTTTACATTTAATAGTATTATTTTCATCAATAATTTCATAATTTAAAATATTTTGTAAATTACTAATTGATGATAAATCATGACCAATTAATCTTTTAAAAGTATGAAAAATATTTCTATTTTCATAAATATGATATTTATTAATTTGATTACCAATTAATATACCATTATTATCAATACTAACTAAAGAAGGTATAATATATTTATCAGGATAATCAATATCGTTTATTAGTTCAATAATTCCATTATTTATATAACTTGCACAACAATTTGATGTACCCAAATCAATACCAACAATAATATTTGTGTTAATATTCATTACAATATATATGTATATACAAATATTTTTAAATATTATACAAATATTTAAAAATATCTTTATATTTTATAAAATTTATTTATTATTTTATTATCAATATCTTTATATTTTTCAAAATATGATTTTGGTAATAATTTTTTAACTTCGATATATTTATCTTTA
>Ga0114958_10002141_pt1 | contig 14973 bp, 10 predicted proteins | sample C_130208_EF_Meta_FD_89577 | JGI IMG/M metagenome (GOLD analysis project Ga0114958, IMG submission 89577) | Freshwater microbial communities from Lake Croche, Canada to study carbon cycling - C_130208_EF_MetaG | ecosystem: Environmental > Aquatic > Freshwater > Lake | place: Lake Croche, Canada... | reverse complement strand
GATCAGGTTGATCACGCCCTTGGGGAAGCCGACTCCGTCGAGGATACGGGCGAGCTCGACAATGGCCAGAGGGTCCTGAGGGGCAGGCTTGACAACCACGGTGTTGCCTGCCGCCAGGGCCGGCGCCACCTTGCCCGCCATATTGACCATCGGGAAGTTGTAGGAGGTGATGCAGGCCACGACACCCACGGGCTGGCGGTTGACGAGACCACTGATCACGCCGCCGGGGGCCAGCGGGGTGGCTGTGGCGGTCTGAGGTGGCAGGGGAGTCTGGAGGATGTTGCGGAAGTCTCGGGCGTAGCGGTTGAACCGGTCGGCGGCTACCGGGACCTGCATCCCCGAACCAACGGCAAGGGTGGCCCCGGTCTCAGCGATGACCAGTGGGAGTAGCTCGGGGGCCTTGGCGCGGATGGCGTCGGCCGCTTTGGCCATGAGTGAGGCACGGTCATCGGCGGACAGCGCTGACCAGGCCGGAAGCGCGTCCCTAGCTGCTCGGGCCGCGGCGAGGGCGTCGTCGGCGGTGGCATTCGGTGCATGGCCGACGACAGTCTCGGTGGCGGGGTTGATGATCTCGTAGGTGCCACCGGAGGCAGGGACCCACTCTCCGTCGATCAGAAGGTTCGGCTCGTTGCGGGGCTCGGTGCTCACAGGTCTCCTCACAGGATCGGCTACGCGATCTGACACTACGTCAGATCCGGCCGTGGGTGGGTTGGTGACACGAAGGCAGCGGAGCGGCTCTTGTAGGGTGTGCGAATGCCTGGGGGGGAGCGAGACGGAGCCGTGAGGCTGCTCCCACCGGGATCGACGCGGCGTGTGGCGCTGCTTGGTGCGGCATGCATCGGAGCGACGGCCATCTGGACGGTTGCGCTCATCGCCGTACTCCACCGTTTCCCGCTCTACCCCCGGTTCAACCCGCTGAGCGATCTCGCCGAGCACCTGCGAGACAGCGGTCTGCTCTGGTCGGGCAAGGATCCCTATGTCCTGCGTCGGACCTTGAACGATACGACGCCGCCGTTCACCGTCATCCTCTACACCCCGCTCCGTCTCTTCCACGGGGCGGTTCTTGAGTCGATCGCCATCGTGGTCAATGTCCTGGCGCTCTCGGTGGCCCTGGCGGCAGGTCTGGCTCGGCTAGTTCATCGCTCGCTCCTCGAGTGTCTGGTGGTCTCCTCGGCGGTCCTCACCCCGCTCACTCTGCTTGTGCTGTCGGGGCCGGCGTGGTCGAACCTGTGGTGGGGTCAGGATCAGATGCTCATCATGAGCCTGGTTGTGATCGACCTCCTTGTCATCGCACCGCGGTGGAGGGGCGTGCTGATCGGCGTGGCTGCTGGTGTGCTGCTGTCGCCGGTGGTCTTCGTCCTCCTGCTGGTCCGGGTCGGCTGGTCGGCGGTCGCTCGGATGGCCGGGGGGCTGCTGGGCGCGATCGTCATCGGCGGACTCGTCAACTTCCACGCCTCGACCGTGTACTGGTTCCACCTCCTGCCCTCGGGCGAAGCGGTCCGTCGCGTGTTCATTCTCGGTGGCCACGGCACCGGGGCCGTCGACACTCCCGCGAACTACTCACTCGAGGGGATGCTGGCCCGCCGCCCCTTCGTCCACCATGTGCCGTTGAACCTGACGTGGCTCGTCATGGTGGCGCTGCTCGGGGCCCTGTGTGCTCTGGTGGTGTGGCGAGCACAGGGTCGCCGCCTCGATCTCACCGCGATGACCCTCCTCGGCCTGGGGTCAGCGGCACTGTCGCCAGTCGGCTGGGATCACCACTGGATTTGGTCAGGCATGATCCCGCTGGTGGTGCTCGAGCTGTGGCGGTCGAGCCGTTTGGTGGCAGCGCTCTGGGCCCTGACCGTTCCCATCGTCTTCCTCCGCTCGTTGGCCCTCACCCAGATCGTCGATCTCCACGGTGGGCTCGGGACGCTGGTGGAGTCCGGCGGGCCCACGATCGCGTTCATGGTGCTGGTGCTGGCGACTGCGGCGGTGGTGCTGCGATCGTCGGCCAACCCCGGTCATGATGCCATGACGCCACTGTCGTTTGCTGAGCTCGGGGCTCCTCGGCAGCGGACCGTGCTGCTGGTCATCGGCGTCCTCGCCACCTTGGTGTGGGCACTGGTGCTCAACCGGGTCCTGCTCGGTCAGCCGTTGTATCTCTACCCGCCGCGCTTCGCCGACCTGCACGAGCACCTCGCTGACCTGCACGTGCTGTTGGGAGGCCATAACCCCTACATCGAGCGGCTTCGGCTGAACGACACCACGCCACCGCTGACGGCGATCGCCTATGGCTCGCTCGATGTGGTGAATGGGTGGCTTCGAGCCCTCGCCTTCATCTCGGTCAATCTGCTCTGCGTCTCGGTGATCCTCACCGCCGCTCTTCGGGCCGTGACCAAGCGCTCCATCACGGCACTCTTCGCATTGAGCGCCGCTGTCCTGACGCCGATCACGGTCTTGGTCCTCTCGCAGGCCGCGTACTCGGGGCTGTGGTGGGGCCAAGACCAGATCATCGTCATGGCACTCGTTGTGGTGGATCTCCTCGTGATTCCCCCGCGTTGGCGAGGGTATCTGATCGGCCTTGGGGCGGGGATCCTGCTCACTCCGGTGTTCTTCCTCCTGCTGCTCCTGCGACCGCAGATCGCCGCCGTGCTCCGTGCCGCCATCGCCTTCAGCGTGACCGGCCTGCTTGCCGCCATGGTCAACGTGCACGCCTCGACCACCTACTGGTTCCACCTCCTGCCTTCGGGGGCGGCAGTGCAGCGGGTGTACTTCACTTCGATCGGGCGTCAGGGAAACAGCTCGCTCTTCGCCTTCGCGGCACGAGCACCGTTCGCTCACCACATCTCGGCCAATGTGCTGGCCTATGGGCTCGGCCTCGTCGTAGCAGTCATAGGCTTCAGCGCCGCCTGGTGGGCGCAGTCGCAGGGCCTTCGCGTCACGGCCGTGGCCCTGGTCGGGCTCACCGGAGCCACCATCTCGCCCGTGTCGTGGGACCACCACTGGATCTGGGCCATCCTCCTGCCGATCGTGGCCATCGAGCTGTGGCGATCCCACCGAGCAGTGGCGGTGGCTTCGGTGGCGGTGATCCCTCTCGGCTTCCTGCGGGCCTACCCGCTGACTCGAGCGATCCCGACGCACCATGGCATCGTCGCCAACCTGGTCTGGAGCGCGCCGTCGCTGATCATGATGGTCTTGCTGGGTGCGATGTGGGTCAGCTTGTGGCGGACCCGTCCGACGGCTTCGTCGACGTCGGACGACGGCACCGCCACGACCGAGGCCGCTGGTGAACCTGCGCCCGAAACCAAGATCTCGACTGCCTGAGCTCGGGGCGGTCTAGCCCGCGCTGAGCAGCGGGGCGACGAGCTCACCGAAGCGCTGAGTCTGCTCGATGAACTCGGCACTCGAGCGGACGCGGAAGGCGATCTGGAGCTTGTTCACACCCATGGCGGCGAGCTCGTTGAGCGAGGTGGCGATGCGCTCGGGTCCACCGACCATGACGTAGCCGGGGATGTCCCATCCGGCGTCTTGGCCCTCGGACTCGGTGACGTAGAGCGGCTCAGCGATGGTGCCGATGTCGAGCGGAGCGCCACCTCGGTGTTCGGCGCGGATCTCGCGGATGGTGTCGATCTGGCCCCTGAGGTCCTTGCGGCGCGTTCCCTGGGGCAGCCAGCCGTCGCCGTAGATGGCGGTGCGGCGCAGGGCGGGTCCTGACGAGCCGCCGATCCACAGCGGTGGCCGTGGCGACTGCACAGGACGCGGGGCGACGTGCATCCCTGAGAACTGCCAGCGCTCGCCCTGGTGGTCGGGGACCTCGTTGGTCAGGCAGGTGGCCAGGGCGACCACGGCCTCGTCGGTGGCCCGGCCGCGGTCGGCAAAGGCGTCGGGTCCACCGAGGACGTCGAACTCCTCGGTGACGTGCCCGGCACCGATCCCGATGATGAGCCGGCCACCCGAGAGCAGGTCGAGGGTGGCGAGCTCCTTGGCCGCCCGGAGCGGGTGACGCTGGGCGAGCACCAGCACGTGGCTGAGCAGTCGAGTGCTGGTGGTGATGCCTGCGAGGAAGCCGAGCGTGGCCACCGTGTCATACCAGACCGATCCCATGGCGTCGACGAGACGGTCAGGGATGGCGGTGTGATCGCAGACGCCGAGATAGAAGGCGCCCGCCTGGTCGGCAGCGACGGCGATCTCCGCCAGATCGTCGATGCTTGCAGTGGTCTCCCAAGCCGACACGTACAGGCTGGACTGGCTTTGTATGGGCAGCTGCATGCCCCAGACCACCTGGCCTTCAGGGACGCTCAGCACGACATCGGTCGGTGGTGCGGGTCGATCACTCATGGTTGATCCTTCATTGGTCAGGCCAGTGCGGCCAGCAGATCGGCGAGCTCAGAGCGGGTGCCGAAGCTCGAGGCGAGGACGCGAGCGCGCTTCAGGTAGAGGTGCACGGGCACCTCCCAGGTGAAGCCCATGCCCCCGTGCACCTGGATGGCGGTGCGGGCATTGGCGATGGCGGCCTCGTCGGCGAGCAGCTTGGCGCCCGCCACGGCCCGCCAGCGGAGCTGGACCGTCGACAGGCTGAGTGTGTCCGCCTCGCGCCCGGCCACCGTCGGGTCGTCGAGGATCACCGCGGCAGACTGCACCGCGGCCCGGGCGAGCTCGGTGCGGGCCAGTGCGTCGGCCAGCAGGTGCTTGATCGCCTGGAAGCCGCCGATGGGGCGACCGAACTGCTCGCGTCCCTTGGCGTACTCGGTGGCGATGGCCACGACCTCGGCGGCGATGCCCACCTGGGTGGCTCCCGACAGGACCATGATCCGCTGGCGGAGCGCTGTCGTGTCGAGGCCCTCGAGGGTGGTGCCCGCCACCAACGGGGTGGCGAGCGCGGCGAGCGGCGTCAGCGGGTCGAGCGATCGCTCGACGGCCGTGAGGGCCAGGTCGCCCACCGGCACCAGGGTGGCCTCCTCGGCCACCTGCTCGATGCGCGGCAGGACGACCACGGCCTCGACCGTCCCCGGGTGCTCGAGCAGCGGGGGGGTGGCGCTGCGACCTGGGGCGTCGATCACGCCGTGGGGGGTTCCGGCTGCGGCAGCGGGGAGCGCCGGTGCGAGGGCGGTCGTCGCGATGACGGGACCGGGGGCGAGCACCCGACCAAGCTCCTCGAACACGACGGTGCCCTCGGCGAGGCCGAAGCCGACGCCCCCCTCGGCCTCGGGGACCAGCAGCGAGAAGACGCCGGCATCGGCCAAGGCGGACCAGGCCGCGGGGTCGACCACGTCGGTGAGGTTCTCGGCCCGGCGGCTTGCGGACAGGGGCAGGACGCCGTCGACGAGGGCGGCGATGCCCTCTTTGAGGGCCCGCTGGTCGTCGGAGAGGTCGAAGTCCATCAGCTCTTCTCCTTGGGCAGGCCGAGGATCCGCTCGCTCACGATGTTGCGCTGGACCTGGCTGGTCCCCGCGGCGATGGTGAGCGAGATGCTCTTGATCCAGGCGTCGACAAGCTCCTCGTTGGGCAGCTCACCCTGGCCGTCGGCACCGACGAGTCCCGAGGCCGCCAGCCCAGCCCGATCGAGGAGGTCCATGGCGAGCTCGGTCAGCAGCTGGCCCTGCTCGGAGTAGGCGAGCTTGAAGACGACACCTCCGACACCCGGGACCCCGTTGCGGGCTGCCTCTGAGACATTGCGCTTGGTCAGCGCCCAGAGGCCGTCGAACGACGCCGTGAGCGCACCGATGCGCTTACGGACGGCGCTGTCACCCCAGGCGCCGGTGCGCTGGGCCAAGGCGGTGAGCGAACGCAGCAGACGCATCGACTCGAGCAGCTCGCCGACGAAGCCGGTGCCGCGCTCGAAGGACAGGGTGACCATGGTGACCCGCCAGCCGTCGTTCTCGTCACCGACGCGGTTCTCGACCGGGACCCGTACTTCGTCGAGGAACAGCTCGGCGAACTCGGTCGACCCGGCGATCGTGGTCAAGGGCCGGATCTCGATCCCGGGGAGGTCCATCGGCATGATGAGCCAGCTGATGCCCTTGTGGCGGCTGTCCTCGGGCCCGGTCCGGACGAGCAGCTCGCAGTGGTCGGCGACCTCAGCGTGGCTGGTCCAGATCTTCGATCCGGTCACGACGTAGTGGTCGCCGTCGCGCACCGCCCGCGTCCGGAGCGAGGCGAGGTCGCTGCCCGAGCCAGGCTCCGAGAAGCCCTGGCACCAGACCTCGTCTCCGTTGAGGATGGGAGGGAGGAAGCGCTCGCGCTGCGCGGTGGTGCCCTCGGCGATGATGGTCGGACCGGCGTGCAGGAGCCCGACGAACCCGGTGCCGACATAGGGCGCCCCCGCTCGCTCGCACTCCTCCTTGAAGATCAGCTGCTCGATGGGGCTGGCCCCGCGGCCGCCGCCCTCGATCGGCCAGTCGACCCCGGCATAGCCGGCGGAGAAGAGCCGGGCCTGCCAGCCCTGGTCATAGGACCGCCGACCGGGCCAGTCCGTGGCCTCAGGCTTGGGCGGAAGCGTGGGGAGCACCTCGGCCAGCCAACCGCGTAGGTCGGTGCGGAAGGACTCCTCTGCGTCGGTGTAGCGGAGGTCCACAGCAGATCAGCGGTCGAAGTCGAGGCCGAACAGTGAGATGGCGTTGCCACGCAGCACCTTGTAGCGCTGCTCGTCGGTCAGGCCGGCCATCTGGCGCTCGGCGACGGCAAGGGTCTCGGGCCAGGTCGAGTCCGAGTGCGGGTAGTCCGACTCATAGGTGATGTTGTCGGCACCGATCTCGTCAATCAATTTCAGGCCATTGGGGTCGTCAAAGAAGCAGCCATAGATATGGCCTGCGAAGTAGCTCGACGGCGGGTTCGGCACCTTGTCAGCCACGCCTCCCCAGCCTCGGTTCTCCTCCCACACGACATCCATGCGGTGGAGCAGGTAGGGGATCCAGCCGATCTGGCCTTCGGAGTAGGCGACCTTCAGGTCAGCAAAACGCTCGAAGATGCCCGAGAAGAGCCAGTCGGCCATCGAGAGCTCGGCGTTGATGTGGGTCAGTGATGATCCGACGGCCGCTGGAGCGTCCGCCGAGGTCGACGGCATCTTCGAACTTGACCCGATGTGCATGTTGATGACCGTGCTCGTCTCATTGCAGGCATCGAAGAAGGGGTCCCAATAGTTGTCAGCGTCGTGCACCGACGGCAGACCCAGATAGGCCGGGATCTCCGAAAAGCACACGGCACGAACACCACGGTTCGCGTTGCGGCGGACCTCGGCGGCGGCGAGATGGGCGTCCCAGAGCGGCACGATGGTCAACGGAATCAGGCGACCGTTCGTTCCGGCACACCATTCCTCGACTTGGTAGTCGTTGTAGGCCTCGACGCAGAGCAGCGCGAGATCCTTGTCCTGTGCCTCAGAGAAGGTCTGGCCGCAGAACCGAGGGAAGGTGGGGAAGCACAGCGACGCTTCGATGTGGTTGGTGTCCATGTCCTCGAGGCGCTCCTTCTGGCTGTAGGAGCCGGGGCGCATGTCCTCGTAGGTGACGCCGGTCATCGTGACCTCGTCACGCGGCACGCCGACGGCCGAGTCCACCCGCAGGAGGGGTCGCTGGAGCTTCTCGTAGATCCACCAGTCAGCCATGACGCTCTCGGAACCCTCCTTGATCTTGAGGTTCCCTCCCACGAACTCGACCTTGGGCATGGGCTTGCGCACGATGGTCGGGCCCAGCTCCTTGTACTTCTCGGGGAGCCGACTTGACCACAGGTCGGCGGGCTCGACGATGTGATCGTCGACGGAGATAATCTTCGGGAAGTCAGCCATGTTCTGGAGCGTAGCGCCCAATCTGACGCACCGTCAGATGCATTTTCCGACCGACGATCAGTGCATCGCCACGCCACCGTTGGGCGACAGGATCTGCCCGGTGACGTAGGCCGAGGCCGGCGAGGCGAGGTAGAGAACGGCGAAGCCGATGTCGTCGACCTCGCCGACCCGGCGCAGCGGGGCCGCCTTGGCGATGGCACCGAGGACGAGCTCCTTGAGCTCCGGGTTCTCCGAGCCGTCCTCGTTGAGGAAGTAGCGGCTCGCCATCTTGGTCGGGACGTAGCCCGGGGCCACCGCGTTGACCCGGATCCCGAGCTTGCCGGTCTCGAGGGCCATGATCCTCGTCAGCTGGACGATGGCGCCCTTGGTCATGGCGTAACCACCGACGTCAGGCGAGGGAACGAGCATGGCGGCTGAGGCCATGTTGATGATGGAGCCTCCGCGGTCGTCCTTCATGGCCCGACCGGCCGCCTGGCAGCCGAAGAGGGTGCCCTTGAGGTTCACGGCGATGAGGTCGTCGAGATCCTCCTCGGGGATGTCGATGATCTTGTCGTCGTGCATCACGCCGGCCGAGTTCACCCACACGTCGACGTGGCCACCGAGCCGCACCGCCTCTTCGACGAGCTGCTGGTGGACGGCCCGTTCGGCGACGTCGGCCTGGACGGCGACGGCTCGGCCTCCGGCCGCTTCGACGAGTGCGACGGTGCCCTGCGCCGCCTCGAGCGAGAGGTCGGCGCAGACGATGGCGGCACCGGCGTCGGCCAGGAGCTCGGCGCTTGATCGGCCGAGGCCGCTCCCGGCGCCAGTGATGACGGCGACCCTCCCGGTCAGATTGAACGCTTCGTGCACGCGGCCCATGGCCTCTCCCTTCGGCTGGCTTGCCGGGCGAGCCTGCCACACCGTCATGGAGCGATGCCTCTCGGCCATAGCCTCCCCCCATGGGCGAGCATCGGGTGGTCGTGGTGGGGGCGGGCGTGGCCGGCCTGCGCTGCGCCCAGGTCCTCGCCACCGCAGGGGTCCATCCGGTGGTGCTCGAGGCGAGCGACCGCGTGGGGGGCCGGATGGCCACCGACGAGATCGATGGCCATCTGATCGATCGCGGGTTCCAGCTGCTCAACCCCTCCTATCCCCAGGCGGCGCGCGCCCTCGACCTCGCCGCCCTCGACCTGCGCAGCTTCGCCCCCGGCCTCGAGATCTCCGACGGGTCGCGTTGTGTCCGGCTGAGCGACCCCCTCCGCGAGCCCAAGGGCGCGCTGGCGACGCTCCGGTCGCTCCCCGGCTCGCTGCGGAGCCGCGCCGCCCTGGGCGTGCTGCTGGGCCGGCTCCGAGTCGGCCAGGTGGACCGAGTCCTCGGCGACGAGGATGCCCCGGCCGCTCGGTGGCTGGCGGCACGGGGCGTCGACGCCGGCCTGATCGACGAGGTCCTGCGCCCGTTCCTGGCCGGGGTGCTCCTCGAGGACCAGCTCGACAGCTCGGGCCACCTCGTGGCCCTGCTCCTGCGCAGCTTCGTCGCCGGCCTCCCGGGCGTCCCGGCCGCCGGGATGGCGGCGATCCCCGCACAGATGGCGGCCGGCCTGCCGGCCGACGCGATCAGTCTGGAGGCGCCGGTGCTCTCGGTCGCCTCCGACCACGTGGTGTCGACCCACGGGCGGGTCGAGGGCGATGCCGTGGTGGTGGCCACGGCCCTCCACGAGGCCGCCGGGCTGACCTGGATCACGCCAAGGCCCTCGCAGCCGGTCACGACCTGGTGGTTCTCGACCACCGAGTCCGGCGGTGGCGGGGCGACCCTCGTGGCCGATCGCGACGGCGACGTCCTGGTCAACACCCTCGAGATGACGTCTCGGGCGCCGACCTATGCCCCTCCCGGCCGCCGACTGTTCGCGGCCTCGGCGCTGGGCACCATCAATGACCTTGCAGGCGAGGCGACCGTCCGAGCTCGGCTCTGCGCGCTCACCGGCGCCCCGGAGGCGGCCATGGAGCTCGTGGCCGTCTCGGTGATCGAACGTGCGCTGCCCTCCGCCCCTGCGCCGCTCGTCCTCCGGCCACCGATCGAGGTCGACGGCGTCTTCCTTGCGGGTGACCACGTGGCGACGCCCTCTATCCAGGGGGCGATGGCCTCTGGGGAGCGAGCGGCGAGGACCGTCCTCGCCCGCCTCGCTGCTCGCTGATCGAGGGGCCACCGACCCGACGCCGCCTGGGTGGGCACCTTGGCGCAGGTCTATCGATCGCGGCCCGGCTGGGGCAGACTGTCGGCCATGGTGCAGACCGAGGAGCCGCTGAGTTCGCCCACTGGGCGCGAGCGAGCGCTCGTCCCGGCGATCCTGGTGGTGATCACGTTCGTCGGTGCCGTCGTCCGGGCCACGGGGATCTCGGCCGGCGGGCTGTTCTACGACGACGCCTGGTTCGCCCTCCCGGCGAGGGTGAGCTTCAGCACCGCCATCAAGATGGTGGTGACGACCCCCGGCTACACGGTGCTCCAGAGCGTCTGGATCTCGCTTGGCCCTGCGGGGAACACTTGGCCCAAGCTCCTTCCCTTCGTGCTCGGCGTCGCCGTGATCCCGGCCACCTACTGGCTCTGCCGGCGCATGGACCTGCCGCGGTGGGCGTCGCTCGTCGGCACCGGGCTCATCGCCGCCGCACCGGCCGCCATCGAGTACTCGGTCAGGGTCAAGGAGTACGAGGTGGACCTCCTCTTGGCCATCGCCGTCCTCGTCGTCGGCGAGGTCGCACGACGCCGGCGCACCACGGCCAGCTTGGTGTGTCTCGCCGCGGTGGGAATCGGTGCCGTGCTCGTGTCCTCGGCCCTCCTCGTCGTCGTGGCCGGATCGTGGCTGGCCCTCTTGGTGGTGTGCCTCGGTGACCGCCGCCGCCGTGGCGCCGTGGTGCTCGGTGCAGGGGTCACCGCGGTGGCATGCGCCGTCCAGGCGGCTTGGATCTCGACGCACATACCGGCCAGCCTGACCAAGTTCTGGATCGATACCGACCGCCTGATCGGTAAGCCCTTCAGTTGGCCGCACCTCTCCCACACCCTGGCGCTCACGCCCGGCGGCCTGGCCCACGGGTTTCTCGGGACGCCATTGCCCACCGGGCCGTTCCCGCTCGTCCGGCAGATCACCCACTCGGCCGAGGCAGCGCTGCTCATGCTGGGCGTGGTCGAGGTGGCACTCCTCGTGGTCCTCGGGCTTCCTGCGATCTCGGCGGCCTTGCGCCGACGGGGCGACGCCCCGGCGCTGGCCTTCCTCGCCCCGACGCTGACCCTGGTGCTGGCCGTCGGGCTCTGGGCGGTCGGGCTCGTTCCCTTGGGCACCGGCCGAACCGACCTCGTGCTCTATCCGGCCATCGTCCTGCTCGTGGCCTCCGGCATCGTCCGGCTGGCCACCTGGCTGTCGACGGCGGGCTCCTTCGGGGCTGCTACCCGGCGAACGGCGGCCATCGGGCTGGCGGTCGTCGCCGGCATCGCCGGCGTGGGCCTCTCGTGGCACCAGCGCAGCTGGTATCCAGCCCAGGACCTCGATGGCCTGCGCTCGGCCATGGGGCCGCAGCTGCGACCCGGCGACGTCGAGGTGGTCGCCGGCCGGAACTCCTTCACGTGGGCCTTCCAGGGCGACAGCCCCTTCGTGGTCCACGTGGATCGCAATGACGCCCGCGGCCGGACGGTCGGCTTCTGGGTGACCTTCACCCCGCCGCGCGTGCTCGAGGTGCTCCCCACCAGGCCTTCGCTGCTCCCGCAGGGGGCGGTCGCCATCCCGGGCCTCGATGCGGTGCCCGCGTCGGCGCACCGGCTCTGGGTCTTTGCCACGACCAACGCCACCCTGAGCCCGTCGTCGTACCACCTCAGCGGGCAGGTGGCCCGGGCCATGACGCCCATCGGTATTGATCCGGTCCTGCGCAAGGCGGGGTGGTTCCAGCAGCGCAAGCGCTTCCATGCGCCGGGCGTGGTGGCGGTGCTTTACGCCCGCTAGGCGCTCAGCGTCAGCGGGGTCAGGCGCCGCGGCTGAGCCGCAGGGCGCGAGCCCTGCTCGCCGCAGCGCTCCCGGCCTCTGCGGCGAGAGCACGGGCTCGCGCGCCGAAGAGGTGGAGGTCGTGCTCCCACGTGTAGCCGATGCCGCCGTGGACCTGGAGGCACGTCTTGGCGGCGAGCACGGCGAGGTCCGACGCGAGGGACTTGGCCACCGCTGCATCGTGGGCCTGGAGGTCGTCGTCGACGTCGATAGCCCAGGCGGCCCGCAGCACGGCCGGTCGTGCGAACTCGAGAGCGATGCGCACGTCGGCGAGGAGGTGCTTGATCGACTGGAAGCTCCCGATGGGCTTGCCGAACTGCTGGCGGTCGGCGGTGTAGGCGGCGGTCATGTCGAGCATGCCCTCGGCGAGTCCGCAGAGCTCGGCGGCCGTCACGACGCACAGCCGGGTGGCGAGGTCGTCGACCAGCAGTGCCGCGTCGAGGCCCGTGGCCACCCTGGTGGCCGGGGTCGGCGTCCAGGCCACCGAGCCCAGCCGGCGCGAGGCGGCCAGCGAGGGGGTCATCTCGACGGTGACCTCGGAGGCGGGGACGAGGTGGACGGCGGCGCCGTCGCCGTCGGCGGTGACGAGAAGGAAGACACCGGCACGATCGGCGTGGCTCACGCGCGTGGTCACCACCGGTCCGTCCGAGGCTTCAATGACCGGTCCGTCGGCGTCGATCTCGATGCCTCCGATGCCCACGAGGAGCTCGCCTCCAGCGGTCGCCGAGACGATCGAGGCGCCGGCCACCGAGGCGAGGGCGGGTACGACGACGCCGGCGTGGAGGCCCAGCGGCTCGGGGAGAGCGACCTTGCCGGCCTCCATCAGGACGGCGACCACCTCGACCATGCCGAGGCCGAGGCCACCATCGTCCTCGGGTGCGAGCAGCCCGATGGCACCGAGCTCGGCGAGCGCCGACCAGCGCTCGACGGCCCGACCGGCAGTCGGGTCGCCGGGGTGCTCGACCACGGCACGCACGTCGGCCGTCATGCAGAGGCCGGCGAGGACCTCGGCGGCACCGTCGCGCAGGGCGGCCTGGTCGTCGGAGAGGGCGAAGCGCATCGTTAGGACCTCGGCATCCTGAGGAGGCGCTCGGCCACCACGTTGCGCTGGATCTGGTTGGTGCCGGCGTAGATCGGTCCGGCGAGGGAGAAGAGGTAGCCGTCCATCCAGTCCGACAGCTCGGCGTCGACGTGGAGGTCGGCGTCGGGGCCGAGGATCTCGAGGGCGGTCTCGTGGATGAGGACGTCGAGCTCCGACCAGTAGACCTTGGTCGTCGAGGCCTCCGGGCCGACGCCCTTGCCTTGGCGGATGGCGGTGGCCGTGGCCCAGGTCTGGAGCTCGTAGGCCCTGGCCCGGGTCCACGCCTCGGCCACGCGGTCGGCGAGGCGGCCGTCGGGCCCGAGGTGGGCGCCGGAGGAGGCGTCGCCGATCCGCTCCTCGAACAGGTCGGCGAGGCGGCGCGTGGCCTCGATGTAGCGGGCCGGGCTGCGCAGCGACAGGCCGCGCTCGGATCCGGCCGTGGCCATGGCGACCTGCCAGCCTTGGCCCACCTCGCCGAGCACCTGATCGTCGGGGACGAAGACCTGGTCGAAGAAGATCTCGGCGAAGCCGGTCTCGCCGTCGAGCTGGGCGATGGGTCGGCGGGTCAGGCCGGGCGCGTCCATCGGGATGAGGAAGTAGGTGAGGCCCCGGTGTCGTTCCGAGTCTGGGTCGGAACGGAAGAGGCCGAAGCACCACTCGGCGAACGCCCCGCGCGAGGCCCAGGTCTTCTGGCCGTCGAGCACCCAGCCGCCATCGACCCGGGTTGCCTTCGATCGCAAGGAGGCGAGGTCGCTCCCGGCGTCGGGCTCCGACCATCCCTGGCACCAGATCTCGGTGCCCTCAGCCATGGCGGTGAGGAAGCGGGCCTGCTGCTCGGGGGTGCCAAAGTCGAAGATGGTCGGAGCGAGCAAGAAGATGCCGTTCTGGCTGACCCGCTTGGGCCCGCCGGCTCGGTAGTACTCCTCCTCGAAGATCAGCCACTCGATGATGCCAACCCCCCGGCCGCCGAACTCCTCGGGCCACGACACCACCGACCATCGGTCGGCGAACATCTTGGCCTCGAAGGCCCGGTGCTGCTCGAAGCCCTCGGCGGTATCGAGCGAGGCGAGGGTGCCAGGAGCGGGCACGTTGGTCGCCAGCCAGGTTGCCGCCTCAGATCGGAAGGCCTCCTCGGCGTCGCTGAAGGTGAGATCCACGCTGCAGAATCTGACACACCATCAGGGGGACCGCAACGTACGCCGCCGCTGTCGGAGGTCGGCTCGCACCCGGCTCGTCGCCGGCATCTGACACACCATCAGGTCGTGGGTCACAATGGGTCGATGCGCACCTGTGTGATCGTCGATGCTGTCCGCACTCCTATCGGTCGCCGGAACGGAGTCCTCTCCGGCTGGCACGCCACCGATTTGGCCGCCCAGCCGCTCGCTGCCCTGGTGGCACGCACGGGGATCGACCCGAGCCTGGTCGAGGACGTGATCATGGGCTGCACCATGACGGTCGGTGAGCAGGCCATGAACATCGCCCGCAACGCCGCCCTCGCCGCAGGGTTTCCTGAGACGGTGCCGGGCACGACGGTCGACCGCCAATGCGGGTCGGCCCAGCAGGCCGTCCACTTCGCCGCCCAAGCGGTGCTCTCGGGGGCGATGGACATCGCCATCGGCGCCGGCGTCGAGTCCATGAGCCGGGTTCCGATTGGTTCGACCACCGAGCCCGGCCCGGGTGAGGCCTACGGCCCGCTCTACAAGGCCCGCTTCGACCTCATCCATCAGGGTGAGTGCGCCGAGGAGATCGCCCGTCGCTGGGGCATCAGCCGCGAGGCGATGGACGATCTGGCCTACAGCTCGCACCAGCGAGCCATCACCGCCACCGCCGAGGGCCGCTTCGAGAACGAGATCGTGGCCCTCGAGGCCCGCAGCGCCGACGGCGCGGCCTCGGGCACGGTGACGGCCGACGAGGGCATGCGCGATACGCCGAGGGAGAAGCTCGGCCAGCTGCGCCCGGCCTTCGCCGAAGACGGTCTCGTCACCGCGGCTTCGTCGTCGCAGATCTCCGACGGCGCGGCAGCGGTGCTGGTGATGACTGAGGACAAGGCCGCCGAGCTCGGCCTCACGCCCCGGGCGCGCTTCCACACCTTCGCCGTGGCGGCCAACGATCCCCAGATCATGCTCACT